>Ga0247817_10002017_pt1 | contig 10464 bp, 6 predicted proteins | sample UWRJL212509R1_FD_178010 | JGI IMG/M metagenome (GOLD analysis project Ga0247817, IMG submission 178010) | Plant litter microbial communities from Arlington Agricultural Research Station in Wisconsin, United States - UWRJ-L212-509R-1 | ecosystem: Environmental > Terrestrial > Plant litter >... | reverse complement strand
TATCAAAACACGAGTTCCTGCAACTACCTGAGAAGCAGCATTTAAAGAATAAGGAGCAGCACCTTCAGCTTCACTATCCAATGCAAACAAAGTATTTGCAACAGGAATATATGAACCTCCTTGTTCAATTCCTTTTCCATTCATGTCGATTGTTCCAGTCATTATTTCATCTAATGAACTAAAACTCCATAAATAGTTTTCGTTCCAAGTGTCAGTTTGATATCCTAAAACATATTTACTCACCACCACTGGTTGAGGATCTGGTGTAACAACTTCAGGCTCTGTAGCATCATCACTGCTACAAGCGAATATAGTAACAGACATTAGCATAATTGCTAATAGATTTTTAATTTTAATTGTTTTCATATTATTTAGATTTAGTTAATAGTTCCCCTGTATATTGGTACAGCAAATGAGAACGAAATTTTTATACATTTTTAATAATTACATAAAGAAATATCGAAGTTTTAAAGTAAAAGACCTTCCTGGCTTTTGAACATTAAAATAATCGTATAATTTAACGTTTGTAATATCGTAGCACTCCACTCCAATATTATAACGGCCATCTTTGAGCGAATACGCTAGAGAAGCTGAATAAAAAAGCTGTTCCGGAATTTCTTTTTTACCTGTTTCTCCAAGATTAGGACTTCTTAAATAATAGCTGCTTGAATAACTAGTTAAAAGATTAACTGTAAGGAAGTCATCATCATACTTAATTTTCTTGAAGTTAAATCCTAGATTAGCATTTCCATATAAAATTGGAACGTTTGGTATTTGCTTGTTATACAAATAATTAATTTGATTTGTACCTGGTGAAGCCGTGGTATCTTTATTTAATGATTTTTGGTATGTTGCATTAACATCAAAAAACAACCATTCTTTATATCCATAATGAACTACTCCATCAAATCCACTTACTTCAACATTTTTATAATTAATAGCTTTGCTTTTTTGCGGATTGCTTTGATCTTGCCTTTGTTGTATAAAATCATCAGCTCTTCTGTAGATGTAATTTCCTTCTATCCCAAATGAATGAATACCTAATATTTTTTTATAAGAAAGCCCAAAATTAATATTGTCACTAGATTCAGGCTGAAGATTTGGGCTAGGAGTTACTTGAATACCATCACCCAATAATTCAAGAGCTGACGGCATTCTGTAAGCATGTTCAAAAGAACCTTTAGCTTGCAACTCTTCAGGAATTATAAAATAAGCTGCAGCTGTACCATAACCAAAATTATTAAAAGATGGTTTTACAATAAGTTCCGAAGTTGTACCCGGATCTGTTATTACTTCGCCTTTTAAATCAATAGTTTTCGCAAATGCCGTAAATGAAAATCTTTTTTCCAGTGCCGATAGATTATATGCAAAACCAAGTATGTTTTTGTTTAAAAATGGTTTTGTCGGTCTGTCTGTAGTTATATATTCATTATCTTCTCTACGTTTGTAACCTACGTGTGTGTAGTTTAAAGCAAAATTATTATGCTCATCTAATTCATACTTAAGATTGGCATTACTTTGAAAAGATTTTACATCAAAAACCATTAATGTTTTTACTGAATTAATCTCGCCTGAATTAAAATAGTTCGGTACATCTGTTCTAGGGCCTCTCCATGTAAATCGTCTTGATGAAGTATCTACTTTTCGTTCTTCTGCAATATTATAAGATGCTGCCCAAGTTGCTGTTAGCCCTTTGGTAAACAAATTCGATTTTTTATATTTTAAAGAAGCTACTAAATTTTGACTATCATTAAAAGCATCACCAACTACCCTGTACATTGTTGGTCCTTGTTGTATCTCTTTTTTATTAGCACTTCCTGTCACGCCAACTAATAAATAATCTGCATAATTTTTATCTTTTACTCCAACTTCTGCTATCACAGTTGCCTGCTTATAGGCATCATGAAAATGTTTTAACTTTTCCGGTGGTCCAAAAACTCCAGAAATAGGATCTGGAATAGGCGCTTCCACTTCATAATTATTATCTGAATAATTAAGAAAAGCATTAATGTTGGTTACAAAATTATTTTTACTTGTAAAGCGAGTATTTATTGCAGCTTTATGGGTATTAAAAGACCCAAAACTATACGAAGCATCGATATAACGGTTAACATTCTTATTAGTTACAATATTTACGGCACCACCTAAAGCATCTCCTCCTAATTCGATTGGAACAACTCCTTTATACACATCAATACGTTCTGCCATATTTGTTGGAATATTGTTCAGCGTAAATGAAGGTCCATAATTATCTAATGGAATACCATCCATAAAGAATTTAACCTGATCGCCTGAAAAACCATTTAATGAGAAATTAAAAGCAGATCCCATTCCTCCGGTTTCTCTAACACGAACTCCTGTTGTTCTGTTCAATACCTGATTTAAATCGGCAGATGTATTGTAAAGTAGTTTTAAATCAACGGCAGTAATATTAAAAGCCTCTTCTTTAACTCGCTGCACTTTTGATTTCCCTTTAACCTGAACCTCCTCTAAAGCTGCCATATCTTCTTCAATAGTAATCTTTGGTGCTTTTTGGTCTGCTTGAAGATTAATTTTAGTTTGTTTTGACTTGTAACCAACAAAGCTTACTACTAAAGTATAATTTCCAGGTTCAGCGCTTATTTCATAAGATCCATTTTCATCTGTTAAAGTCGAATAGGTTGTTCCTTTAAGTGCTACAGCAACTCCTGCTGCAGGCTGACCGCCATCTGTTAAAACAATTCCAGTTAAGCTTACTTTGCTATTTTGTGAAAAACCCTGTAAGGATGTTAGTAAAACTACTAACAAGGTTATTATTCTTTTTAATTGCATTAGTCGAAAAATGTGTTGAGGATTAAATTTGGGACAAAATTAACTTCTAAAAACAGATTTTCCAAATTATATTTAATTATTCTAAATAAGGATTGTAATTAACCTAAAAACTGTCGAATTGTTAAAAAAAATTAAACTTCTTAAGATTAAATTAAAATAATATTTAAAATAGTATTAGCGACTTGCTGGTATAGGCCAAATACCTAAATCCTATTTGTAAAAAAATCGCTATAAAGTAAAACAAAAAAGTCCCGCTTAATGTAATAAGCAGGACTTGAAAATTGAGATTTTAAACCATTACATTACCTTAAAAACGGTCTTTAATTCTTCTATTATTATTTTAATATCATTCTCATTGGTACGCCAATTCACAAAAGAAGCTCTAATACCTTTTTTGTTCTGATATACTGTTGGTGTCATAAATACGTTGCCTCTTTCATTGACTTGTGTTAAAAACTGTCCTATTATTTCCTGATTGTAATCTCCTTTTAATGTAAAACAAACATTGTTTAAACGTATAGGAGCCAATAACTCGTAATTACCATCTTCTAGTAAGGCATCCCCAAATTGCAACGCCAGGTAAACACTATTCTCCACGATATCCTGAAACCCCTTTTTCCCGTAAGCTATTAAAGAAAACCAAACGGGTAATGCTCTTAAGCGTCTTGAATTTTCAGGTAATACATTTAGATAATTAAAGTTTTCGAGCGCATTTCCTAAATAGGGCGCATTTGAATTTTGAAAAGTTTCTACTTGTAAATTTATATGCTCTTTTTTTACGAGAAAAAATGCACTTTCATACGGAACATTCAGCCATTTATGACAATCGATCGTAATACTGTCTGCTCCTTCCCAACCTGTTGTAAGGTGTTTAAACTTATCGGATACTGCAGCAAATCCGCCAAAAGCAGCATCGATATGCCACCAAAATTTATATTTTTCCCTAAGTGCTGCTATAGCTGTAAAATCATCAAAATCTGCCGTGTTTACCGTTCCTGCACTTGAGACCAGGATAAAAGGTTTCCCGTTTAAATTCTTAATCTCCTTCTCTAAATCTATTAGATCAATTGCTTCTCTGTTGCCTTCTACAGTTTTAATGGTGGTATAATTATTACTTCCAATGCCCAGCATCGCTAATGTTTTTACAGAAGACGAATGTGGTGTAGCGGTTAAAATATTAATAGTTTCTGATATACCATTTTTAGCAAAGTCTTTTCCTGATTGTGCGCCAAACCATTGTCTGGCTACTCCTAAACAAGTAAAATTAGACATGGTTGCTCCTGTTACAAATCCTCCTGAAAATGATGTAGGCAAGTCTAGTAATTGCAGCAATAAATGAATTGTCTCAAATTCTATTAATGCCGATGTTCCACCCTGACCTTTTAAAGCCTGAGGATTTTGATCGTAAACTGATGCCAGCCAGTCACCAACAATAGAAGCTGGTGTTGAACCACCTGTTACAAATCCTAAATATCGTGGTCCGGGTGAAGCTACCATTAAAGGTGCTAATCGTTCTCTAAATTCTGATAATGTTGCTAACGATCCTAATCCTAAGCTATTTAAATTTCGATTTGTATCTATTGATGCGGTATTAGACGTTGGTGTTTTCTCTAAATTATTCAAAAACGCAATTCCTTGTTCTTTTACCTGATTAAGTATGTTTTCAAAATCATTAAGATCTTGTTGAAGTACTGGATTCATATTGCTTTTATTATTTGCTTTAATACTAAATATCTTCCGTGACAATATTCATTGCACGAATTCGTATTTCATTAAAAAGTTTGAATTAAAATATTATTCCCATTTGGTTTTTTCAGAAAACCGGGAGATCATCATTGCCGAAATAAGATCGCCATTTGCATTTAGCAATGTCGCAATTGGATCAACAAGAGTTCCCAAGATCATAGCAACCGGTAAAGCCTGCTCCATTGGTAAACCGTAGACTGTGATGGCCAAAACTTCGCCTATATAGCCTCCATTCGGAATTCCGCCTTCTACGATCGAAACAATTACTGTGATTCCCAGTGCCAGAAGTATAGTTGAAGGTTCGGTGAAATCTTTTCCAAACATGGCAAACAGCACAGTTATTTTTAGAATAGACGACATACTGGAACCATCTTTATGCAAAGGCGCACCAAGCGGAATAACAACATTTCGTACATGATTAGGAATTTTCATTTTTTCTGCTGCTTCCAGATTTGCCGGAATCGTGGCGATACTACTACAGGTACCAATCGCTGTTAAAGCTGGTGTTATGTTGTTACCCCAAAATACTTTAAACGCTTTTTTTCCTCCTGCTACAAAAGCATACAAACTAAAAAATACAAAAAAGTAGAATACACATGCACCGTAATAGATTCCTAGTGGTTTAGCATAAGCTCCAAATAATTGTGGGCCAAATACACCAACCTGATACGCAAAATAAGCGCCTAAACCAATTGGAGCTAATTTCATAATCATCATCAAAAGGTTTTTCATGACTTCGTTTCCTGAATCAAGAAAATTTCTAAATCCGCTTCCTTTTTCTCCTGATTGTAAACTTGCAAAACCAATTAAAAAGGAAAAAATGATTAACGCCAACATGCTTTTTCGGCTTAGTAATTCGAAGAAATCATTTACGGTAACCAATTTTGCAATTTGATCGCCAACACTTCCTGATTCAATAGTTTCTAAGGGAAGTTTAGAAATAATGATACTCTGATGAATTGGAAACACATACACCGCGAAAATCATAACCAGTGCTGATATTAGAAGCGTACCTAAAAAAACGGCTAGCATTACAATAAAAAGTTTTCCTAACTTTTCTGTTCGCTCCAAATTGGCAATTGAGGATGCAATGGTGAAAAAAATCAGTGGAATGATGGCTGTAAAAAGCAAATTCAGAAAAATATCACCAAGTGGTTTTATGACTTCAACACCTTTTCCAAAAACTAATCCCAGAATGCTGCCAAGCGTTATTCCACCCAAAAGCAAAAGCACGCTACTATAACTTTTTAGAAAATTGATTTTTTTAATCTCCATAATTTTAATGTGTTACAAGTCAGTAATAAGTACGTGAAATAAAAATCAATTAAAGTAATTAAAAAAAGAGTGCAAAGAATAAAATGAAACTTTTTTCTTATTTTTCTAAAACTATTGTTGTGAACGCGCGATCAACCAATTCTCCGGTTTTGCTTTTTACTTTTTCAGTCAAAGTTTCCTTTGTTATGATTTTAAAGCTCGTTTGCGCAACTAGTTTTTCTGCTTTTTCTGTACTGTAAAGATCAAATTCGAATTGGGTAAAAGGCAACTGTTTCATAAAACTTTCTTCTGCAAAGGTGATACAGAATATTCCTTTAGTCTTTAGAACTCTGTAAATCTCCAATAAGAATATTTCGGGATTCTGCCAAAAATAAATGGTGTTTACGGTAAAAATTCTATCGAAAAAAGCATCTTGAAACGGTATATTATTTCCGTCGTAAAGGGCAAAATGTGCTTGCCCTTCACTTAGAAATTTATGATTGATTTGCTGTGCTTCCTGAAACATTATTTCAGACATTTCCAGTCCGTAATACGTAGTATTCTCTTTTTGCTGCAAAAGGTAGGCTACATGTCCTGCGTTTCCGTGACCTATTTCTAAAATAGTATTTCCGGAAACAATATTTAAGTGGTGAATAGAATGGCGGGTCATGTTGATGTTTGTTTCATTCATCATATTACCCATTTCTATCCCTTTTTCTCCAGTCGGTTTTTTTAACTGAGACGCTATTGCTTGTAATTCTTCTTGTTTCATAATACGTAAATTTATGAAAATTTCACGTTTTACCGTCAGAAATGAAAAACGTGCTAATCATTAAAAAACACTGCTTGCAATCTGGCGGATATTCTCTGATTTTCCCATTGAATAATAATGCAATACAGGAACTCCGGCTGCTTTTAATTCTAACGATTGCTGAATCGCCCACTCGATTCCTACTTGTTTGATCTCTGCATTGTTTTTACACTGACCGACTGCATGAATCAAATCCTCAGGCAAATCGATGCGGAAAATTTGTGGTAAAACCTGCAAATGTCTTTGCACAGCAATAGGTTTAATTCCTGGAATAATAGGAATTGTGATGCCCATTTCTCTGGCTCTCTCTACAAAATTAAAATATTTAGCGTTGTCAAAAAACATCTGTGTTACTACATAATCAGCTCCTGCATCTACTTTTTCTTTCAGTCTTTTTAGATCTGATTGCAACGAAGGCGATTCTAAATGTTTCTCCGGATATCCTGCAACTCCAATACAAAAGTTGGCTCTGTTATCAGCATCCATTACTTCGTGAAGGTATTTTCCCTGATTTAATAAGCTAATTTGTTTTACCAAATCAATAGCATAATCGTTACCACCTGCTTTTGGCATAAAGTATTGCTCATCTTTCATAGCATCACCACGCAAAGCCATAACGTTGTCGATTCCTAAATAGTTACAATCTACTAAAAGATATTCTGTTTCTTCTTTAGTAAATCCTCCGCAAAGTACATGTGGAACGGTATCTACATTATATTTATGCTTTATAGAAGCGCAAATCCCCAACGTTCCCGGACGCATACGTGTTAACTTTTTATCCAAAAGTCCATTTCCTTTATCTATATAAATATATTCCTCTCGAGAAGTAGTTACATCAATAAATGGTGGTTTAAACTCCATTAACGGATCGATATTATCGTATAATTCCTGAATACTTTTCCCCTTCTGAGGCGGAATAATTTCAAACGAGAATAAGGTATTTCCTTTGGCGTTTTCTATATGTTCTGTTACTTTCATTCTTAATTAGTTGATAGTTTTTGGTTGATAGTTGATGTTTTTATTCTGCAAGTGAAAAATAACGACCGTCTACCTTACCTATATTATTTTTTTATAATAGTTAATAAATCCATTTAATAACTTTTTACAAGTCTGAATTTGATCCAGAGCTATATTAAAATTATTTTGTTCAATATATTTTTGATCGAATGCTACATAATATTGAGTTTCTAATTCGTACAATGATCCTCTTGATATATAAAGAAAATGTATTGTATCTTTTGATGTTTGACGACCACAACCCTCGGCTATATTTGAAGGTATTGAAATTGCAGCTCTTCTCATTTGATTTGTCAAACCAAACAGTTCTTCCTTAGGAAAAAATTTAGATGAATCATATAATAAATTCACCAATTTTCTGGCTTCAAGCCAAACTTCTAATTTGCTATAATCCATTTCATTCGTTCTTCATTGTTCATTGCTCTTTTTTAGCTGACAATCCAACAACCAAAAACTATCAACCATCAACTAAATTAAAGTTAATCTGCTATATTAGGATTCAGCCATTTCATGGCGTAATCTGTTGGAACATTGCGTCGTTTAGCGTAATCGACTACCTGATCTTCTTTTATTTTTCCGAGACCGAAATATTTACTTTTTGGATTTCCAAAATAATAACCCGATACTGATGATGCAGGCCACATTGCCATGCTTTCCGTCAGCGTTACTCCTATTTCATCGGCTACATTTAAGAGTTTCCATATTGTTGGTTTCTCTAAGTGATCGGGACATGCAGGATATCCAGGTGCCGGACGAATTCCTTTATAATTCTCTTCTATTAAATCTTCTGTCGAAAGTGATTCTTCTGCATCATAACCCCAAAATTCCTGACGTACTTTTTCGTGTAGGTATTCGGCGAAGGCTTCCGCAAAACGATCTGCTAATGCTTTTACCATAATCGAATTATAATCATCCAAATCTTTTTCGAATTCAGCCGCCCATTCGTCTACTCCAAAACCGGTTGTTACACAAAATGCTCCCATGTAATCTGTAATTCCAGAATCCTTTGGCAGAATAAAATCAGACAAAGCAATATTTGGTGCTCCTTTTGTTTTTTGCGATTGCTGACGAAGCGTTAAGAATTTTTCTAATACTTTTCCGTTTTCGTCACGCAATTCAATATCGTCATCGTCAACCTGATTCGCGGGGAAAATTCCGTAGATACCTTTAGGAGTTAGTTTTTTCTCTGCTAAAATCACTTTTAGCATTGCCTGAGCATCAGCAAATACTGAAGTTGCTTCAGTTCCCACCACTTCATCCGTCAGAATCGCCGGATATTTTCCGAATAATTCCCAAGTTCTGAAAAATGGTGTCCAGTCGATATACGGAACCAAAACATCGAGTTCGACCTCAACGATTTGCTTGCCAATTACTTTTGGTTTAGTTGGCGTATATTCCTCCCAATCCAATTGTAATTTATTTTTTCTTGCTTGTTCAATGGTCAGGAAGTTTTTATCTCTTGAACGATTTAAAAATGTTTCTCTAAACGCATCATACTCTGCACGTATATCACTTGCATATATTTTACGATTGTGATCTAATAGATTTCCTGCAACAGTAACGGCTCTCGAAGCATCATTTACGTGAATTACCGTTTCTCTATATTGTGGTGCAATTTTCACGGCTGTATGCGCACGCGATGTAGTTGCTCCACCAATCATGATCGGTATTTTAATTCCTTGTTTATCTAATTCTTTGGCCAGATACACCATTTCATCAAGCGAAGGCGTAATCAATCCGCTTAATCCAATAATGTCTACATTGTGTTCGATAGCAGCGGCAATAATTTTTTCCGGAGGCACCATAACCCCAAGATCTACAATCTCATAATTGTTGCAGGCCAAAACTACCGAAACAATATTTTTACCAATATCGTGAACGTCTCCTTTTACGGTAGCCATCAAAATTTTCCCGTTTCCTTGTTTGTCTCCGGCTTGTTTACTCGCTTCAATATAAGGCAATAGATACGCCACGGCTTTTTTCATTACACGTGCCGATTTTACAACCTGAGGCAGGAACATTTTTCCGCTTCCAAATAAATCGCCAACCACATTCATTCCCGTCATCAAATTAATTTCGATAACTTCAATTGGTTTTACGGCGGCCAAACGCGCTTCTTCAACGTCTTCTTCAATAAAAGCATCGACTCCCTTTACAAGCGAATGAGTGATACGTTCCTGAACCGTTCCTAAACGCCATTCCTGAATCGCTTTTTCGTCGCTTTTCACTTCGCCTTTTACATTCTCAGCAAAGTCTAAAAGTCTTTCAGTTGCATCGTCACGTCTGTTTAAGATTACATCTTCAACGTGTTCTAATAGATCTTTTGGAATATCATCGTAAATCGAAAGCATTTCCGGATTTACGATTCCCATTGTCATTCCGTTCTTAATGGCGTGGTATAAAAACACCGAGTGCATCGCTTCACGAACGGTATCATTTCCTCTAAAAGAGAATGATACGTTACTTACTCCACCACTAATATGGGCATGTGGCAAATTATCGCGAACCCACTTTGTACCTCTAAAAAAGTCAATCGCATTTAAGCGGTGCTCTTCCATTCCGGTCGCAACGGGAAAAATATTCAAATCGAAAATAATGTCCTGCGGAGGAAAACCTACTTTATTGACTAAGATATCATACGAACGCTGACAAATTTCGACTCTACGCTCAAAATTATCAGCCTGACCTACTTCGTCAAAAGCCATAATAATGGCTGCCGCTCCGTAACGTTTAATTAATTTGGCGTGGTGAATAAAGGCTTCTTCACCTTCTTTCAGCGAAATCGAGTTTACCACACTTTTTCCTTGTACTACTTTCAGACCTGC
>Ga0247817_10002013_pt1 | contig 10472 bp, 5 predicted proteins | sample UWRJL212509R1_FD_178010 | JGI IMG/M metagenome (GOLD analysis project Ga0247817, IMG submission 178010) | Plant litter microbial communities from Arlington Agricultural Research Station in Wisconsin, United States - UWRJ-L212-509R-1 | ecosystem: Environmental > Terrestrial > Plant litter >... | reverse complement strand
TTCGGCAAAGCGATTTTCGCCGAACAGCGCCAGTCCCAGCCGCTGCCAGCCTTGTGGATCGTCCGGGCTGGCATTGGCGGCAGCTTCCAGCGCCTCAATCGTTAGTGGAGCGCCATCCTGTGCCGCAGGAACTTCTGTCGCGCCGTCACGCGTGCTGAGCACCCTCCAGCCGACCACCCCGGCAAGCAACGCCAGTGCAACGGTTGCGGCAACCGTGCCCTTCTGCGGCAATTTCATCGCTTACTCCCCCAAGCCCCGAACTGCACGAGTGCGCCGATTTACCGCAAGTTAGCATCCAATCAAGCTATGGCATTCAAGTGTCAGAACTTGTTCCCAAGCTGCGATGATTGCGGCATAAGCCACCGCAGGGGGACTAGCATGGATCAGGGGCCGACGCGGTTTCAGGTGGCGATTGTCGGCTCGGGCCCCGCAGGCCTGAGTGCCGCAGCGCATGCTGCTGCGCGCGGTTTGACCCACGTGCTGATCGAAAAGACCGACCATCTTTCGGATACGATCTTCAAGTATCAGAAGGGCAAGCACGTGATGGCGACGCCCAGCAATTTGGTGCTGCGCAGCGATTGCGACTTCGATGCCGGCAAGCGTGAGACGATCCTCGATATCTGGAACCGGCAAATTGCCGATGCGCAGGTCAACGTGCTGTATAATTCCGAAGTCACCGCGATCACCGGCGAAACGGGCGATTTCACGCTCGCGCTGAAGGGCGGAAAAACTTTGCAAGCAGCCGCCGTGGTGCTGGCCGTCGGCACGCAGGGCAACCCCAACGTGCTGCGTATTCCGGGCGGCGACATGGCGCATATCCAGTACCAGCTCGACGATCCGGGCGAGTATTTCGACGAGCATATCACTGTAATCGGCTCGGGCGATGCCGGGATCGAAAACGCTCTTGGGCTGGCTGCCGACCCGGCACAGCGAAACATCGTCACCATCCTCAACCGCAGCGCCGATTTTGCCCGCGCCAAGGGTGCGAACGTGAAGCTGCTGGAGGAAGCGGAGGCTGACGGTCGCATATTCGTGCGCCGCGAGACTTCGCCCGCCGAAGTGCATGAAGGCGAGTTGCTGCTCGATACTCGCGATGGGCAGGAAGCCATCCGCTGCGACCGGATCATCGCCCGCACCGGCAGCCGCCCGCCGCGCGATTTCGTGGAAAAGGCCGGGATTGCGTTTTCGAGCGAGGACGCCGCCGCTTTCCCCTCGCTCACGCCCACGTTCGAAACGACCAAGCAGGGCGTCCACGTAATCGGCGCGTTGGCGGGTTATCCGCTGATCAAACACTGCATGAATCAGGGCTATGACGTGATCGAGTTCTTGTCGGGCAATCTCGATCTAAAGCCCGCCGATCAGCCGATTTTGGAGGAGAAGCTCGCAAACCTCCCCGGCCGCCGTTCGGTGGAAGATTGGCTCGAAGTGTTCGGGCGCAATGTGGTGATTTTCGAGGAACTGTCGCCGCTGCAACTGCGCGAATTGCTGCTGGATTCCAAGGTCCGCGCCTTTGCGGCGGGTGAGGTGGTGTTCACCCGCAACGAAGCGGGTTCATCCATGTTCGCGATTGCCGAAGGTTCGGTGCTGGTGGAGGTGAACAAGGATGATCCATCGATCACCGTACCGATCGAACAGGGCTCGATCTTTGGCGAAGTCGGACTGATTTCAGGGCGTCGCCGCGGTGCCACCATCCGCGCTGCCCAGCCGCTGGTCGCTATCGAACTTTCGCGCACCGCTGCGCTGAAGCTGATCGCCACCGTGCCTTCCGCCGCGCGCGCCGTTGGCCGCATCTCGATTGAGCGGCAGTTGCTGCAAATGTTCGGGTCGGGCCTGACCAAGGGCGATGTGGCCGAACTGGTCGAAGCCGCCGAGGTGGTGAATGTGCGCGCCGGGGCCAAGGTCGTGGAAGAAGGCGGCGAAGATAAGGACATCTACGTGATCCGGCGCGGATCGATGGTGGTGGAAAAATCCATCGGCGGGCAGAACGTGTTTCTCTCCTACCTCCCGGCTGGCAGCTATTTCGGCGAAATGGCAGTGATCGACGGTTCTCGCCGCACTGCCACGGTGAAAGCCGCGATCCGCAGCGAAGTGGTGCGCTTGCCGGGCGACAAGTTCGTCGAGTTGATGGAACGCAAGCCCGCCCTCCGCGCCCGCGCGCTGGCGGACATGAAATCGCGGCGGGAAACCAACGCCTTCATCGAAGCGCGCAAGGACAGCTTCGGCAGCGCGGCGGATATGTATTCGCAAACAGCGCAATTCCTGATCGACAACGGCATCGGCGAAGCCACCGACGTGCTGCTCATCGACGAAACGCTGTGCGTCGGCTGCGACAATTGCGAGAAGGCGTGCGCGGATAGCCACGAGGGCTTGTCACGCCTCGACCGGGAGGCGGGCAAAAGCTACGCCAGCCTGCACGTGCCCACAAGTTGCCGTCACTGCGAACACCCGCATTGCATGGCCGATTGCCCGCCCAATGCGATTCAGCGCGGGGCTGACGGCGAGGTGTTCATCAACGATAGCTGCATCGGCTGCGGCAATTGCCAGCGCAACTGCCCCTATGGCGTAATCCGCATGGACGCTAAACCGCCGAGTAAACCGGGCCTGCTTAGCTGGCTGCTGTTCGGCGCCGGGCCGGGTCCAGGCGAAGCGAGCTACGGCTGGCGCAAGAAAACCGCCGCGAAAAAGGGTATCGAGGTCGGCAAGACCGCGATCAAATGTGACATGTGCAAAGGCATCGACGGGGGCCCAGCCTGCGTCCGTGCTTGCCCAACCGGCGCGGCTATTCGTGTATCGCCGGACAAGTTCCTCACCGTCACCAAGCTGACCGAGGATGCGAACTGATGGCCAGCCGAGTTTCTGGCCGCGCCAACAAGCGCTACGCCGTGGACGAAGCCCGCCGTGACGAGGACCACGAAGGCTTCCTGCGCCACAAGGGCTTCCGCTGGTTGTGGGTGTCGCTGCTGGTATGCCTCATCGCCATCGCTGGTTATGCGATGGCCGACGTCCGCCCGCGACCGAATGGCGGGACGTGGATGGGGTATACGCTAGGCACAGTCGGCGCGTTGCTGATCGTGTGGTTGGCGCTGCTCGGCATACGTAAACGCAATATGACCGCAGGGCGCTGGAGCCTGAAGGCGTGGACCAGCGCGCATGTCTATCTCGGGTTATCGCTGATCGTGGTCGGCACTTTGCACACCGGCTTCCAGTTCGGCTGGAATGTGCACACGCTGGCCTACACGCTGATGATCCTCGTGATTCTGTCGGGCCTGTACGGCATTTTCGTATATGCCACGCTGCCCCGCGCCATCGCTGCCAATCGCGAGCAGATGACCAAGGCGCAGATGCTGGAATCGCTGGCGGCATTGGATCGCCAACTGGAAACCGCCGCCCAGCCACTGGGGCGCGAGGAAAGCGACCTTGTGATCGCCGCGCTCGCGGCAGACCCATTTCGCGCCAGTGCGATCGCGCGCCTGACCAACAGCTACCCCCGCTGCCGCACCGATGCGGCGCTTAAGGGGATGGCGAGCAGCGCGGCGGGCGAGAAGGTGATCGCTCTGCTTCGCAAACGGCGCGGGCAACTGGCGCAAATCCGCCGCCACATGCGGCTGCGCGCGTTGCTCGATATCTGGCTGTACTTCCACGTGCCGATGACCATCGCGCTGATCGCCGCGCTCACCGCGCATATCGTCTCCGTGTTTTACTACTGGTGAAGTGAGGCCATGATTCTGCGCATCCGCACCATCGACTTTACCGCATCGGGCCGCGAAATCGTGCGCCTTCGCGATGTCGACACGGCCGAAATCACTGTCGGCCGCGCTAGCGAGAACACCATCCACCTGCCCGATCTGGCGGTGGAGCAGCAGCATTTGCGCATCACGCCGCAACCCAATGGTGAGTTGCTGGTGGAAGCGGCGGGCACCCTCGGCTTCACGCTGGATGGGCGGACCAGCACCGGCGGCGCGATCGATCCGGAGCGTGGGGGCGAGGTAGGGTTAGGTTCCTACAGGCTCGAAATCGGGCGGGCGGATGACGGGGTGCCGCTCATCACCGTGCGCCAGATCACGCAAGATGGCGGCGAACTGAAAGACCGGTTGCGCGGCTTCACGCTGGAACGCGCGCTCCCCAGCCGGCGGATCATGTCGTGGGCGGCGCTGGCGGTGATCCTGCTCGCCTTCCTAGCGATCCCCGTATGGTCGCATCTGCATAGGCCCGAAGTGGAGCCGGATAGCGGTGCGCATGGCCAAGAGATTGGGGGGAACGTGCTGATGGACGCAAGCTGGCGCACGGGCGATCTATCCTCGGCGCATCACGGGCTGGAGGGCCAGTGCGAAGCCTGCCACACCACCCCGTTTGTGGCCGTGACCGACCAGACCTGCCTCACCTGCCATGAGGATTCGTTCGACGACAGCGACCACGCCAATCCGCAACGGATGGCAAATGGTCGCGCTCCGTTCGGCGCGGGCGAACAATTGCTGTGGGACATCGCGCAGGTATTCAACAAGCCCGGCCCCGGGGCGTGCACCGATTGCCACACAGAGCACGAAGGTGCGGGCGCAATGGAGCCGACGTCCGAGCAATTTTGCGCCGATTGCCACGAAACGCTGGACGCGCGGCTCACCGATACTGCGCTCGGCAATGCGTCCGATTTCGGCAAGATTCACCCGCAATTTCAGGCGCTCGTCACCCCCACACGCGGCGCGGAGGCGCAGCGGGTATCGCTCGATGATGTGCGCGGCGATTTTGGCGGGCTGAAGTTCCCGCACGACATGCACCTCAGCGCGACCAACGGCGTGGGGCGTATGGCCAACCGCCTCAATCCGGGAGATGGCCCGCTCGATTGCGCATCTTGCCACACGCCTACCTCGGACGGTGTGCGGTTCCAGCCGGTGAATATGGAGCAGAGCTGTGAGGGGTGCCATTCGCTGGTGTATGATCAGGTCGGCAGCACCTTCCGCTCGCTCCGCCACGGCAATGTCGATGCGATGCAGGCCGATCTTGCTGCCGCCGACCGCGCCCCGCGCCACCCGGTCAGCACTGGCCGCCAACGCCCCGGGATGTTTGCCGAAGGGGGCATTTACTACGGCAATTTCAGCCGCGTGAGCAGCGCCGGGCTCGCCCGCAATGCACTCGCGCCTGATGGGATTTGCGGCGAATGCCATTACCCGGCCACCGGCTCTGGCCAATTGGCGGTGGTGCCGGTGGTGCAGACCAGCCGCTATTTCCAGCACGGCTGGTTCGACCATAACGAACACAAACAGGAAGATTGCACCACCTGCCACGCGGCGGATACCTCGTCCAAGGCAACCGACCTGCTGCTGCCCGGCATCGCAATTTGCCGCGATTGCCACCTCGGCGAAACCGCGAGCGAGGCGGAAGTGCCGTCCGGCTGTGCGATGTGTCATTCCTACCATCCGCGCGCAGGCGCAGCACCCGCATCGCAATCAAGGCCGATACAGATTTCCGCGCGCGACCCGCCACGTATTGCCAATCGCGCGCGGTGAAGCGAATAGTAACGGGTTGGCCCGCAAGAAGGCCGATAAACAAGGGGAACGCGGGTTAATGCTGATCGCGCAGATGACCGATGTGCATATCGGCTTCGATCCGGACGCTCGGCCCGAAGAGCTGAACCGCATCCGCTTCCGCAGCACGCTGGCTCGCCTCCTGGCTCAGCCGAACAAGCCCGATATGCTGGTCCTTTCTGGCGACATCACCGATCACGGCGACCTCGATAGCTTCGCGAAGGTGGCGGAGTTGCTTAGCGAATGCCCGTTTCCTGTGCACGCGATGATGGGCAACCACGACAGCCGCGAAGGGTTGCTGCACGCCTTTCCCGATACGGCGGGCGATGGCGGCTTCCTCCACCGTGCATTTATGGCCGATGGGCTGCTGGTGGTGCTGCTCGACACCTACGAGGCGGAGCGCCACGGCGGCGCATTCTGCGAAGCTCGGCGTGATTGGCTGCGCGGTGTACTGGCGGCAAATGCGGGGGTGCCCACGGTGATTTTCATGCACCATCCGCCAATCGTTTCCGGCATCCAATGGATGGACCCGGAGCCTGACGAGGCGTGGATCTTGAACTTCGCTGCCGCTCTGGAGGGGTTCGAGCGGCAAGTTCAAGCCATCCATTGCGGCCACCTCCACCGCCCGATCGTGGCAAAGTTTCGCGGTATCCCGCTAGCAGTTACGCCCTCAGTCGCCCCGTTGGTATCGATGGATCTGCGCCCCATCAGCTCGAAAAAGCCCGACAGCCGCGCGCTGATCACCACCGAGCCGCCCACTTACGCGCTACATTATTGGGACGGCACTGCGTTGGTCACGCATTACGAGCGGGTGAGCGATTGGGAAGTGATCGCGTGGTACGGCCCGCATTTGCAGCCGATGATCAAGCATATGGAGGACGAGCGGGGCGGGGTGTAGTCCGCTCCCGCCACGTTCCGCCGGGCAGCAATTACTGCCCAACAAGCCCGGCAGCCTGCGCAATCACCCATAGGCCAATGGTGAGGAACAGCAGCGCCGCAACCAGCCGCACAACGCTTAGCCGGACACGCGCGATAAGGGCATGGCCGAAATAGACCGCCGGTACGTTGGCGAGCATCATGCCGAGCGTTGTGCCGATGGTGACCAGCAGCACACTCTGGAATTGCGCGCCCAGCGCGATTGTGGCGATCTGGGTCTTGTCACCGATCTCGACAATGAAGAAGGCAATTGTGGTAGCCACGAACGCGCCGAAGCGCGGCGCTTTGGGCTGTTCGTCCTCGTCCAGCTTGTCGGGCACGAGCGTCCACAGCGCCATCGCCACGAAGCTGATCCCAACGGCGTAGCGGAACCACTGTCCGTCGAGCAAACCCGCAATGGACTGACCCAGAAACGCGGCAATACCATGGTTAGCCAGCGTTGCGACAAGGATGCCGAGAACAATCGGCAGCGGTTTGCGGAACCGTGCGGCCAGCACAATCGCCAGCAGCATGGTCTTGTCGCCGATCTCGGCCAGCGCGACCACGAGGGTCGAAGTGAGGATGGTTTCCATGGGTATTCTCCGGGCCGGGCGGCAAGACTGCAACGACACCCGCTTTCCCGCCCGGCCGGACGGAAATCAGGTGTCATTGGTCTTGCCCGAACGGAAAAACCGTCCCCCTGCGCCACAGCCTCTCGGCCAAGTATGTTGACGCAGGGAACCGCTTGCGCGGCGAGCTACTCCCCAGATAACGTAAGCGCCGTAACATGCCGCGCAGGCTGCCGCAATATTTACCGGACCGGTGCTCTTGCCCCGGCACCCGCCACCCAAGCGCTCATATCCGGCACATCGCTAACCCGCCACGGCACTCCTGCGCGGGTCAGGAACAGCCGCTCCATCTCCGACCGGTTGAACGGCCGCGAGCCAAGCCGCCCGAACACCGCGATCTGGCCGCCGGTTTCGTCCACGGCGCGGTCACGGTCCAACCCCTTGCTCATCGCAATCGCGGGTGATGGGGTGCGCGCCCAGGCTATCAGCTCCGGCATCGGCGCGGGGCTGAAGCCGTAGAAGTTGGGCTGGGTGTCAGGGCTGGTCAGTTGCACCACCTTCATCCCGGCGCGCCCGTCTGCGACATAGGCGAACAAGGTGGCGTTGGTGGAGGCCACGGTCACGTCCTCCACATCGGTCATCGTGCCGCCGAAGGTTTCCTTGCGATAGATGGTCGGAGCCAGCGGGCGAGTGATGTTGACGATCACCAGGCCCTCCGCCTTGCCCGCGACATAGGCATAGGTGCGCGCGAGATATAGCCGCCGCGCGTCGGCTAGCGGCACGGTGCCTTCGGGCCGGGCGATGGGGTTGCGCATATCGGTCACGTCGAACAGCTTAACGCCCTCGGCATCCGTCACCCACAAGTAACGGAACTGGATCGCGGAAGCCCGCGCGTCGCGCATCGGGCGCACCGCTGCCAAAACTGGATTGAGCGGATCGGCCAAGTCGATGACCACCAGCCCGACATCCGCAGTGACATAAGCAATCGAGCCCGCCAATGTGATATGCCGCGCGCCCGCCAGCATATTGTCCGGGTTCCACGTTGCCGCGCGGGTCAGGTCGTTATTGCGCGCTTCGCCGTCCGCCAGCGTATCGACATTGACGAGGATCAGACCCTCCACCGAATCCGTCACTACCGCATAGGAGTAGATCGGCGCGAACGGCTGCTCTTGATTCATCTCGCGCATCGCCTGTGTGTTGCGCGTGGGGGCGATCGGTTGGTTCGTGGGGATCGCCATGCAGGTGGCGTTGCGGCTGCCGACATGGGCATCCTGGCCGAGCGGGCTGAACGGCGCGGTGATGATCCGCTCGGAGAAGCCCTTGTTCGCAATCGCCGCCACATCATACACGCGGAAGCCGCCGCGTCCTTCGGCGACGAACATGTATTCGCCGCGCAATTGCAGGCAGCTTACCCGGCCGCGCGTTCCCTCGTGAACATTGGCGAATTCTTCCAGCGCGCGCGTTTCGCCGGACAGGTTCGCATCGAGCACCCGCCCGCGCGTCCAGTTGCGCAATTCGCGGCCATTATCCTCGACGTGCATCCGAAAATAATCTGGATAGGCATAGCGGTGGAGATAGGAGCCGAGCACCGCTTGTGGTTCTTCCCATTCGGTAACGCGGGTGGCTTGGAAGCCGCCTTCGAGGCCAGACCACGCATTCAGCCCCATGAAATTGACGAAATTGGTGCCCTGAAGCAGCAGTTGCGCCATGATCGCGTTGTTGTCCTCGGCTTCGCTGAGGTGGCAATCGGAGCAGGTTTTCGTCTCGGTTAGCCGCACAGTATGCGGGAAATGCGGAGCGAAGGCCTGGCTGGAGAACCCGACCGAACTGATCGGCGCCTGCTGGATATAGATCCGCTCGCGGTTGATATTGGTCGAGCTTAGCACCAGCGCGCTGGTCGAGCGGATCGGGGCGATCTGGTTGCCCTTGGTGGTCTGGTGGATGCCGAGTTGGAACATCTCGTCGCGCGCCACTTGCGGGTTGTAGGTGGCGAAATTGCGCGTGGATTCGCCTTCGAAATGGTGTTCGGATGTTTCCCAATTGGCCTCGATCGGAAGGTGGCAGCCGCCGCAACTCGTGGTCCAGCTCAGGTGGCAGGTGAAACAGGCCATTTCGCCATCGGGATGGGCGCGGTCGTCCAACGCGATCCCCGTGCCGAACTCGAACTTGCCGGTTTCCGCACCTTGCGCGCTCATCAATTTCGCGCGGGCTGATTTGGCGTTGAAATGCGGGTTTTCCGGGTCAACGCTGTCGCGTGTCAGGCTTACCTGCCATTCAAGCGAAGGATCGACGATCGAGCGCTGGATTAGCTGGCGGCGGCCGCTTTCGTCCTCGCTCCATTCAAACCGGCGCTTGCCGTCAGGGTTGCGCAGCAGCGACAGATCGGTGCCGCTGGGCGGTGCAGCCGGGCCAGAAGTGCGCAGCGACGGGAGGGCATCGGCGGTGCCGTGGCAGTCCTTGCAACCGATTTCGATGGCATTGGCGACTTCGCCGTAGATCAGCCCGTTGCCGTGGCTATCCTGCGCGAAGTGGCAGTCGGCGCATTGCATCCCTTTTTCGGCGTGGATGTCCATCAGGTGGACGGTCTTGCCGGGGTTGATGCCGGGTTCGACGAACTGGCCTTCGCCTTCGCGGCGCCAGCGTTCTGGATCATCCGGCTGCACGATATTACCCTCAGCATCGAGCAGGTTGCCCTCGCGGTCACGCTTGAACACCGCGCGAAAATTCCAGCCGTGGCCGTGGTAATCGGCGAACTGGGTGTCGCTCAGTTCCGGGTTCAGTTCGTAGACATTGCGCAGGAAATCGACATCGCCCCACAACCCGCGCGGGGCGGCGGCTTCGGGGTTGCGTTCGAGCACTTCATGGACTTCGGCGGCGGTCGGATAGCGTTGCTGTTCCGGCCACATATGCGGCGCGTCGCTTTCGTAGTCCCACATCGTGTAGCCGAGGAACGAGTTCAGGAAGATGTTCGGCTGGTGCATGTGGCAGTTCATGCATTGCGCGGTGGGGATGGCGCGGGTGAACACGTGGCGCAACGGATGGCCGCGTTCGCGCGGGTCGGGCGGAGTGGGAGCGGCGTGCTCCTCGGGATGGTCGCCGGGTTGGACCAAGCCGCCATGCTCCTGGCCCGCTGGTTCGTGCTCGTCATGCAGGCGGTTGATTTGGCCGGAAATAGTCGGATCTACCGTGACGCTCTGCCCGTCGCGCCCGTATTGCGCGTAAATCAGCGAGTGGCGTGGTTCACGGTCGTTGGCATAGACCACGTGGCACGCCGCGCAGCCCGAATGGCGGTAATCGCCCGGCTGGTCGTTAGTGCCCATGAACCACAGATAGGGGTCGTTCAGCCGGGTCTTGTGAATATTGAGCACCGGGATCGCCACGCGCAGGCCGGTGGCAGGGCCGCGATTGGACTGGCGTAGATCGGGGCGGCCGGGTTCCTCCAGCCGCTGGGTCAGGCCGGTCGGATTGG
>Ga0247817_10002012_pt1 | contig 10472 bp, 12 predicted proteins | sample UWRJL212509R1_FD_178010 | JGI IMG/M metagenome (GOLD analysis project Ga0247817, IMG submission 178010) | Plant litter microbial communities from Arlington Agricultural Research Station in Wisconsin, United States - UWRJ-L212-509R-1 | ecosystem: Environmental > Terrestrial > Plant litter >... | reverse complement strand
TTCGAATCGGCCGGCGGATTCGCACTGTTCTTCCTCGTGATCACCTCGACGATTTCCCTCCTACTGGCCCTGGTCGCGATCATCGGCGCGGTAAGGCTCCTCACTGCCGACCGCCGCTCGACTCCTTCCGAATAGCCCCGTTGCCCGCACGGGCTCCCGTCTCGGCGACCTGCACCTCCATCAGGTGATCCAGCCGAACCTGCTTGTCTAGGAGCCGGTCGATCCAGTCGGCAAAGGCGGATATACGTTTCGGGTGAGCCCTGCAGCAAATGTCAGCGAAGGGAGTTCTCGAACTTGCGACCGGGCGTTTATTCTGGCCGGGTGACCGACGCGCTCGACGATCTGCTTTCCCGCGATCCGCACCGTATTTGGCGGGCATCATGGGACGTCATCAACCTGCGCGACCGAGCGCTGCTCGAAACCCTCCGGACAGCGCTTCCGAGGATCCGGCAGGCGACGGCAGACATCGAGCTCGGCGGGATGATCCAGCCCAATCGTGCCGCCCTCACGCACGCTCTCGGCAAAGTGCAGAACTACCGAAAGTGGCAGTGCTGGTGTGACGACTATCCGAAGCTCCTCGCCTACGACCCCGCCAAGGAGGAGGAGCGCGGGCATGCCAGAGTGCTCAGTCGAAACGACTCCGGATGGCCAGTGACCTACGAGTGCGAATGCGCCGTCTGCGGCAGGCAGTTCAGTGTTGAAGAGGGCGAGTATCACGCACTCTGGTGGAAATGGACCCCGCACAGTCCCCGACGCGCGAGCCGCGGGTGAGGCGACAGGGACTGGGGGAGAACCACCCAGCCGCGCCTTCCCGCTGATCCCGCGACTGTATCGATTTCACGGGCCGCCGGAGCAGGTCGGGTCGCGACCGCGAAGGAGAGACGGCGTACCCCTCGCATTCACATTCGGCCGTCCGAGCCGTCAGCCACGACGTGCTCTAATGCCTCAGATGGCTGCCTACCCGACATCGGCGTGCTGCTGAGCTCAAGTTGCCGTCGGCTACTCGTCCAGTGCAATGCGAAGCAGCCGCAGCGCCTTCGCTCCCACGCCGTGGAGCGTCGCGAGGTGATCGAGGCCTACCCGCCGCACATCATCCAGGGTGTACACACCCGCCTCTTCAAGTGCGCGAATTGCCGGAGCGCCGATCTTAGGGAGGGGCCGAGGGGAGTTCATGGTCTGGACTTTACGGCTCGGACCGGCCGCCCACCAGACGGTCGCCCCCGCCTCCGGAGGGCGAAAGGCGCAGTTGTAACGGTGCCAAACCTCGGCAACTTCCGCGTGTTTCAAGGTTCTATGGTCATGATGAATCGCCTCGAAACGACTCGTTTTTCGCGAAGTGTTGCCATTCTGTTGCCACGGCAGGTTTCCCGGCCGCGCCTTCGGGTTGCCGGAACAGCTACGGCGATGCGCGTAGCGTCCCGTCGACTCAGTGGATTCTGGTATGGCCGTGATGAGCGATCTCGTTGACATTCCGGCATGTCTTTACATCGATGCATGAATCATCGGTACTGTTCAGAAATGATTGAAGTTATCTCATTCTCGAAGGCGGTCGCGATTGCGCCCGGCAAGAAGCACCTCCTCTTGGGAAATGGATTCTCCATCGCTCTTCGACCGGCCGACTTTCTTTACGGCGCCTTATTGGACGAAGCGACGTTCGACAACTTGGGTGTCGATGGGAAGGAACTCTTTGCCCTGTTCGAGACGAACGATTTCGAAAGGGTGATTGAGCTTCTAAAGAATGGTGCTCTGCTCGTTGACCTCTATAAGGAGTCGCCCAGCACTTTATCTCGCCGACTGACCCTCGATGCCGAGGTCGTGAAGAATGCGCTCGCTCACGTTCTCGCGGCGAAGCATCCAGCCAATCCCAGCCAGGTTTCTGACATCGAATACGCGTCCGGTAGAGCGTTTCTATCCAATTTCGAAAGGGTCTATTCACTCAACTACGACTTGCTCGTCTATTGGACAAGCATGCAAGAACTTGAACCGCCAATGGCGAATGACGATGGTTTTCGCAGCGATCCTGATGACCTGGACGCCCCGCATGTTATCTGGGACCCGCAAGCCCGCTTCGATTCTCAGAACGTCTTCTATCTGCACGGGGCTCTCCACTTGTTCGATGGTGGCAGCGTTCTGAAGAAGATTACCTACGTCCGGACACAGTCGCGTTTGGTCGACCAAATCCGTGCGCGACTCGATGAGGGCGAATACCCGCTTGTCGTCACGGAGGGGACAAGCTCGGAGAAACTGGAGAAGATCCTCCATAACGCCTACCTCAATCACGCGCGACGCAGCTTTGGCGGCATCACAGGTTCGCTCTTTGCGCATGGGCTTTCGTTTTCGGCGAACGACGAACACGTCACCGGATTGCTGTCGCGAAAAGACTCGAAAATCCGAGACCTGTTCATAAGCATTCACGGCGATATCGCGGATGCGTCAAACCAAGCAATCGTGAATTCGGTTCGACGGGTTCGCGAGATGCGTCTCGAACACTCCCGCGCCTTGCCGCTAGCAGTGCACTTCTACGATTCTTCGTCCGCGGAAGTCTGGACCTCAGCAGCTCCAACATTGCTAAGTTTCTGATGACTCATCGCCGCCCGCTCGGCGAGCTCACCTTTGTTGAGACGCGCGCTCAAGCGCGAAGCCCGGAGCAGGGCTGAAGCAGACATAACAGACGTCCCAGACGGTCGATGCGCTCAACGAATCATTTAACAAATATCGCCGTTCGAGCGGCATGAGTCATAACGACGTTCTTCGGCACCAGGTTTTGACACTAAACGAATCTGAGATCGTGCAGGGCGGCGAGTGTGCTGGCTTTCGCGATGGTGTGGATAAGACAGACGAGCAGGGAGCGGCGGGGACGAATCGCTACCTGGGTTCTCAGCGCAGGTTTTGATCAAGCGCGAGGCGATGCTGTAGGGATCGGGCACCATGTCATAAGTGGGTCACAGAAACATTCTCCCACCGGTCGGCGAGATATTCGGCGACGAGACGCCGGTGACATTGGTGCGCCGTGGCCTCGCTGCAGAGCAGAACTGCATCTTCGATGAAATCGGGGTCAAGCGTCTCAGCAATCTTACGTTCGTCCATGAGCATCAGAAACTGACGCTCATAGTCGGTCCAAGCACCGCCCATTTTCTTGTATTCGTCGAGCAACTTCTTCGTGGGTGCTAGCGACAATTCGTGCGAATAGGCGATTCCGGATATGCGGCCAAGGAAGAACTGGAGATCGTCACGTTTGGCAAAACCGGCAAGCTGAGAAACATTGTTCAGCCGCACGTCGATTAGGCGCACCGCAGCCGAATCTTCGATCAAGGTGAAAAATTCTCTTGCCGTCTTCTTTGTGAAGCCGATCGTGAATATATTCATCCCCGGTGAGCCATCATCGGGTTGTCGTCCTTTGGCACAAATGCGACCTTCTGTTCTTGCCTTGTTAGTGCTTCATCTAACATTTCTTGAGGTGTTCTGATTAGGTCCAGCCTATCCAGACCGTGTTTGCGCAGCAGTCGATTCATCGCTTCGTCGTGACTTTCGATTTGACCGTCTGGGTGTATGTGATCGATTTTCATGCCCTGTTCGTGCAATACACGCGAAACGAGCAAGGTTCTATGGCAATCGAGTGGCTCCTGCTCAGCGCACATAATCGCAATCGATTCCGTGCCGCTACCGCGTTGGAGCCGGCCGATGCCAGCTTGGAACAGCTCAGTCCTCGCCAACCGCGCGTATATAACGCGCCCATTTTCATAACAGCTCGGATCTTCCGACCTGGCTCCGAGCTCCTTGCCGAGGAAGACGTACTTGACGTTCACCTGACGGAGCGCTCGCGTGAGCGGCGCGCGATTGAACTGAGGTGTGAACCGGCTCGCGGGGACGGAGCGAACATCGGCAATCGCCGTAACTCCCGCATCAGTCAGGAGCTTCAAAAACTTTTCGAGATCCTGTGTGGAATGTCCAACCGTATGTATGCGGTTCATCGCTCGCCTTCTAAATCCTGTTGCGGCTAATCACCGCCGCAATCATCTTGTAGCAATAGCCCTCATGAGGTTCGCCCAAGCTGATCGTCAAAAAACTCTCACCTAGCGCGTAGGCGCCATCCGCTTTCGCGCGGAATTCGCGCTCAATCAGAGGATCGGTGATCCAGACGCGATAACTGATGTTGCAATACGTAAACCTTCCTTGAACTTTACGCTTCGGATCGCCAAAGTTAGCCCCGGGTGCAAACACCGCCACTTCAAGTTCATCGACTCGAATCAGTCGAAGCGAGTCATCGATGTCGGCGACGTCGCCCGTGGTAACTCGGTCATTCAGCCCGCTGATGGTGTCCTGGGCCGAACCCAGCCATAAATCTTCAGCGTCGCTTTCAATAGCTTGCAAGTCCTGCCACGTCGCTCGTCCAGTCTTATTCCAGTACTTGTCGGGATCAAGAAGCCAATTTTCGGCCTGATATCCCAAGCCCACTGGTTTTAGCAACGGCACGGAGATGATGTCTAGCAGTCTCGGATCGGATCCGTCCTTGTATTGACGTTCCTCCTCCGAGACCTCGGAGCCCGTACGTGCGCTCACGGGGCGTATCCAACCGCCAGCGTCCGACTCGATTATTTCGACCCCAGCAATGCACCTTCCGGAATGTTTCCTTGAATTGGCAAGACAAATAATGGTCTTTCGATGCGTCATTGCATGGCTCCAAACTCTCGGCCGCCCGTCGCGGTGGCTCCTTTAGTCAAGAACACTACAGCCGGTATTCAGAGAACATGACTACAAGTCAATTTATTTTTCCACTAGTTGCGAGTTGGCGGAAATTGTGCGGAATATGCGGCCGCGGGCTGAGGGCGATGCCGGTGCGAACTGCAGTTGACCGAGGCCGTCACGCATCGCGCCCTCTCGCTCCTATGGGGGCGTAGTTCGTGCGTTGGGACTGTGAGACTGAAATGCGGTGGGGGTGTATATGACATGCGTCTTTCAGTAGGAAGATTAGGCATGGGAAGCGTCAGCGCGTACTCAACGGCGAGAGGCAAGCGCTACAAGGTTCAGTACCGGAGGCCGGATCACAGCTCGACATCTATGCGCGGGTCATTAGCTAAGCGCAAGGCAACGCTGTTCCTAGCCTCGGTCGAAGTGTCTGTTAGCCGCGGAGCCTACGTTGATCCGACTCCGGTCGCGCATTACTGTCGACGACTGGATGGACCAGCGGATGGCTGTACGCACCGATCTGAGGGCGTCGACGCTCGACCGCATTGAAGGCGTCATCCGCCGCAACATAAAGCCAGCAATCGGCAACGTCGCCCTCGCCGACCTTCGACGCATGATGATCGAAGAGTGGGCGTCCGCGCGGTCGAAAGAAGGTTTCCAGAGTTGCTGCCGAAACGGAGATCATCGAGAAACGGCAGCGACTGGCTTCCGCCCTCACTCACATGGGCCCTGGGAGTGGTATCGCTTCCAAAAGGCGTCAGGACCTGCTCAACCTAATTGCGCGATATCCGCATTGGTCAGAAACGGGCGGCGTTCTGTGATCGTTCGGTGGCGGGGCTAGTCGCAGGACAGTTTTGCAAACCATGAGCTACAGACGTTTGGCTTATAAGACAGGCGACGTCAACGTGGCTTGTTGACCGCTCCTCGGAAATGAGTGATGTCGAGGGGTGGCGCTTCGTCTCGGGTGCGACTAGCCCCAAGTAGAATTGGTCCACCGCGAGTCCGTCGTCAGGTTGGATCGGAAGGAGGTGATCATGAATCCCGGGAAATTCGAGCTAGCCGCTCTCACCCGCATGTTTTCTGCAGCCGTCATTCGAGAACTTGGTCAGAGCGGCCGCTCAGCGCTTTTCGCCCGGCTCCTGACGCAGTCCGGTTTAGCTCCACAGATGCCTCATAGTGCCACCATTGGTGACGTTTTTGACCAGGCATTTCGTATGCTTCGCTTCCTAGGAAACCGGGACGAGTACGTCTACCGTTCCGCTATCACCCAAAAGATTCTGCTTGGTCAGCACAACCTTCGGACTGCTTCGATGCTCAGTGAAGCCCGTGTCGGCGTATGTAAAGCCGATGTCGTCGTCCTGAACGGCACGGCAACCGCTTACGAAATCAAGTCCGAACGTGACTCGTTAGCACGACTGACGAACCAGGTGATCGCTTACAGTGAGGCTTTTGCCGCAGTGAACGTGGTGACCAGCCCTTCGCACGTGAGGCAGGTTTTCCGACAAATCCCCGGATGGGTGGGGGTCCTAGTGCTCTCGGAGAAGTTCACCTTGCAGGTCGAACGACCTGCTGTGGTGGACGCTGCGCGCACCAATCCGCTTGCTGTGCTCGATCTGATGCGCGTCGACGAAGCGCAACGTGTCCTTCGGTCGCTCGACATAGCGCCCCCGAATGTGCCGAATACGCAGATGCGCGGCGCGTTGCGCGACATGTTTAGTCCTTTGAATCCGTCAGTAGTTCACTCACAGATGGTGACCACGCTGAAGGTCACTCGTTCCCAAAGCGCAGCATCGGACTTCATTAAGACCGTCCCGATGTCGCTGCGTGCCGCCTTGCTTTCTGCGAAGATGAAGGAAGCTTCGGAAAGAAAACTTCTCGACGCGACGAGTTTGCCAGTTTCCGCCGCATTTGCCTGGAGGTAAGTCCGATGTACCACCCGTACTTCCGAGGCAAGCAATTCGAGCTAATCGCGCTGCGCGAGAGCGCCTCCCTCGTCGCTGACGCGAACTTCGTTCCCGTCATTGAGCCGGTGAGGGAGACTCTAACCGGTCTCGAACGCGCACTGCGGGCGCTGGCAGAGGCCGGGGCGCGCGCTATCGTCATCGTCAATCCTCGGCACGGAGACATGAAGGTCAACGGTGCCAGCATTAGCACCTTCCTCGAGCAGAACTACCGAGGCAACGATGCGATCTCGGCGGGCGTCCTCCTTTTGAGCGATACTTCTATCGAAGCGGCTGAGTCATTGATCAACAACCACGCAGCTCACCCGCAGGCCATCATTCACGCGGGCTTCACCGAGCCGAAGTCGCTTGCTCCGCTCCTCGGAGATCGAATGCATGACACGACAAATATCTTCATTGAAGACCAAGCCAGCACACTCTATCGACGTCACTTCCAGGACAGCACGCGCGTGCTCATCAAAGACGGATTCGTGCAGCGGAAGAATGCGGATTACGACCCCGTAGATCCGTTTTCCGATTTGCACGTGACGTACCAAGAATTCGGTGCGCAGGGTTATGGGGATTTCCTTACGGTCGGTGACCGCTACACCGAGGGCGGTGGACCCGCTTATGCCGTCGCAATCCACTTGACCTACATCGACCCGGACAACGACGACGCGATGTTCGTTTATCACTTCAAGTCACACACCAATGACACTCCCACCGACCCGGCCGGCAAGTTCCTTCAAGCCCTGCAGAAGCTCATGGACAAATACGACTCGGGCAGTTCAAAGCTCCTGAACACTTCCGCCCTCGAGGAGTTACAAGAGCTTCACGAGACGGGGCACTTCCCGGGCCTCGGCTACGTCAAGAAGCTCTCCATCCGTCACCACCTTGAGACGCTCGCCAATTACCACAGCCGCACTGCAAGTGCCTGACCGGTTCTGTTGCGCTTCCTGCTTCGGTGACGCAAACCTGCGCGACAACGTTCTCGTAGACCTATCTGTCGGTACTGGTACCTGCGGATACTGCCATACGTTGGGGGCTGCACTCGTCAAGCCGACGGACCTGCGCGAGGCGTTCGAAGTGCTCGTTAGCGTCTACGAGGTCGTCGAGGACGGCTTGTCCCTGCCAGAAATCTTGCGCCAAGATTGGGCACTGTTCACCCACCCCGTGATGCAGGACGACGCACATGCAAAAGAACTTCTTGCGGACGTGCTCGATAGCGGTGACCTATTCCGGAAGACTTTCGGCCCGCCTGCCGGTTATGGCACGCAGAGTCTTACGAAGTGGGACGACCTTCGCAGCGAGATGATGCACGGTAACCGTTGGTTCCTCAAGAAAGAGATCGACTACGACAGGCTCCGCTACCTGTTCAGCCTCCTCATTGAAGACCCTTCAGCGCTGAGCGAGCGTTGGCATCGCGCCCGCATCTTGAACGACGACGTCTCTTACACCTTCGCGGAAATGGGTGCACCGCCGCCACGATATGCCGGGCACGGTCGCGCAAACCCGGCGGGGATTCCGTATCTCTATCTCGGATCCTCGCCGAGTACCGCCGTGTCCGAGATTCGTCCACACACGGGCGAGACAGCATGCGTGGCTGATTTCACTATCCCTCAGCTAAACGCAGTGGATCTGCGTGGTCCCAGAGAAAGGATCTCGCCGTTCGGTCTCGAGGACGATGAGGTAGTCCAGCTATTGGCAGACATCCCGTTCCTTGAGCGTCTGGGCGACGAGCTCACTCGACCGGTCCTGCCCAAGAGCGCTCCATTCGAGTACGTCCCAAGCCAGCACCTTTGCGAGTTCATCAAGCACTGCGGGTACGACGGGGTCATCTACCGGAGCTCGGTGAGCGATGGCGTCAATATCGCGTTGTTCCATCCGGACCTGGCAGAAGGCATCGTGGTTCACCGGTACGCGGTGAAGCAGGTGGAAGTACACGTCGCTATTGAGCACTAAGGGCGGGAAGGTGGTGCTCCGCCGCATGCCGCCTGTCTGGGTAAATTGCTCACAGCTCAGCCCGGAACGCGGGGCGAAGTCACGCAGAACTTAGGAACACGTCCTCCCTAACCTCAAAAGGTTCGAGACGTTTCAGCGATTCAAGCCCAGCGGCATCCGAGGCGCATAGCTGTTGCGGCCCGGCAACTCTCGCAACTGTGAGTCATAACGCACTGGTCGAGTCTGGGTGATCATGGTCCGTCGCGAGACTGCTAAATGTCCACGACAACAGAGATTGCCGCGCGTAATTACCCGCTCGACTGCAGTCAACCGAATGGCTGCGACCGGCTCGGGTATTCCCGCACCCCTTCCCAAGGTGGGAAGTAGTGCGGGAAGGGTTTTGAATTTTAAGTCCTGAGCAGCCGCCACCCCCGAGCGGGCTCGCTTCCCGACCCCCCCACTCTCCGCAAGCTCTGAGTAGGGGGTCGGGAAGTAAAGGGGTGGCGGCTGATCAGGACTCCTGTGGCTGGTTGTAAACAGGGCGTATGGGGGAGTTGCTGCAATGCGTGATGGTGCGGATGCTGGCGCAGGCTGAGCAAATGACGTGGGCGATCGAACGGCGAGATGTCGGTCAACGGGACTAGCGTTTTTGCATGGGAAGCATCAACGCTTACGAGACGTCCAGCGGCAAGCGGTACCGCGTCATCTACCGCAAGCCCGACCACTCTCAAACTCAAAAGCGTGGGTTCAAGACCAAGCGTGATGCCGAGCTCTTTCTGGCCAATATCGAGATCGACAAAAGCCGTGGCGCCTACGTCGATCCATCGAAGTCGCGGGTGCTACTGGGGGAGTGGCTCGACAACTGGATGGCGGGCAGGTCCGACTGGCAACCGACGTCCCGCGAAAGAGCCCGCGGCATCGTCGAAATCCACATCAAGCCCAAGCTGGGTCAATACCCGCTCGGCGCTCTCGACCACCAGACGATCCAGAAATGGGCGGGAGGGCTCTCGTCGAGTCAGGGCGCTTCGAGCGTGCGCAAGATCGTCAACGTGCTCTCAGGCAGCCTGCAGATGGCCGTCAAGGACGGGCGGCTGCCGGCCAATCCCGTGCGCTCGGACTGAACGACCAGACTCCGCACAGCGAAGATGCGTTGGCCCTAATAGCTAAGATTCAGTCATGACCGACGCTGTGCCTTTGCCCGAACCGATCGCGCCCGCTGCTGCCGCCGGATGGTATCCGGACGCGACGGGACTCACACGTTGGTGGAACGCCACGAACTGGGCTCAGTATGCGCCGGCAAAACAGACGAATGGCGCTGCAACCGGATCACTTGTCCTCGGAATTGTCGGGGTCGTCCTTACGGTCACATTGTTCCTGGCACCGTTTGCCATTCCGCTAATACCCGCGGGTCTGATCGTCGGGATCGTCGGGTTGCGTCGAGCACGGTCCCTCGGTGGCGTAGGCAGAAAGTCCGCAGTGGCCGGGGTGATCCTTTGTGGTGTGCCGGTGGCGCTCTTCCTTCTCGGCTCCATCGGCAACACGCTGAACTAGGGGTCATGCCATCGCTCGGTGCGGTCAGTTCGGGCCCCTTCGTGAAAGGTGTCGTCGCAGTCTTTCGCGCGTGCAATTCCCCGAGTTGAAGTCGACACGTTAGACCGGACGCTCACGCTCGAGGAGCCGGTTCGCGCCTGTAGACAGCAACCTCGACACCGTTTCGGCCGCCCTCGATGAGCAGATTCTTCGTACAGATGTTGCCACGTCGTGGTTACGAGCCGAAATGGCAGAGCGGTTTCGACAAGCTCAACCGGCGTGACCAGCTGTTTTATGTGGTGCCCCCAGGCAGATTCGAACTGCCGCCCCTGCCTCCGGAGGGCAGTGCTCTATCCCCTGAGCTATGGGGGCCCA
>Ga0247817_10002011_pt1 | contig 10477 bp, 11 predicted proteins | sample UWRJL212509R1_FD_178010 | JGI IMG/M metagenome (GOLD analysis project Ga0247817, IMG submission 178010) | Plant litter microbial communities from Arlington Agricultural Research Station in Wisconsin, United States - UWRJ-L212-509R-1 | ecosystem: Environmental > Terrestrial > Plant litter >... | reverse complement strand
ATACCGGCGATGGGCGAGTCGAGACGGCCCTTGAAGACCTCCTCGAGGTGGATCTTGTCGTGCTCGTCGGGCAACAGCAGCCAGGCGGCGGCGTAGAGCAGCAGCGCGGGGCCGCCGAGCACCGCGACCACGACGATGATGCCGCGCACGATGAGCGGGTCGACACCGAGCCGGGCCGCGATGCCCGCGGAGACACCGCCGATCCAGCCGGGCTCACGGGTGAGGTTGAGGGAGCGCATCCAGGCGAAGAAGCGGTTGCCTGCGAGGGGCGTGGTGAGCGGAGGCTGCTCGCCGGCGGACGGGGAGGAGCCCGGCGGCGTCTGGTCGCTCTGTGTTGTGTCTTCCGGGCCGGGCTGCGTCTCCGGCTCGGGCTGCGGGGTGGTGTTCTTGGGCATGTCTCAATGGTGGCCGCCGAGCACACCGCGCTGCCATGGGGTATCACCCTGACCGCACCCTGAAAGGCTGACCGGGGGCATCCGGGGTCCGCCAAACCTGCTTGTATTCAAGGGTGACCACTCCGCCCGCCCGCCCGCCCCTCGTGCGCCCCCGCCGAGTCGTGGTCGGCGGGGTGTGCCTCGCCGTCGCCCGGCACCTCGACGTCTCGGTGGGCGGCGTGCGCGCGCTCGCCGTCGTGCTCGCGCTGTTCGGTGGCGGCGGCATCCTGCTCTACCTGTGGCTCTGGGCGTTCGTGCCGCTCGACGAGGCCGTGGCCGATCCCGACGACGAGCCGGGTGCCGTGCGGCGCACCGCCCCCGCGTCGCTGCTGCTGCTCGTGATCGCCGCCCTCGGCGCGATCCTGTTCCTCGCGAGCGCCCGCGAGTCGATCACCGCCCTCCTCGTGGTAACCGTGGCGAGCGGGCTGGCCGTCGCCTGGAGCCTGACATTCGACCGCAACGACCCCGACCGCAGTGCGGCCCAGGGGGTGTGGAAGCGGATCGCCGCCGTCGTGCTGCTCGTGCTCACGGGGGTGGCCGTGCTGCTGTCGCGTCCAACCGCCTCCGGCGCGGTGCTCGGCGTCACGATGGTGGTGCTCGGAGTGGCCGTGATCGTCGCCCCGCGCGTCGTCACCCTGTGGAGCGACCTGCAGGCATCGCGCACCGCCCAGGTGCGCGAGGAGCAGCGGGCCGAGATCGCGGCGCACCTGCACGACTCCGTGCTGCAGACCCTCGCCCTGATCCAGAACCGGGCGGGGGCGTCGACGGAGGTCGCCCGCATCGCCCGGGCGCAGGAGCGCGAGCTGCGCGACTGGCTGTTCGTCGGCGACACCCCGGTGGCGAGCGATCTGGCGACCGAGCTGCGCGACGTCGCCGCCGCGATCGAGCTCGACTACGCGGTGCGCATCGACGTGGTCACGGCCGGGGCCCCGGTCGACCGCCCCAGCGCCGCCCTCGTGGCCGCCGCGCGCGAGGCGATGCTGAACGCGGCGCGGCACGCAGGCGGAGAGGTCTCCGTCTACCTCGAGACGTCGCCCGAGGCGATCGACGTCTTCGTGCGAGACCGCGGACCGGGCGTCGACCTGTCGGCCCTTCCGGCCGACCGCCTGGGCATCCGAGAATCGATAGTGGGGCGGATGTCCCGTGCCGGCGGCTCCGCGAGCGTGCGACCGGGCACCGGCGGATCGGGCACCGAGGTGCACCTGCACCTCGAGGTGTAACGTGCCCGGTGACGTGAGCCGTGGCATCCACCCCATCGACAATTCAGGAGAACCCGCATGACGAACGTGCTCATCGTCGACGACCACTCGATCTTCCGCTCGGGGCTGCGCGCCGACCTCGACGACTCCGTCACCGTTCTCGGCGAGGCCGCGACGGTCGACGAGGCCGTCGCGCTCATCGAATCGCTGCGTCCCGAGGTAGTGCTTCTCGACGTGCACCTGCCCGGCGGCGCCGGCGGCGGGGGAGCCGAGGTGCTGCGCCGTTCGAGCGCGCTGCTCGACTCCGTGCGCTTCCTCGCCCTGTCGGTGTCGGACTCGGCCGAAGACGTGGTCGGCGTGATCCGGGCCGGGGCGCGCGGCTACATCACCAAGGGCTCGTCGGGCGGCGAGGTGTCGCGCGCGGTCGCGGCGGTCGCGGGCGGCGACGCCGTGTTCTCGCCCCGCCTCGCCGGCTTCGTGCTCGACGCCTTCGGGGCGGTCGCGGGCGAGCAGGCGGCGTCGGACGACGAGCTCGACCGGCTCAGCGCGCGCGAGCGCGAGGTCATGCGCCTCATCGCGCGCGGCTATGCGTACAAAGAGGTGGCGACCGAGCTGTTCATCTCGGTGAAGACCGTCGAGACGCACGTCTCGGCCGTGCTGCGCAAGCTGCAGCTCTCGTCGCGCTACGAGCTCACCGCGTGGGCGCTGGAGCGCAAGCTGCTCTGAGGCGCGCCTCGCCCGCGCGCCCCGCCCGCGCGCGTCACGGGCTGCCCGTCCCCCGTCCGCAGCGCCGAGTGGCGGCAGAATGTCGTTGCGGCGCCCCGCGAGCAGCATTTTGCCGCCACTCACACCGCCGGTCGACTGGCGAGAACGCTCCGAATGCGCGCCACGAGCTCGTCGGGATCGTTCAGGTCGTCGAGATTCACCTGCATGACGTACCAGCCCGCAGCCTGAAGCCGGTCGATGCGCGTCATGTCCCTGCGCCGCTGCGCCGGATCGAAGTGGTACTCGCTCTGGTACTCGACGATGACCTTGCGCTCGGGGAAGACGAGGTCGCCCCGGTAGCGCGCACCGGGCACCTGGATCCACATGTTGGCCACGAACCCCGGGATCTTCGCCGTGATGACGATGACGCGCAGTTCGGATTCCATCGGCGACTCCGAGCCCTCGTCGATGTAGGGCATGCACTCGCTTCGACGGCCCGACCCGATCCGGTTGGGATATCGAGCGGATGCTTCGGCCAGTCGTTCTACGGTGGTAAAGGGGTTGTCGCGGTTGACCAGATAGTCGCCGGCAGCGACCAGCTGCGTGACGGTCAGTACCTCAGAGAGCTCGCACCACTGGCGTTCGGGCGAGCTGATGGGAATGCCGCTCCAGTAGCAGACGTCGTCTCCCATCAGTCGAACGCTGTGACCGATGACACCCTTCCCCTCGGGAGCGCGAACCGGATTCGGAACCGCGACATGCAGGCCGGCCGAGTGTTCGAGCCGCGTCGGGAGTGGGACACCCGCGATGGCGGCGGCGGTCACTCCGCAGAAGAAGGCGTCGGGCCGCATCGCCGTCGCATACGAGCGGCAACGGGCGAGAAGGCCGGTCGTCGTACCCGGATCGCGCACGCCGTAGAACGGCTTCTGGAGGTCAGGGCCACGCAGCCTCCCGGGGGACACGCCTCGGGCTCGCGCATCGGCGACGGAGAATGGGCCGGATACCAGAGGTTCCGGAAGCGGGTTGCGCGGGTTCACCCGGCCGAGTGTGCCAGCGAGACCGCCTGCCCCGTAGAAGTTGTCCACCGTCGCCGGTCAGTGGCGGCACATTGCTGTCGCCAGACGCGATGAGCAGCATTCTGCCGCCACCCATCGGCGGTCAGGCGCCGCGAACGTGCATGACGTTGCGTGGGAGCATGCGCAACTCGCAAATGAGCGGGCGCGCAGGCCCCTACGCGAAGAGCCGCTGCAGCCGCTGCACTCCCTCGAGCAACGGGGCGTCGCCGAGCGCGTAGGAGAGGCGCAGGTAGCCGCTCGGCCCGAAAGCCTCGCCGGGCACCACGGCGACCTCGGCCTGGTCGAGGATCAGGTCGGCCAGTTCGAGCGACGTCGTGGGCGTGACGCCGCCCCATTCGCGGTTCAGCAACCCCGTGACATCCGGGTAGACGTAGAAGGCGCCCTCGGGAACCGGGCAGACGATCCCGTCGATCTTGTTCAGCTCGTCGACGATGAGACGACGGCGGCGGTCGAAGGCGCGGCGCATCTCCTCTACGGCGTCCTGCGGGCCGGTGAGGGCGGCGAGGGCCGCGCGCTGCGAGATGTTCGACACGTTCGACGACAGGTGCGACTGCAGGTTTCCGGCGGCCTTCATGGCGTCGACCGGGCCGACCATCCAGCCCACGCGCCAACCCGTCATGGCATAGGTCTTCGCGACGCCGTTCACGAGGATCGTCGTGTCGGCCAGCGCGGGAACGGCCTCGACGATCGAGATGGCGCGCGGCGCGACGTCGGGGTCGTCGGAGTAGGTCAGGTTCTGGTAGATCTCGTCGGAGATCACCCAGATCCCGTGCGACAGCGCCCACTCGCCGATCGCGGCGGTCTCGGCGGCGGAGTACACGGCACCGGTCGGGTTCGACGGCGAGACGAAGAGCAGCACCTTGGTGCGCTCGGTGCGCGCGGCCTCGAGCTGCTCGACGGTCACGAGGTAGCCCTGGTCGCTGCCGGCGAAGACCTCGACGGGCACGCCGCCGGCCAGCTGGATGGCCTCGGGGTAGGTGGTCCAGTACGGTGCGGGCAGCAGCACCTCGTCGCCCGGGTCGACGATCGTGGCGAAGGCCTGGTAGACGGCCTGCTTGCCGCCGTTGGTCACGACGACCTGCGAGGCGGCCACCTCGAGCCCGCTGTCGCGCAGCGTCTTCGCCGCGATCGCCTCCCGCAGCTCGGGCAGGCCGACCGCGGGGGTGTAGCGGTAGTTCCTGGGGTCGAGAACAGCAGCGGATGCCGCCTCGACGATGGTCGCGGGCGTCGCGAAATCGGGTTCCCCCGCCGCGTAGGAGATGACGGGGCGTCCCTGCGCCTGCAGCGCCTTCGCTTTCGCGTCGACCTTCAGGGTCGCGGACTCGGCAATAGCGCCAATGCGCCGGGAGATTCGAGGAAATGTGGCCACGCAGCTAGTGTAGAGCGCACGGCAGAGTCGTTCTCGGTCCGCTCGAGATGACGTAACGCCGTCGATGCCTTACACTTGTCGAGGTAGTAATTCTGCCAAGCTTTTGCGCGCCATCTTCTGGCATTCCAGCCTGTGAGTTTCAGTAGCGAAGCCGTGTGAGAAAAGCAGTACCCCGTGTGTTCGCAAGAGCACGCAAAGGGCGGTGGCTCAATTGGTAGAGCAGCGGTCTCCAAAACCGCAGGTTGCAGGTTCAAGTCCTGTCCGCCCTGCAGGTGTCCTCGTACATTTCCGTGCGGGGTGCCGTGCACCACAACGACGAGTTGTCGGAAGGTAGTAACAGTGGCTAGAAGAATCACCGACGAGCCCAGCGAGGACGTCGTAGAGAACGCCCGGAAGGACAGCGCTGTCAAGCGCAGCCCGTTCGGCCGTTTGTCGCTGTTCATCCGACAGGTCGTCGGCGAGCTCAAGAAGGTCGTGACTCCGACTCGCAAAGAGCTCGTGAGCTACACGCTCGTCGTGCTGGTCTTCGTGGTCATCATGATGGCCCTCGTAGGCGGACTCGACTGGGTGTTCTCGCTCGCGGTCAACTACATCTTCGGCGACGGCGACTTAGCCTCCTAGCGAGGCCCGCCTGCTCGACGTGGCCGGATCCGTCCGGTCACGAAACAAGAAATGGAATGGAATTCAGTGTCTGAGAATCACCGCGACGATATCGACCTCGCGACCGCTGCAGAGCAGTCCTCTGAGGACGATGAGGCCCAGGAGGGCAACTCGCTGGCTGTCGACGAGAATTCCGTAGACGCAGCCGAGCACACCGCGCTGCACATCGAAGACGAAGAGACGCAGGAAGAGGGCGACCTCGCCGGCCTCCTCGAGGCTCTCGACGCCGCGATCGACCCCGAGGCCGACGCCATCGTCGACGACGCCCTCGACATCGACTCGCCCGACGAGGCAGACGCCTCGGTCGCCGCAGCCGACGACGAAGCAGACATCGAGGCCGAAGAGGCAGCGAACGAAGAACTCGACGTTCCCCCCTACGACGGTCCAGAGCTCGACGACAACGGCGACCCCATCGAGGTCGACCCCTACGAGGCGTTCCGCACCGAGCTGAAGTCGCTTCCCGGCAAGTGGTTCGTCATCCACTCCTACGCGGGCTTCGAGAAGCGCGTGAAGCAGAACATCGAGAACCGCAAGATCTCCATGACCGTCGAAGACTCGATCTTCCAGGTCGAGGTTCCGATGGAAGACGTCGTCGAGATCAAGAACGGCCAGCGCAAGCTCGTCACCCGGGTGCGCATCCCCGGATACGTGCTCGTGCGCATGGAGCTGAACGAAGACTCCTGGAGCGTCGTGCGTCACACCCCCGGCGTCACCGGCTTCGTGGGCAACGCCCACAACCCGACGCCGCTGCGCTTCAACGAGGCGTTCGAGATGCTCAAGGGCCTCGTGCAGATCGTCGAAGCCCCCTCCAAGTCGGCTCCCGGGAAGGGCAAGAACACCGCCCGCTCCATCCCGGCCGAGATCGACTTCGAGATCGGCGAGACCATCACGATCAAGGAGGGCTCGTTCGCGGGTCTTCCCGGCTCGATCAGCGAGATCAAGCCGGAGAGCGGCAAGCTCACCGTGCTCGTATCGCTCTTCGAGCGTGAGACCCCGGTCGAGCTCAGCTTCGACCAGGTCACCAAGCTGTAGATTTCGACAGGCTCAATCGGCGAAATCGCCTGAACCACCGCATCCGGGAACCGCCCGAGGTGCGGGAGAGCGGCCAGCAATGGCCTCTCGAACAGAAAAGGAAAAACAATGGCATCGAAAAAGAAGGTCACGGGTCTGATTAAGCTTCAGATCCAGGCCGGCGCCGCTAACCCCGCGCCGCCCATCGGCCCCGCGCTGGGCCAGCACGGCGTCAACATCATGGAGTTCTGCAAGGCGTACAACGCCGCGACCGAATCTCAGCGTGGAAACGTCATCCCCGTCGAGATCACCGTCTACGAGGACCGTTCGTTCACGTTCATCCTCAAGACCCCGCCCGCAGCCGAGCTCATCAAGAAGGCAGCCGGTGTTGCCAAGGGTTCGCCCACGCCGCACACCGTCAAGGTCGCCAAGCTCACTCGCGAGCAGGTTCGCGCCATCGCCGAGCAGAAGATGGCCGACCTCAACGCCAACGACATCGAAGGCGCAGAGAAGATCATCGCGGGAACCGCTCGCTCTATGGGAATCACGGTGGATGCATAATGGCTACGAAATCCAAGGCCTACCGCGCCGCTGCCGACAAGATCGAAGAAGGCAAGTTCTACTCCCCGAGCGAGGCCGTCTCGGTCGCTCGCGTCACGGGCTCCGCCAAGTTCGACTCCACGGTCGAGGTCGCCCTCAAGCTCGGCGTCGACCCCCGCAAGGCAGACCAGATGGTCCGCGGAACGGTCATCCTTCCTCACGGAACCGGTAAGACCGCCCGCGTCATCGTGTTCGCAACGGGCCCCGCGGCTGAGGCAGCGATCGCTGCCGGCGCCGACGAGGTCGGTGGCTCCGAGCTCATCGAGAAGGTCGCCGCCGGCTACGTCGCATTCGACGCCGCCGTCTCGACCCCCGAGCTCATGGGCCAGGTCGGTCGTCTCGGAAAGGTACTCGGCCCGCGTGGCCTCATGCCGAACCCGAAGACCGGTACCGTGACCATGGACACGGCCAAGGCCGTCTCCGAGATCAAGGGCGGAAAGATCGAGTTCCGCGTCGACAAGCACTCCAACGTGCACTTCGTCGCTGGCAAGGCCTCCTTCACCGAGGAGCAGCTCGCCGAGAACATCAAGGCCGCTCTCGACGAGATCGTCCGTTCGAAGCCGTCCAGCTCCAAGGGCCGCTACATCACCAAGGGCACCGTTTCGACGACCTTCGGTCCTGGCATCCCGCTGGACGTCAACGCGATCTAAGCGTTTTCGCATTCACGAGAAGGGGTCCGCGTTCGCGCGGGCCCCTTTTCTGCTCCCCGAAAGGCAACCATGACAGTCAGCACCCGATTGGCGGGGCCGGATGACGCGGCTCTGCTTCACCGCATCGCCGCAGCCACCTTCGCTCTGGCGTGCCCGCCCGGCACGACCCAGGAGGCGGTGGCCGACTTCGTCGCCTCGAACCTCTCCGAGACCCATTTCGCCGGTTACCTGGCCGACGAGTCACGCGACCTGCTGCTCGTCGAGGTCGACGGTGAGGCGGTGGGATACACGATGCTGATCGCCGCCGAGCCCACCGACTCCGACGTCGCCGCCGTGGTCACCGCCCGTCCCACCGTGGAGCTCAGCAAGTTCTACATGCTGGCGACGGCGCACGGCGGCGGCGCGGCGGCGGTGCTGATGGAGGCGAGCGTCGAGGCCGCGAGGGCCCGAGCCGCGGCATCCGTCTGGCTCGGCGTCAACCAGCAGAACGCGCGGGCGAACCGTTTCTACGAGAAGCACGGATTCGTCAACGTGGGCACGAAACGGTTCCTGGTCGGCGGCAAGTGGGAAGACGACTTCGTGCGCGAGCTGCCGCTCAGTAGTCGCTGACCTTCAGCACGATCTTGCCGCGCGTGTGCCCGGTCTCGAGCGAGCGGTGGGCGTCGGCCGCGGCATCCATCTCGAAGACCTGGTCGACGAACACCCGCACGTCGCCCGACTCGAGCAGACGCGAGATCACCGCCAGATTGGTGCCGTCGGGGGCGACCTTGTAGGTCGTGGCGCGCAGCCCAGCCGCGGTCGCGTCGTCGATGAACGTCGGCCAGCTGCCGGTCGGGGCGTTGATGATGAGCCCGCCGTGGCGCACGACGCCCAGCGAGCGCGACCCCGTGTCGTCGTAGACGTTGCCGACCAGGTCGATCACGACGTCGACGGTGTCGAGCACCTCGTCGAAGCGCTCCGCGGTGTAGTCCACCGTCTCGTTCGCCCCGAGCTCGGTGAGCCAGCCGAGGTTGCGGGTCGACCCCGTCGCGATCACGTACGCGCCGAAGAAGCGCGCGAACTGCACGGCGAAGTGGCCGACGCCGCCGGCGCCGGCGTGGATCAGGATGCGCTGTCCCTCGTGCGCCTTCGCCACCTCGACGACCATGCCCCACGCGGTGAGTGCGGCGAGCGGCACCGCGGCCGCCTCGACGTGCGAGAGCGCCTTCGGCTTGCGGGCGACGCTGAGGCTCGACACCGAGACGAACTCGGCGTAGCTGCCGCCGAACCGGGGAAACCCGGTCATGCCGTAGACCTCGTCGCCGACCTTGATCGGGTGGCCCTCGTAGGGGCTGGCGACGACGACGCCGCTGAAGTCGTTGCCGAGCACGACGGGGAAGGACGCGATCGCCGGTGTGACTCCGCGCCCCGCGCGCGTCTTCGCGTCGATCGGGTTCACGCCCGCGGCGACCACGCGCACGAGGAACTCGGCGTTGACGCTGACGGGCACCGTGGCGGTGCCGCACTCGAGAACTTCCGGTCCGCCCGCGCCGCCCATCAGGATGGCTCGCATCGTCGTCATCGTTGGCCTTCCCGCCGTGGTGCTGGTAAACCCAGTAAAGGCGATGAATGATTCGGCGCTGTTACAGACACGTCACCCCGAGGCAAACTATCGCTCTCGATAGTCTGGAGGGTGTGAGAGCCGCAGAGACACCCCCGACCACCAACCCGCGCATCAGAGTCACCGACGTTCGCCTGCTGAGCGACAACTGGTACACGCTGCACACCACGACGTTCGACATCCAGGCTGCAGACGGATCGTGGAGCTCGCAGTCGCGCGAGACCTACGACCGCGGCAACGGCGCGACGATCCTGCTCTACGACGTCGACCGGCGCACGGTGCTGCTCACGTCGCAGTTCCGCTACCCCGCGTACGTCAACGGCCACCCCGACGGCATGCTGCTCGAGACCGCGGCCGGGCTGCTCGACGACGACGATCCGGAGACCGCGATCCGCCGCGAGGCGATCGAGGAGACCGGCCACCGCGTCGGCGAGGTCACGCACGTCTTCGACGCGTTTATGAGCCCGGGCTCGGTGACCGAGCGCCTGCACTTCTACGCGGCGCCCTACGACGCGGGCACCCGCGAGCACGCCGGCGGAGGGCTCGTCGACGAGGGCGAGCACATCACCCTCGTCGAGCTCGACATCGCCGCCGCCCTCGACCTGGTCGAGAGCGGCGGCATCATCGACGCGAAGACGATCATGCTGCTGCAGTGGGCGGTGCTGCGCGGGCCGTTCGCGACCCGCTGACAGGCGGGCGGATGCCACGGCAGCTCGATTGGCGGTCGTGGCCAGTCGGCGCTACCGTCGGAGCATGAACGCCACCGTAGTTGTTCGCCCCGTCCGAGACGTCGACGCCGAGGAGCTCGGCCGAGTGCAGGCCGCGTGCTGGCACGAGACATACGACCACCTCGTGAGCCAGGCCGCCCTCACCCGCCTCTCGCCCAAGCGCATGGCCGAGCTGTGGATCCACTACGCGGGCCTCGGCCCCGAGTACTCGCACGTCGCCGTGCTGGTCGACGGCGAGATCGTCGGGTTCGCCGGATCGGGTCCGAGCCGCGACCCCGAGCTGCCCGGCGTGCGCGAGCTGCACTTCATCTACCTGCGCGACGAGTTCCACGGGCAGGGCCTCGGGCAGCGGTTGTTCGACGCCGTCGTCGAACCGGGGCCGGCCTTCCTGTGGGTCGCGAGCGACAACCCGCGTGCGCACCGGTTCTACGAGCGCAACGGCTTC
>Ga0247817_10002009_pt1 | contig 10483 bp, 9 predicted proteins | sample UWRJL212509R1_FD_178010 | JGI IMG/M metagenome (GOLD analysis project Ga0247817, IMG submission 178010) | Plant litter microbial communities from Arlington Agricultural Research Station in Wisconsin, United States - UWRJ-L212-509R-1 | ecosystem: Environmental > Terrestrial > Plant litter >... | reverse complement strand
GATTAATAAAAAAAGATATACTACTATGTTTTTCATTTTCCTGATTTGTAATAACATTTTCAACTTTGCGAACTTTAATTCAACGAAAGCTAAATCAATTTTCTTAGCGCACTTTGCGGTTAAAGATTAAACTAAACAATTTGTTTCTCTAATTCTGAAATGATTAAAACAGCTTTGTCATAATCCTGTTGAATCGAAGCGCTTGATGCCGGGGCATAACGGGCAAACTCACAGTTTTCTGTCAGATTAATGAAATTCTGAACTGATTCTGGATTTGCACTTCTCGACAATAATAGTTCCTGAATATTTGCCTTGCTCATTTCTGAGGTTTCGATATGCAATTTCGCTTTTAGGAAATTATGCATCGCTTTTTCTAAAGCAATATAAAATGCCTCCTTATTGTTAAGTTGCTTTTTAGCCTGAGATAAATATTTCTTGGCTAATTTGTTGTTCATTCTAATACGGTTTCCTGTTACGTCACCATCAATTGCTTCTTTTCTTTTCTTAGCCAAAACAATGATTGGTAAAATGACGAATGGTGCGAATAACAGAAGATAATATAAATTAGAACCGTAAAAATCGTTTTTAGCAATGGCAACCAAAGTTGTTTTTGGTTTGATATATTTAAACTGTTCTGTTTTTGTAATTACATTTTTAGAGGCATTTGCTGTCGCATTTGCTTCTGCCTGCATTGGTCCGTCTAACACATCAACCATAATTTCCTGAGAAGTAATGGTTTTATACGAACCGGTATTCAAATCAAAATAAGAAAACTGCATTGGTTTTATCGCATATTTTCCTTTGTATTGTGGTACAATAGAATACTTATCGGTAATTTTTCCTGACATTCCTGAAAGTGAAGTCGTCACCTGCTCATCATGAACCGGATCGTACATTTCTAATGCATTAGGAACAACAGGTTTTGGTAAGGTAAACAATTTCATGTTTCCGCTTCCTGAGGCACTCACGATTAAGTCCAGACTTTCTCCGCTTTTAAGTGTTGTTTTAGATGGAGTAACAGTGAAATTAAATTTCCCTACAGCACCGCCAAAACCTTCTGGTTTATTGGCTTCCGGAAGTGGTCGTACATTAATGGTCTTGGCTCCGGCCGAAACTACCTTATTGTCATCTGTCAGAATCATCTGGCCGTACATATTACGACGATCTGTTGGCAATTGTACGCCTATGTCTAATGATAGCGGTTCAATAGTTAATCTTCCTGATTTTTGAGGGTATAATATGGTTTTTTTCAGGATTACAAAATAACATCTTTGTCCCTTAAAAGTACCTTCTTCAATCGACAATTGCTTGATGTCTATATTTTGGTTCCAGAAATCATTATACTTGGGTTTGGCCAATTCTTTAAAACCAGTTACGTTAATGTTGTTAAAGTATAATTTATAAACAACAGTAATTGGCTCATTCAAATACGGATTTGTTTTAGAAATCTCGGCTACAAGATTCAAGGTTTCATTCGGAATACCCTGTTGTCCTTGTGGTCGGCTGTTGTCATAAGGGTCTCTTTCCTGTGCAACGGCATTTGTTACTACGATTTTTATAGGCTGTGTTTTATAAATTTGCCCATTGTATTCTATAGCTGCCTGCTTGATAGAAAATGTTCCTTTTTGATTAGGCTGTAAAATATAAGAATATATTTTCTGAAAAGAACTTCTACCGTTTACCCAGGACTGACTTACTTGTTGACTTGGTCCGCCTACAACTCTAAATCCGTCAAATGAAGGCTGGTCGAAGTTATCTCCATCAACATTCATGATGAAGTCAATACGGAATCTTTCGTTCAGTCCGAGCGTGTTTCTGCTTACTCTGGCTTCAAATTGAACTTGAGCCATAAGCCCTTGAAAAGTGAATAGTAATAGAATTAAATATCTTTTCATTAATTGTTTTAATCAGTTTATTGTTTGTTGTTTATAGTTTGTTGTTAACTGTTTAACGTTTTAATTTGTCTTTTTAATATTTCAATTAGGAGAAAAACCAAAAACTTTAGACCAAAAACCACAAACAAACCATTTACCAGTCTTTTTCTGTTTTTCTAGGATTGCCTTTTACTTTTTGAGCGTTTACTTTATCCTGAATTTTCTTTTCTTCGTTGTTTACGGCATCTAATAAATTCTGAACACGGTCTTTAGAAATTCCGCCTGGCTGTGGTTTTGGTTCTCCTTTATTGTCAGACTTGTCGTCTTTTTTAGGATCATCTTTACCATCTTTTTTGTCTTTGTCTTTATCGCCTTTGTCGTCTTTCTTGTCTTTGTCCTTATCCTTGTCTTTATTTTTATCCTTGTCCTTGTCTTTATCTTTGTTTTTATCCTTGTCTTTATCCTTATTCTTGTCCTTGTTTTTATCGTTTTTAGGCGGATTTTCTTTAAGCTTTTGTTTGGCTAAGGCATAATTATAACGTGTTTCGTCATCGGTAGGATCGTTACGCAAAGCTTCTTTATACGCTTCAACGGCTTGCGTATAATCTTTCTCTTTCATGAAAACATTTCCTAAGTTATGGTAAGCTTTATGTTTTTCAGGTCTTGTTTTAGCATTCTTTATGGCTTTCGCGTAAGCGAATTTAGCTTCAGAAACCTGATTTTGTTTGTAAATTGTATTTCCTAAATTATAAGGAGCAGTAGCACGTTTTGGAAATTTTGATTCTGAAATTCTGTAATTGGCTTCAGCGTCAATAAATTTATTCTGCTTATATTCTTCATTGGCATCAGGCAATGTCTTATCTTTCTCCTGAGCTGAAACCGCCAAAGAGAACGTTAGTAAAATATAAAGAAGTAAATTTTTCATTCTAATGTTTTATGTTTTTTAGTTTGCCACGAATTACACCAATTCTCACTAATTAATTCTTTGTGTTTGAATTACGAATAGAATCTAAACAATTCGATTCGTGTAAATTCTGGTAATTAGCTGCTAACTTTATTATTTCTTTTCGTTAAATAAATTCAACTCTTTTATCCAATTTGTTTTTCTTTCTAAAAGGAAAATATCCACAAACAATAATAAGAAGGCAAAGCCAATGAACCACTGAAACTGCGATTGAAAATCGGCCATTTGTGTCGCTTCGAATTCTGTTTTTTGTATGTTGTTTAAAGCATTTTTGATGTATTCTAAAACTTCCTTAGTGCTTCCGCCATATACATAACCTCCTTTTGTAGCTTTTGCAATGGTTCTTAATCCTTCCTGATTTAGTTTTGTAATAACAGTTTGTCCGTTTTGATCTTTTTGATAGTTTCTGACTACGCCATTTTCTTTTAATGGAATTGTGCCTCCTTTTTCTGTTCCAACACCAATCGTAATGATTTTCATTCCCATTTTATTGGCCTCTTCCGCTGCTGCTGAAGCTCCTTCAGAATGGTCTTCTCCATCAGAAATCAAAATCAGTAATTTGCTGGTTTTGCTTTTTTCATCAAAATAAGTCGATGATAATCTAATGGCTTCATCAAGCGAAGTTCCTTGTGATGAAACCATATCCGGAGTCATACTTTGCAGGAACATTTTGGCAACACTATAATCTGATGTGATCGGCAAAACCGGGAAAGCACTTCCTGCATAGGCTACAATTCCAATTCTGTCACTTCCTAAATTATTGATGATTTGCGAAACCAATTGTTTACTTTTTTCTAAACGACTTGGTGCCACATCTTCGGCAAGCATACTTTTAGAAACGTCGACAGCAAAAACGATATCAATACCTTCGCGTTTTACGGTTTCCATTTTTGTTCCAATCTTCGGATTCACTAATCCGATAATTAAACAGGCAAGCGCCAAAAGTATTACCGATAATTTTAAAACAGGTTTAAAAACCGATCTTTCCGGGCTTAGTCTTTTCACCATTTCAAGATCACCAAATTCGCGCTGTTTTTTTCTTTTCCAATACATATTGAAAAGGAAAATACACACCACAATTGGGAGTAATAATAAAAGGTATAAATATTTTTTTTCGTCTAATTCCATTTTTAGTTCTAGTTTTCAGTCGCAGTTTTCAGTCGCAGTTTCAGCTGTAAACTGTAAACCGTGACTGCGACTAAAATATTATATAAAGCTTCTGTAAACTGTATTTCTTAAACCAACTTCTAACAATAATAAAAAGGCAGCCAATAAAACAAATCCTCTGTATTTTTCGTCGTAATCATAGAATTTTAATTCCTGGATTTCAGTGGTTTCTAATTTATTAATCGCGTTGTATATTTCGGCTAATCGATCATTACTTGTTGCTCTAAAATAAGTTCCATCGGTTTTACGGGCAATATTTTTCATTAATTGTTCGTCGATTTCAACTTTTTGCATTTTATATAAAAAACCTCCGTTTGGTGCATAAGCATAAGGAGATTCGGCCATTCCGTTAGTACCAATACCAATTGTGTATACTTTTATGCCGTATTGTTTTGCTATGTCTGATGCAGTTTCAGGCTCAATAAACCCGGCATTATTCACACCATCGGTCATTAAAATAATAACCCGGCTTTTTGCTTTACTGTCTTTCAGGCGGTTTACGGCAGTTGCCAATCCCATACCAATTCCGGTTCCGTCTTGTAAAACTGTATCGTATTTAATGCTTTTAATAGCTTCAAGAATAATAGCTTTATCACTTGTAACAGGTGTTTTTGTATAGGCTTCAGAAGCGTATAAAACCAGTCCAACTCTGTCGTTAGGTCTTTCCCCAACAAAATCTGCAGCTACTCTTTTTAAAGCTTCCATACGGTTTGGCTTTAAATCCTTTGCCAGCATACTTCCAGAAACGTCGATCGCCAAAACAATATCAATTCCTTTAGTTGTTTTAGTCTGACTGCTAATGTCAACCGTTCTTGGTCTGGCCAAAGCTATAATTAAGGAGCTTAGTCCTAAAATTCTAAAAACGTATAAAGCAGGTTTTAATTTCGTTAGCAACGATTCGCTGTTTTTAAAACCCTGAGTCGAACTCATTTTTAAAGTAGCCGATTGCTGGTTGCGTTTCCAGAAAAACCAAGCTATTGCAATTGGGATTAGTAGAAACAACCAAAAAAATTCCGGATTTAAAAAAGTTATTTTATTCATTAGTTACTCGCTTTTCTAAGTTCAACAGAATTTAAAATTCGGGTTGCAATATCGTTTCCGTATGTGTCACCTTCTTCATGCAAAATCATAATTTGTTGTAATCCCTGATCTTGTTTGAATAATAAAATCTCGTAATAGGCTTTTGTGCTCGTTTTATCAACCGGATTTAAAATCGACATTGTTCCGTACCCTTTTAATCCCTGAACACCTTCATTGGTCTGAAAATCTTCTTGTTTTACAATAATATTTTGTCCGCCCTGTGCTTCAATTATTTTTAAAGTACCTTCTAAAGTTTTTGCTAAATCAAGTTCTACAGGATTTTTGAATTTACTTGTCGAAACGGTAATATAAAAGTTGTCGATCATGCTTCCGTATGAAAACAGCTGCATTTCCTTAATCAACGCCATAGTTTCTTTCGGAAGTACTTTTTGAGTATCCATACGTTTTAAAACCTTTGGAGTTTCAATTAAAACACCAGGATTTCCGTATTCACTTTTTACCCATTGACCTTCTAATAACTCTTTGGTTGGATGCCCAATCAAATTATCTTTTACAAATTTGAAACCTTTGGTCACAATAAAAAATGCCGTAGTCGCAATTAATAAAAACAAAACAGTTCCTACTGCAATAGCAATACGTTTGTTGCGTTTTTTTAATAACTGTTGTTTAATTTGTTTTTGTCTTTGCGCTTCATTCAGTAATTGATCTTCTTCTTCGGCAGGAACTTCTGTTGGAATTGCATTATCCAGCGTTAAAATTACTTTCTGAATTTTATTTCTGTCATCGGTAATTTCAAAATCAAGCGGTTTCGATTTAGCAAATTTTACTAAATCGGCCTGGCGTAAAACACGTTCCAGATTCTCAACAGTTTCAGGAGTTAAGGTCATCTTCTTTTTGGTTGATGCCGTTCTGATCGCCTGAATCAATTCAGAAGTAGTACTTTCCATTGCCGGAATATGAATTGCTTCTTCGATATAATTACGGGCAATATCTGTTAATTCGCTATAATATTCTTTGATTTCTCCTTTTTGAACCAGTTCTTTTTGTTCCAGGTTGTTTAATAAGCTTGTCGCTTTTTCGATAGGAGTTTTATAAACTTCTTCTTCGATTTTCTTTTGTTGTCGTTTCTTAACAAACCAATAAACGAAAGCTCCAATTCCAAGAATGATTATTAAACCTAAAACATATTTCCACCAATCACCAATTCCGTTATCAACAGCAGTAATGTCTTTGATATCGTACATTTTTTGCTGTAAAGTATCCACTTTTACACTGGCAACTTCAACACGGATAGAATCTGTTAAGAAAGGTTTTTTATCAATTAAAATTTTAATACTCGGAATAGTATATTTCCCGGAATCAAATTGCGTTAAACCATATTTTTTGATTAATTCGTAAGTGTCATTTTTCTTCACCGTGTCAATTGGATACGACTGAATTACTTCAAGCGGACCAATGTTTTTTAATTTCGGAAAAACAACTTTCGACTTTGAGCTCACAACCGTTTTAAGTGTTAGCTTAAACTCCGCCCCAATTTTATTTTTTGTTGTATCAATGCTCGTCTCTACTTGTTTTTGCTGGGCAAAAATAGATGAGGAAAGTAAAAATAAAAATATGTAAAACTTTAATTTCATTTGATTTTGTTTTCAGATTTTAGTCTAAAACGAATGTTTAAATATGGCACACGGATGACGCGGATGGCACAGATTTAAGCGGATTTTTATTTATATAATGTTAAGCAGAAATCAATAATTTATAAATCTTTAGAAAAAATCTAAAATCTATCCCGATAGCTATCGGGACTGCAATCTAAAATAAACTTATCTTGATTTGAAATACCCCAGTAATTTAGTCACATAGTTTTCATCAACTCTTGTGTTTACAACTCCAGCTCCGGATTTACTAAAAATATCTTTGAAATAATTAACTCTTTCCTGATAGTGTTTTTCGTAATTCATTCGCACGGTTTTTGAACCTGTATTTACCAATTGAATTTTTCCCGTTTCGGCATCAAGCATAGATACCATTCCTAAATTTGGAATTTTTTCTTCACGAATATCGTAAACCCTAACGCCGGTAATGTCGTGTTTTTTAGACGCAATCTTCAAAGTCTGCTCATAATTTTCAGACATGAAATCAGAAATCACGAAGACAATCGCTTTCTTTTTCTGGGTTCCTGATAAAAATTTTAAAGCAGCTCCAACATCTGTTTTCTGGCTTTTTGGTTCAAATTCGATCAGTTCACGAATGATTCTCAAAACGTGGGAACGACCTTTTTTTGGCGGAATATACAATTCTACATTATCAGAAAATAATATTAAACCAATTTTGTCATTATTTTGTGTAGCCGAAAAAGCCATCGTTGCCGCAATTTCGGTGACGATGTCTTTTTTAAATTGACTTTTAGAACCAAAACCCTCTGAACCTGAGATGTCAACCATTAAAACCATGGTCAATTCGCGTTCTTCTTCAAAAACTTTTACGTGGGCTTCGTTATAGCGTGCAGTTACATTCCAATCGATGTTACGAATGTCATCGCCATATTGGTATTGACGTACTTCACTAAAAGTCATCCCTCGTCCTTTAAATGAAGAGTGGTATTCTCCCGAAAAGATGTGATTGCTCAGTCTTTTGGTTTTGATTTCTATTTTCCGTACTTTTTTTAAAAGCTCTTTTGTATCCATTTCTTTAGTTTTCAGTCGCAGTTTTCAGTCGCAGTTACTTGTAATATGTTCACTGTGACTGAAAACTGAAAACTATTTTTAAGGTACTTCAATCTCGTTTACGATTTTGTTGATAATGTCTACAGAAGTAATGTTTTCGGCTTCAGCCTCATATGTTATCCCAACTCTGTGACGTAAAACATCATGTACAACTGCACGAACATCTTCTGGAATTACATAACCACGACGTTTGATGAAAGCGTAACATTTTGCTGCAACAGCTAAATTGATACTTCCACGTGGTGATGCTCCAAAACTAATAAGAGGTTTTAGGTCGGCCAATTTGTACTTTTCTGGATAACGAGTAGCAAATATGATATCTAAAATATATTTTTCGATTTTTTCATCCATGTAAACTTCACGAACCGCTTCTTGTGCGCGTAAAATTTGTTCTACAGAAACTACAGCATTTACTTTTTCGTAAGTTCCTTTTAAGTTTTGACGAATTACAAAACGCTCTTCATCAATTTTTGGGTAGTCAATTACAGTTTTTAGCATAAAACGATCGACTTGCGCTTCCGGAAGCTGATATGTTCCTTCTTGCTCTACCGGATTTTGAGTTGCCAGTACTAAAAACGGACGATCTAGTTTGAAAGTCGTGTCGCCAATAGTTACTTGTTTTTCCTGCATCGCCTCTAAAAGTGCCGATTGAACCTTTGCCGGAGCACGGTTAATCTCATCGGCAAGGACGAAATTTGCGAAGATTGGCCCTTTTTTGATAGAAAACTCGTTTGCTTTTATGTTGTAAATCATCGTTCCAACGACATCGGCAGGTAATAAGTCAGGTGTAAACTGAATACGACTGAACGAACCTTGTACTGCTTGAGACAAAGTATTTATGGCTAAAGTTTTTGCTAATCCGGGAACACCTTCAAGCAAAATATGCCCTTGTCCCAAAAGTCCAATTAGTAAACGCTCGACCATATGTTTCTGGCCCACAATAACTTTGTTCATTTCCATTGTAAGAAGGTCTATAAAAGCACTTTCTCTTTCAATTTTTTCATTTATCGCTCTAATGTCTAAAGTCGTTGTATTTTCTTCCATATAAATATTTTTAAAACCTTGATTTCTATGCGTAGCTTTTGAGAGTGCAAATTGAATATTTTTTGAGAAGTAAGATGTTAAAGAATGGTTAAAACTTCGACCAATGACCTAATTTTAAGGACTAATTGTGAATCTATTTTTATATTTTTAAGAACTTTGGTGATTATGCTTCAGAAAAGCATATTTATTACCAAAAATAACGCAATGAAACCATGAGTAAAACAGCATTATCGCCCATAATTTCGGGCACTATGAATTGGGGAGTTTGGGATAAAAACCTTACAACTAAAGAAATGGAAAACCTGATACAACTTTGTATCGAAAACAAAATTACAACTTTTGATCACGCAGATATTTACGGATCGTATACCACAGAAGCTGATTTTGGAAAAGCATTTCACAACAGCAAAATCTCGAGAGAGAAATTACAATTAATTACCAAATGCGGAATTCAGATGATAGCCGAAAGCCGCCCAAACAAAATCAAACATTACGATTACTCCAGGGATTATATTGTTTGGTCAGTTGAAGAATCATTAAAAAAACTGAAAACAGATTATGTTGATGTTTTTTTATTGCACAGACCAAGTCCATTAATGCAAGCCGATGAAATTGCAGAAGCTGTTGAAAAATTGAAAGCAGAAGGAAAAATTATCGATTTCGGACTTTCGAATTTCACGAGTTCTCAAACCGAATTGATTCGTCATAAAACAGAAGTAAGTTACAATCAGGTGCAATTTTCGGCAACGAATTTTGAGCCAATGGTTGACGGAAGCTTTGATTACATGCAAACACACGGAATTCGTCCGTTGTCATGGAATCCGCTTGGAACTGTTTTTAGAGAAGACACTAAAAAAACACGTCGTTTGAAAAAATTGTTGTCTGATTTGGTTAAAAAATACGGTTTTGGATCAGATACACTTTTATTGGCCTGGATTTTAAAACATCCGTCAGCAGTTATCCCGATTGCAGGAACAGTAAATATTGCCAGAATTCAATCGCTGATGAAAGCCGTTGAATTAGAAATGGACAAAGAAGACTGGTTTGCCATCTGGACAGAAAGCAGAGGCGAAGAAGTTGCTTAAACCTTTGATCATATAATGATACGATTAGAAAAATTCGATGCAGCGTTTTATCCACAATTGATTGATAGTATAAAAGATGCTCGCGAGTTGATGCAATTTGCAGGACCGGAATTTACTTTTCCTTTAACCGAAGAACAAATAGAAAAATCACTTTCGGATAAAAACAGGATTGCTTTTAGGGTTGTAACTATTTCTGATGATTCGACTATCGGGCATTGTGAAATTTGTTATAAAGACAACTTTGCAAATCTGGGAAGGATTTTGATTATGGATGAAAACATTAGAGGAAAAGGAATTGGAAAACAAATAGTGACTTTGCTTCTGGAATTTATTCTTGAAAATAGTAAGCAAAGAAATGTTGAGCTAAATGTTTTTGATTTTAATACTGGAGCAATCAAATGCTATGAAAAGATTGGTTTTGTCATTAACCCTGATAAAAAGTTTGTTAGGGAAATGGGTGATGAAACCTGGACCGCTCTAAATATGAAATTGAATTTAGACAATTGGATCAGGAAAGATTGAAAAATTTTTGCCACAGATTAAAAGATTCTCACAGATTATAAAACATTTTAATCCATTTAATCT
>Ga0247817_10002008_pt1 | contig 10484 bp, 9 predicted proteins | sample UWRJL212509R1_FD_178010 | JGI IMG/M metagenome (GOLD analysis project Ga0247817, IMG submission 178010) | Plant litter microbial communities from Arlington Agricultural Research Station in Wisconsin, United States - UWRJ-L212-509R-1 | ecosystem: Environmental > Terrestrial > Plant litter >... | reverse complement strand
AGAAAATTATTGGTAATTTAAAACTACGTATCCCAGCTGGTCGTGCGACTGCAGGTCCTCCTGTTGGTTCAACACTCGGTCAATGGGGCTTGAACATGATGGAATTCATCAACCCGTTCAACGACGCAACTAAAGACCTTATGGGTAAAGACGTTATCGTTCACATTCAAGTGTTCGAAGATCGTTCATTCACATGGAACAGCCTCGGCCAACCTGTTGATGACCTTATCCGTGAAAAAGCTGGCATCCAAAAAGGAAGCGCTAAGCCTCACACTGATAAAGTTGGTACGATTACTCGTGCACAACTCGAAGAAATTGCTGAAATCAAGAAAGATTTCCTCAACGCAATCGATGTTGACGGCCGTGTAAAAGTTATCGCTGGTACTGCACGCTCAATGGGTGTTGAAGTAGTAGCGTAAGGTTACAACTTACTATAAAAGACACTCCGCAATGGAGTGTCTTTTTATTTACCTATTTTTTGTAAATATCGATGCGTGCCGCTCGAGGAAGTGATGGAATAATGAAATCATTTGCGGTGATGATTCAAGTCGTGTCACGGCGTATGCTTTTATTGTTGCAAGGCCAATAGCCAGCTGTCGCTCGTTAGGCGTCAGTTCTGGCACCATAAAGCTATCGTGTTCGGCTATTTGGTTGTGCGAGTAGGTAGATATATCAATTCCATCCACTAACGTTACTTGTTTACCAGCCGATACATTCAATGACGCTAGCACTTTCGCAAGTTCAAGCTGCGATCGTCCTGGCCCATCTACCAGCCAGTCTTTTATTTCCGGGGCATGGTTAAAAGTATTGCTAGCTGCAGCGGTCAACTTGTCTTTATCTCGCGGCCGAACACCACTGACTGACCGAGTCATGTAATTAAGCAACGTTGTACCGGGGTGCGGTACTGGCACACGCTGTTGGTCACCAACAACTAAAGTCCACGTCTCCATCGACTCTGGGTCTATGGTAGCCGAAAAAGGAAACAATGATTTGATATAGGTTGATGCGCCGGTTGATGCTTCGTACCGGTTCGACAAAAGCGTTCGTAGTGCAACCATTCCAAAAGGGTTTGCTCGCTGACGTTCAAGTAGCCGGTTAGGTAAAATAGAAAAAACAGAGTGTTCTAATTTGTTGCCGATAGTTTCACGCAGGTCAGTTTCTACCTGTTGAACTCGCGTTTGGTCAGCAGAGTTCACCAATACATCAATATCACGGAGCGAACCGTCAGGCCGACGGCTCGGGAGCGAGAAATTATCTGGTACGGTAATTTCTCGCTGCTGTATATCAAAATAAGCATCTGGGTGCGCCATAGCCGAAATACTTACTCCGCCAATAACCTGGACGTCACCGTCGGTTTCAATGCGCCGAGAAAACGGATCAATAATCTCCATTGAATTAGCGCCGTATTGTAGCGTATTAGTCATAGAATAACCATACTACAAAACTATCTAGAAGTGGTCACGAATGTGCGAGAAGGTGTATTCCCAAGTCGCGTAAGCCTTTTTGCGAGGGTTAAAGATGTGCTCTGGGTCAAAGATATCCTTTGTTTGTTTAAACAAGTTCAACACTTCTTCACCATACATGTCTTTCAACCAAGGGCCGCGGATAAGGCCGTCGTTGTGCTCACCGCTAATTGAACCCTTGTAACTAAGCACTAAGTTGTTTACTTCACGCATAGCTGGTTCGAGTTTAGCACGGTCGTTCGGGTCTTCCAATTTCATTAGTGGAATAATGTGGAAGTTACCGTCACCCATGTGTCCAGCAATGGTCGCGAATAGTTTGTACTTCTTAATGATTTCACGAATCTTCGGGAAGAACTCAGGCAGGTGCTCTGGGTTAACGATAAAGTCATCAATGAAAGGTGCAGTGTGCTTATCTTTCACCTTGCTACGAAGCAGTTGGAAGCTACGGCGACGCAGAATCCAGAACTTCTCACTTGAACCTTCAGTTGGGTCTTCTTCAAAACCGTTAATTTCGTAACGGGCCTTGAATGGCTTTAGTTCGCGGTGCAGGGCTTTTACCTTTTCACGAACTTCGTGCTCGGTTTCGCCAGTGAACTCAATCATAAGAACGAGCTTCGGGAAACCGCGGAGCAGTTGGAAACCTTCAGGAATAAGGGTGAACAGTAGGTGAATGAACTTCACAGGGCCAAGGAATGATAGGAAACTTGGCATAAACTTCATTGCAAGAAGTAATGTTTGGTCGTCGAAACCTTCAAATGAGGCTGGCTTGTGCTTCACAACCGTGGCGATCAATTCGCCAAGGTCGTCGATGTCCCGAAGGAACAATACGAGGAGACCAGAATGCTTTGGCCGCGGAACGAGGCTTAAGGTTGCTTCGGTTACAAAGCCAAGTGTTCCTTGCGCACCGACAATAGCCTTAGCCAGGTCAAAAATGCCAGTTTCACGGTCCCATACGTTCCAAAGGTGGTATCCGGTCGAGTCTTTACTGACATTCGGCTTAGCGCCTTTAATAAGGTCATAGTTAGCTTCGATCATTTCAAATAGTTGCTTGTAAACACGGCCTTCGAAATCGTCTTGGCCCATTTTAGCAATAAGTTGGGACTTATTAAGTGGTTTGACGACACGTTCGATACCATCTGCAAAAACAAATTTTAATTCAGTAACATATTGGTCGGTCTTACCAAACTGGAGTGATTTCTCACCACCGGAGTTGTTGTTCACCATTCCACCAACCGAACATAAGTCGCGGCTCGCAGGGTAAGAGGGGAGCATGGCATCAAACTTAATAGTTTCAACATCAAAGTCGCGGAAGAACATACCAGGCTGCACCGTCGCTTGGTTTGCATCGATGTTAATAAGTTGTGTAAGGTGCTTGTTGAAATCAACAATAATAGAGTCGTTAATAGCTGCACCAGACATGTCGGTACCGGCACTTCGGGCAGTAATAGATAGCTCTGGGTTGTCTTTCTTATTCGTAGCCACAAACTTCACAAGTTCAGCTACATCTTCAGCCGTTTTTGGCGAAGCAACTATTTCAGGTTTAATCTCAAACATTGAAGCATCATGCGAATAAAATTCCTTAGCTTCGGCACTATCGTCCAACTCGCCGGTAAAACCGGTTTGTTGAAGTTTTAATTTTAAGTCATTCATATTCCTCAATCATAAGCTTAATATGGGGTGAGTGCAATAGTTTGTTGCTGACCTCTAGTAATTCCTCTGAATTCGTGCTATAATAGAAGTATACAAATCAATGATGGGAGGCGTAAAACCGCCGTTATCACCACAGAAAGGGTTAACACCTATGGCTAAAAAAGCTGAACTGCTTGAAGCAGCAAAAAAACTTGGTCTTGAACTAAGCGAAAAGAACACTATTAAAGAGATCGAACTTGCGATTGAAGCGACAGGTACAACTGAAGCAAATGAAGAACTTGTTGTTCTTGAAGAAACACCTGTTGCAAAAGCTGGTAAGCGAAGTGCTAAAGCTATCGCTGAAGCTGAAGCTAAAGTTGAAAAAGAGATTCGTAAAGAAGCTGGTGACACTACATCTGTCGATGGCGACGAAGAAGCATCTATGCCTAAGGGTCCAAAGCCTGTTACTCGTCCATTAATCGAACGTCGTGGTAAGAACTACCGTAAGGTTGCTGAAAAAGTTGAAGCTACTAAGCTTTACACAATGGCTGACGCTATTGCACTTGCAGTAGAAACAAACCCATCTAAGTTCGACGCAACTGTTGAATTCCACGTTAAACTTGGTGTTGACCCACGTCAAGCTGACCAAAACATTCGTGCAACTGTAAGCCTTCCTCACGGAACTGGTAAGACTATCAAGGTTGCTGTATTTGCACCTGAAGCTGACCACAAAGCGGCTATCGCTGCTGGCGCTGACATTGTTGGTGACGAAACTTTCCTTGCACAACTTGATAAAGACATCATCGATTTCGATATCTTGATTGCAACTCCACAATTCATGCCACGTCTTGGTAAATACGCTCGTTCATTGGGTCCACGTGGCCTTATGCCAAACCCTAAGAGTGGTTCAGTTGCAACTGACGTAGCTAAAGCAGTTACTGAAGCTAAAGCTGGTAAGGTTGAATACCGTGTCGACAAGCAAGCTATTGTCCACCTTGGTGTTGGTAAAGTAAGCTTCGGCGCTGAAAAGATTGCTGAAAACGCACGAAATTTCTTCGACAGCCTTAACTCACAAAAGCCTACAAGCATTAAAGGTAGTTACATTCGCTCAATCACCGTTAGTACTACTATGGGCCCAGCTATTAAAGTTGAGAACATTGCTTAGTTAAACGCTGAATAATAAAAAATCCGCTTCGTATGAGGCGGATTTTTTTATTGGCTATACGTTTATGCTGCGAGTTCTTTTGCCTGTCTAGTCAAGTATGACTCAAGTTCTTTGTCATATAGTTCAATATCGACATTATTTTTATTAGCATCGTCACGTTGTTCTTTAGCAAATTCAACTTCAGCTTCAAGAATAATCATGCCGTCTTTAAGCTCTTCGATTCTAGCTTCGTTCAAAGAGTCGCGGCTAACGAGCTGAGTTTTAAGGATTGAAATTACTTCATCACGAGCCTTAAGCTGCGTACGCTTTACGAATTCTTCTGTATAGGTATATAGTCCGTCATCACCCCGTGCCTCGATAGCTTCAATAAATAAAACAACTTCGTTATGTACATCTACACGTCGCTGGAGATTGTCGACATCTTCCACCCAGTAAGAGTCTGGGCCCCTAAGAGGGTTAGTGGGAACCATTGCTGCATAGGGGATAATGCCCGCAACGTGTTGTGCTTGACTGATGTTTTTGGCTTTTTCGTTTTGTAGCTCGGTGTTTATTAATTCTTGAATCTGAGCAATATTAATGCCCATATCATCGCCTATGCCTGTATATAACTGCGACACGAGCTCGCTCTTTACTTTAAACAATAGCCAGCCGTCGAGGGCGTGTAATTCACTTCGAATTGCTTCTTCGAGTAATTCTTGGGCTTGTTTTGCCTTATCTTCTTCGGTCTCTTCGGCTTGGCGTTCAACTGATTGGTCGACAAGCGTGTCGTAACCGGTAATAATAACTTCTTCTGTTTTAAGGGTAGTCGGCTCGAGGGCAGAATCCTCACCCCTAATTAAAGTTGGTTCGAATTCTGTTTGGTATGCCATCGTAGTACGATGCCCCTTCCTCAATTTACTTTTTGTTGCCGAAAGCGTGTTTGTTGTAGCGCGTCTTCTGCGCAAAATATATCATAAATAGGATATTACCGCAAGCTTTATGTGAAAATTCTTACAGCTTTTATCAAGCTTATAATAGAAAAACTTTTTTCACCTCTGTAGAAAAGAATGCACAAAAAGGGTATAGTAGTCGAAGGTGGGTTGTACCCAAACATCCTCGAGAGAAATGGAGGCCTCAATGGCCTATTCATGCAGTATCGTGGCCGACTCGGTCACAAAGCGAGGCCATCGTGCTACCACGATGGTAATCACTCTGCCGCGAAGCATGCTGGCAGAATTCAACACGCATCGTGACTTTTCGCGCAACTCGGCGAGTTCACGAGCGATTCCGGTCCGAAAGCAGCTGAAAGCACTCATCGAGGACACGTTTGTCCCCACTGAGTTCGGCACTGCCAAGGGAGGAATGAACGCTGGTCCTCCGCTTACCGGGCGAAAGCTCGATACGGCAATTGGCGTATGGGGAGATGCAGCACTGACGCAAGTCTGGTTTGCACTTTCCCTGACCACTTCGCCGGACTACGTTCAGCGTGAGTGGGACAAGTGGGTTCTCGAACAGAATGACAACTTCGAAGAGTTTGTTCTCGACGTCGTCGCTCGAATCGAAAACCCCAAGCACTCCATTCACAAGTTGAAGGGGCCGCTGTGGGCGACGAAGGGCCTGACGAACCGTCTGCTCGAGCCGTTTATGTGGCACACCATCATCGTCACGGCGACGGAGTGGCAGAACTACTTCAACCTGCGCACGGATGCGAACGCCCAGTTGGAAATCCGAATCATCGCCCAGATGATGAAGGAAGCCTACGACGCGTCGACTCCGCAACTTCTCAAAGAAGGTGAGTGGCACCTGCCGTTCATCCAGGAAGACGAAAAGGAGTGGGCGAAAGCCAACCCACTGCTGGCCGTCAAGGCCGTCACCGCTCGATGCGCGCGCGTGAGTTACCTCACGCACGACAAAAAGGTCATCGACCTGGAAGCCGACTTCCGGCTTGCAGACAGCCTTGGCAAGAACGGCCACATGTCGCCGTTCGAGCACGCGCTCACCCCAATCTCCAAGCTGGAGTGGAAGGTGCGACAGCAGATGGCAAAGGTCATCCGCAAGTCGAAGCTGAAGAAGCGCGTCAAGGCTCAGATGATCGATCGTACGGAGTTCACGAGCAACGTTCGTGGGTTCGTGCAGGCACGTCGCGACCAGGAAAACCAGCAGGTTTTCATGCCTCAGGCTGCCTAACCCGGTTGGGTCGATTCGTTGGAACGTAAGAGTTCTACGAGTCGGCCCTCCCGGTCTTTTTTATTGTTCGAAACTCGAAAGTATGTCATTATTATCTTAGTAAACAAATTGGGTGGGCACGCAATTTATTAACGGGGTTGAGTTTCTATGAGTGAGTCCATTGAATTTAAAGAATACGCGGGTAGCGTTAAACTTGATACTATTGCCGATAGTGAGGTCTTTCGTATTGAAGATAACTTCGGCAAATCATTTGATGATTATTTAGTAGCAACCGACCGCGAACTCAACGATGCACCAGTAAAAGTCTTCAAAGACCGTGTAATGGGCAGTGGTATTTATAGCGACCGCGAACTCCGCGTCGCCTTAGAACTTGGGCATATTGTATGTGAACCACAACCGGAAAAAGTAAATGGCTCAAGCATCGATGTTCGCCTGGGAGAAAACTTCTATCTTGCTGGTGATGCGCGAAACATTTCGGCTATTTTCAATCCGTTTGAAGAAGAAGATGTTAACCGATATTTTGGTGCGCCCCTAAAAGCAAAACCATTTAAATACGTCATTGATAAAGTATTAAAAGAAATTAGACTCAACGAAGCCCTATCAACAAAAGAAAAAAACCGCCAGCTTGAGGCTTTTGAAAGCCACGAGAACCTTCAAAATATTGACGAAGAGCATCCACTTATTCTCCTTCGACCAAACGAACGAATTCTAGCTCATACTGAAGAATTTATTGGTATTCGTGCCCCTGGAACAACCAGTATGCAATCCCGAAGCACCACCGGCCGTATTGGTGTTGCCAGCTGTTTTTGTGCAGGCTGGGGTGACCCTGGATACATTAACCGCTGGACGATGGAGGTAAATAACCTCAATGAAAACGAATATGTTCCATTACCAATTTATTACCGTATTGCGCAAATTGTCTTCTCGGCTACTGGCCCTGTTGGAACTGAATATTCTAAGGCAACAGGTAAGTACCAGTCTGTATCATCGGACGAACTCGCCATACTTGAAGCCAACTGGCAACCAAGCGAAATGAAGCCACGCTCATTTAAGGACGCCGACGATCTTCACGAATATCGAAATACCAAGCTTCGGATGCTAGCGGCGTAATGTCAGAACGCGGGGAATACATAATTACCGAAGGTACCGATGCAACAGGGAAAAGTACCGTTGCCGATACACTTACCATTAAAGCCCGAGAAGCCGGACATGAAGTTATCCGAGTTGACGAACCCGACAGTGCATTTAATGCTGAAGGTGAAGTACTCGTTCCTATTGCTTCAGAACTGCGAAGAATTATTAAAAATGGTGACTTAGGTCGCACGGCTCTTACAAATATACTTTTATTTACTGCTTCGCGTTTAGAAAATTGGGAACAAGCCGTTAAACCCGCACTCGAACGAGGCGCATGGGTAATTGGCGCACGAAATTGGCTTTCAACACTCGTTTACCAAGGGTATGGCGAAGGCTTTGACCTTGATACCATCAAAGAAATGACAAAAACGACAATGGGTAATGAGTACTTAACACCTGACCATTTATTCATTCTTGATCTCGAGGACGAAAATGAACGCACCCGACGCCTTAACGACCGTGGGCCACTTGAAACTCCGGATACATTTGAATCACGCGGAAATGATTTCCAGCTAAGCCTGCGGCAAGGCTATAGGACAATTTCCAAAGATTATGGAATTCAAATTGTCTCAGCAATTCCACCTAAGCAGGAAGTGGCGACTACCATTTGGGAACAAATTAAAAGCGATATTGCCGCACGCGGTTAACGTTAAAGCTCAACCGGCTCTTCAGACGGCTCTGCCGGGCCAAAATAAAGCATGTCGCCGTGGAACTCAGCAACACGAAGTCTTTCTTCGTCACTATTCATAGCTGCAGAGATAATAGGGTAATCCTTGGCAAATAACGCCTTATCTTCCGCCAATTTACGCGCATTACGTTCCTCAATCAATTGAGCAGTGTTTGGGTTATACGCATAGATAGTCGTAGCAATCGGAATAGCTAATGAATATTCGTTCATTTTCGTAAGGATGTCAGCTAGAACATCCAATTTACCGACTTTTACTAATTCGTCTTGCCAGTCTTTACTTTTTAAATCGACACTTGCGAGTTTTTCTCGTTCTTCATCATTGATTGGCATAACATCGTCAAGCCGCAACACAAAAGAAGACCGTTCACGAATAATCGTTCCGTCGGGCATCAAACCGAGTGTGCGTTTTCGGGTCATCAAGACTCCTTTATCAAATGCTTCTTCGCCCTTGGTATAGCCAATAATCTCTTTCACACGGTAGCGCGTTTCCGGCTCGTCGTAATAAGAACCACCCATAAACTCAACTTGTGTCTTTACCGCTTCGCGCATTTCTTCAAGGTGTTCTTCAATACGGGTACCGTAGGGGTGGGTGAGGCAGGCGAGTTCAACGCTGCGAATACCTTTTAACTCACGGATAAGCAGTAGTTCGGCCGGCAGCGCGTGGCCATGTTCACCGCGAATAAACATCTCAATTATTTCTGGGCTAAATACCGCATCGGTAGCATTCAGCGATGTCATATAATTTTCCTCATTCGCTTCACCGCGACCATGGAAGCGGGCAGCAAAAGTCGTATGAACAAAGTCAATAATTTCCATATCAATATCATCAGGAATGTTACGGTACGTGAACTCTTGAAGGTCGATCACAAGTTTCAGCTGCTGTTGAAGGGTACTAATCCTATCGAGTGGTGTTGCACCCCAAGTAAGTGGGTCACCTTTATCAAAAGATTTTACATCATCAAAGAAGGTACTAAGGTTGAATAATTCAGTACTTTTACGCATTTCAGGGTTCCCAATGTGGGATAGCTCTTTTTCATGTATCATCAATGTATAATTATACCACATTTCACTCTATAAACCAAATTTAAACCCCCGCTGAAGCAGGGGTAGGGTGACGAGAAGTTGAATGATACTGACACCTGCTGGGGCGACCAAGCTTTCCGAAGAAAAAGTGGTCGCCCCGGCGAGGCTGTTATGGCTGGTGACGCGGTGTCGAATGGTCAACCCCACGCGCCACGCTGGTCCAGTGACCAGGCGGGTGGGCAGCCAGGGCTTCCGTAGTGTGGTGCTCATCCTCGGAAGTCTGCTTAACGGGTCGCTTCAGCGAATCAAGCGCTGCCTTAGCTTCTGGCGAATGCTCAGATGGTGCCATCTTTCAACTCCTCTAGTCGTGCTGTTAGCTGCGTTGCCAACATCAGCACCTTATTATACAGCAATGTTTTATAAAAACGAGTAAAGGCATGAAAAGAAGGGGAGTATTGACTTGCTTACCCTTCTAGAGTATACTAACTCACGACATACCAAAGACAGTAGCTGTACGAGGATAGAAGGCATAATAGCCGTAAACCGACCACTTAATTTGCTACCGAGGATACGATGTAACACATCATTTCTAGAGAGTCTTTGGCATTGCGAGGTCCAAGGACTCTCTTTTATTTCAAAAGAGACCCACGGTCGAGCACTGCCAACTGTCATTACTTTAACAACTCGGTCAAATATATTTAACCAAGGAGATTTTTATGGCAATTAGTCGCGATAAAAAGAACGAATTGGTTGCTGATATGAGCCAACTACTGGCTAGCTCAAAAACTACAGTTTTTGCAGCTTACCAAGGTTTGAGCGTTAAAGATATCCAAGTATTACGTGCGCAAGCTCGTGAAAACGGTGTTGTTATCCGAGTCATCAAGAACCGTTTGGTTCGTGTTGTACTTGAAGGCAACCCTACTTACAAGGACGTTGATACATCAGACCTTACCGGTCAGTTACTTTATGCTTTAAGTGCTGAAGACGAAGTTGCACCTGCTAAAATCCTAAACGATTTTGCAAAGACCAACCCGGCTTTAGTTATTGCTGGTGGTTTTTCTGGCGAAGGCGCTCTATTGAGTGCTGACGACGTAAAAGCCCTTGCATCACTTCCAAGCAAGAGTCAGCTCATTGGAGAAGTTATTGCTCAACTACTTTCACCTGTTCACGACATTACCAATGCGCTTTCGGGCAACTTGCACGCGTTGTTGGATGG
>Ga0247817_10002007_pt1 | contig 10485 bp, 12 predicted proteins | sample UWRJL212509R1_FD_178010 | JGI IMG/M metagenome (GOLD analysis project Ga0247817, IMG submission 178010) | Plant litter microbial communities from Arlington Agricultural Research Station in Wisconsin, United States - UWRJ-L212-509R-1 | ecosystem: Environmental > Terrestrial > Plant litter >... | reverse complement strand
GCGCAGAGAGGTCGCGGCGATGATGGTATGGGCGGCCAGGAACCGAGGCAGTTTGAGCTCGCGGAGGCATTCTTGCGTCGTGTAGTGCGCGAGTTGGATGGTTACCTTACGTTTTCGTGCTCGACGGTTACGAGTCCGGCGCATACGGAGGCCAGGGTGTCTTCGGGCACAGCGTCCTCGTCGAACTCTTCCAAATCTTCATCGTCATCACCGCCATCACTGTCGCCGTCTCCATAATCATCATCACTATCATCTGTCTCCACGGCTAGGGCGTGTTGCACCGCTACCAAGGACAGTAGGTTGATGTAGGGCGACTCTGGGTGCCGAAGGCGTATTTGCGCTCTGACGTTGGGCTTGTGGCGTCTAGCTTGGGGGTGGGACCCCGAATTGAGCAGCGAGAAGGCTGGGTTTAGATCTCGTAGAATTTAGCTACCTACTATTATTGTCTCACCCGACACTTTTTTCTGGCCGAGTCTGTATTAGTCGTAGATCCTAAGCAAAGGGTAAGCCGTACTGAGGGCCGCCTAAGCTGAAAGTGAGTATAGTGACTATAACTATATTTGTAAAGATAGAGCTAGGTTTTAGGACCGTTCTGTTATATATAACAGTTAGTTTTCCTCGCTACGTAAGTACCGTTTTCTTATTTAGGTACCCGAATACTATCGCTGTTCCCCCCCCATCGTGGCCTTGGAACCGTAGCAGCTGTTAGCACCTAAGGACCCCCTCGAGTGCACAGACCACACTGTGCGTCATACCTTATCGCGCGCAGCCCACGCTATTCCACTCCTCTCTTCTTCTTTTCTGTAGCTTTGGATTCTCGTAGATGACTTCTATTCTCTACAGAACCCTCTCTTTCTGTTGTGATTAGTTGTTCCCCTTACATTTTCTACCTAACCCGTCCATATTGCGCCGACAAAAACCACCAACACAGCCGCATACGCTGCTGTAGCAGCCATGACATCTTTCGGCTGTGCATCACCCAAGTAAAATGCCAATGCAACGGCAACTACAACGATGCAAATCGAAGTAGTAAGTAAAGTAGTCAAGCGCGTAGGGTGTAGCGTCATCACCAGCATAGGAGCTACCAGCGCAAGCCCGCCAAATAACGCCATAATAAGCCTTGCAGCAAGTCGCTCCCTTTGCTTCTTCTCTGCCACTCGGCCAACCCGCTGCGTTCGCACCCAACTGTCCAGTGCTAGCGATTTTGGGGTCTTTCGGTAGATATCCACGATTGCGCTTTGGACTTCCCCCAGCATACCAGTGGCCGCTGCCTCGAGCACACCGGCATCCAAATTCTCGAGACGGAGCAGTTCCGCCGTTATGGAGTGGACAATGTCCTGTCCCGTGTCTGGATTTTGTACGCCGTGGGTGAAGCTCAGCTGCTTACACGACCGCTCATTCTGAAGAGCTTTAGCTGATCAGCTCGTCAGTAATGTCTTATATAGTAAACGGGCCGGAATATCTCACACCAGTTAAGCACTTACTGTATCGATCTAGATCGGCGTGCACAGCGTCCAGGGTAATAAATGCTCGAGCTGTTTAACCATTTAGTAGCACTTCATAAAATGCAATATCGGAGTCTTGATAAAGACCCGTAAGACACTTACAATCATCTCCTGCTGCGCCATGCATCCCTAACACGACGTAGTGTCTCAAAAGCCTAGCCTGCGCATACCGGACGTTACAGTAATGCAGCTCCCAGATGGCGTTGCTCGCAAACCCTGAACCGAGCCCAGGTAATTGCCCCTGGGGTATATGTACTTCGGGAACGGCATCCTGAGAGAGACGCAGACCCTCGCTTCTTTCGTCCACTGTTGGTAGTGATGAAGAACCATTTCCGGTTAAGCGGTTTTCATATCGGCCGCCGATGCCGGGCGAGAGGCCTAGGTTTGCCATAAGCAAGCAAGAGTTGATTGCGGGATTGGGAGTGATATTTTCGCTCCTACTCTTAGACTTAGGTTAGTAAAAGAAGATATGCGTCTCCGCATTTACGTAAAGTATTTTTACACTCGGGCATGCCAAAAAAATCGCTCACCAGCTTCCCAATCCGCCTGCGGCGCTGCATGACGTAATCGATATGGAAGCGTAGAGAATAAAACCATTGATTCCAGTAGCTTGTTGTGCTTTCCCTTTAAGCCAGCGTCGTAATCCTAATTTTGGCCACGTTAGTATTTTTTGCAAATCCCAGACATTTCTATTACTCTCCAACCCCGTCCCGCAGTTTAAGCCGCTCCGAACGAGGGAACTTGATCAGGATATTCTCGCTTTGCATCTCCATCTATGTACATAATCACCGGTCTTCTGCGCTCGAAAGTCTGCCTCGAGATCATCGACCCGGGCCGACTTCACCTCTGTCTAAAGGGCTGCGACGGGCAAAAGCGGGCGCTAAGACGATCACCAGCCCAAAGTTTAATCAGAACGATTCAATTAACGTATTCGATTCCATAAATACGGCATATTGAACTCAGAGTAGATTGATAGATCCAAATGAGTTCGCCATCGCCAAATGCCGAGTTCACTGCCGGTAGCTGAAGCCCCGTCATGGGGCTTGCCTGGGTTATGAGCCGGCGGAATTCAGGCGACCCGGGACAGCGGTTCGCTACCCAAGCGAGCCAGCAGAACTTCTAACTGGGTAAACTAGCTTCTGCAACAGAAGCACGAACCGGTGTTCTTCCGTCAATGGCAGCGAGTTGAGGGGCATGAGGAAGATAGCCGAATGTGCGGTACCTGATCCGGATCGAGGTCTAGACTGGTGCTTAAGGTATGTACATGTGGTTATATATTGGGCATACGTATGCTGGGATTGCATTTATAACGGCGGGTGTTTGTAATATCATCTATGTATTGCACGATAGACTAGTTCCCATTAAATCGGATAGAAAGATTTATAGGATCCTATTAACTCTCTTGCTATTTCCTCTTTAGCTTGATCGTCGAGTTTCCTTTATAACTGGGATCCCTTCCTTGGCGCATAGCAAGCCCATCGTCGTGTCTACTCAGTGTGTTTTTCGTCTTCTTGCCTGCCATCCTTTCGTTATCGACGGTAACCAGATAATCCCGAGAATCCCAAACTCTGAAGATGTTGGTAAAGTCTACAACAGTCGCCACGCTTGTTGCTTTGGCTGGCGCTTCCCCTCTTCAGGAGCGTCAGACTGCAGTAAGTCGCCTCAACCGTGGCAAAGTAGAGTTTCCGCTGATCCGTATCTTAGGCTAGCGGCGATGGCCCGTTTGGTGGAGTGGTTGGTCTCCCCCTTAACCAGCGTCATAACCTCCCATGACGCACATGAGAGTAATTCGTAGACGGTGCACTAACACAGACCGCAGGCTGCCTCAACTGACCCTGACCTCGCCAAGCATACAATCTACGTTCCCGAAGCCTCTAAGGCTGGAACCACCAAGCTTCCTGTCGTCGTGTGGGGCAACGGCGGCTGCAGCGGCAACGGGGCCTCCAACGCCAAGTTCCTCGGTCAGCTTGCTTCGCACGGTTATCTCGTCATCGCATCCGGCGCCCCTGGAGGCAGCGGTAGCACTACCAACGCCATGATGGCAGAGTCCATCGACTTTGCCACCAAGGTTGCCGGGACGGGAAAGTATGCCAACGTGGACGCCACCAAGATCATGGCAGCCGGGTTTTCGTGCGGTGGTGTCGAGGCTATGGCCCAGAGTTGGGATCCTCGCGTCAAGACCATCGGAATCTTCTCTTCGGGTCTTCTGACCAACTATACCGCCGCATCCACCTTCACCAAGCCCATTCTCTATGTCATCGGCGGGTCCGGTGATGTTGCGTACGCCAATGCAAGTACCCCCCTACCTATCGCTGCTGTTATGGTGGACCTGTAACTAATACGTAGCACCCCGTGCAGGCCGAGAGAGACTTCAAGGCTCTTCCAGTCAGCACCCCAACTTGGAAGGGTAACCTCCCCCTTGGACACGGTGGTGATCTGTTCTCCAACAACGGCGGCAAGTTCGGCCGCGCCGGTATCGCCTGGTTGGAGTACTACTTTAAGGGCAACGAGACGGCGGGGAAGTACTTTAAGGGTGATTCCCCTGGCTATAAGGCCGATGGCTGGACTGTCGAGGAACGCTCTATGGATAAGTTCATCCCGCTGGTGTAGGAAAAAGTGGTTTTCGGATGGTAATCTTTGGTAGCTACCTACTAAGATGCGTCTGCCTCTGCAAACTGGCTTAGATTTTCTCGGCCCATTTACGTTTTTGCCTGGCTGCACCGCAGCAAGCTGAATTGCTCTAACTCCAGGCACTAGAGCCTAGAATAAGCCCCTATGTATTAAATGACCAGAATGGTGACGCGTTTAATGAGAGGTTTTCGCTTTTCTCCTTCTTCTTTTCAATGGAATATTTATCAACAATGAATATCTTAATCATTAGGCCGGCGGGGATGCTGGCTAGAAACACAACCTCCTTATAGCCGCTTACGCATCGTTAGTCGTAATGTTGTTTTCAAGTTACCCTAAAGTTGCCCTTACTAAACACCAGTCACTACCACCCCTCCCTAACTTGCTTAAGCGCTACTCGGGCGCCGCTCAGGAAATGATCAGAAAAATCTCCAAACATGGTTCTGGATTCCGTATTCCGGTTTGAATGTTAACTTTTCGCGAGATCCAAGTTTTGGGATATCGGCGGCCTAAAACTGGGATTTTAGGACCCCAATGGGAACCAGGTCGTCGGGTCCTTGTAAATTAGTCCGACGCGGTTTCGTGGGTTTTCACACCCTGGGCCTAATAATTAGTCACATACATTAGTCCATGGTCCCTCCTCAAGCTTATGACCTAAGTCGTGACGGCGGCTCTTGTCAGACTTCGGGCTGGAACGAATTCACCTGTCATAGGCTAAGACATCAGCTTGGGTTAAGCCTTGGTTGTAATCTAAGCTTTACGTTAAAACAGCACACCGCTTCCTTAATATGCATGGCTTAGCCGCCTGCTCAAATTGCCCAGCTTGCTAGATACAGGCTTACTGATGCTGGAACGTACCCGCGTGTTTCACCTGCCTTGTCATCGATTAGATTTGCTAGATTAGGTAGTGGTTGGTGCCACAGCGCAGCATTTTCTGCGCGTGGCGTGGCTCGTGCGGCGCTTTGCGGGCTTACGTAGCACGTCTTTTGCCATGGCGTTTGATGGCCACTGTGGACATTGAACAGTGCAACTGAGGATCTTTGGTTTCGGAGTGGCGGTTCCCCTATGCAGCCTGTCATAATACATCACTCGCTCTTAGGCTCATGTCGATGGTAATATTTCAGCCGCAGCCCGTTTGTGGTAATTCCTTTTTGTTGTTGTGGACACCTGGCGCCCGCTGGCCACTGCCAGGGGGGCCACAGGGGCCATCATTCTTCAAGCCTAGCCCACACTAGATAGGTAGCCAGAATTAGTGTAGTTCGCGAGGATGCAGAATTCCATATCCTCCAAGATATTACAAATTCCAGCAGTTAAGCCACTTCCCGCCGTGCAACACTTTTCGATCTCCCAATCCTGTGTGATTTCTCCTTTCTCTTTCTTCAAGATCGTGCTGCAACTCTCATGACAGACTTTGACGCCAACACAACCATCGCTATGGACAACATAGTCGGCCTTCTCGTCGTAGCGGGACTCCACGGGGTTGTTGTGGACCCGACACATACGTTCCTTCCCAAGAGCGCGGGATAGTTCGTCTTCGCATTGCTCGCTGCCGAGTCATTTCGACCGTTCGACGGACAAAAAATCAACCGCATCGCGTTGGCCACGATTACCGCCGTGATTTGGGACATACACCCAGCGAATCACTACCAGATATGCTGCTGGCTCGATGCTTCGATGGCAGGCGGCCCCTTGGGTTTGGGAGTCGTCCGTCCCATTCTCCTTTCAGGGAGCGCACTCGCATCAGGGTTTGTTCGACCTCTGGTGGCTCGCGCCTTCGCTACGGAGTGCTGGTTGCACCCGGTCGGCGCTTCAGTTGTTTTTGCGCTCGCCATCATTTCTACCGTCTGCTTCCGTCTCGACCACTCCAGAATCCAGTTTCCGAAGGAGTAGAATGGGTTAATTGCAGCTCTCGCGTTTCACGTCTTGGACGAATTTACTCCAAGAACCATTTAGTGGATAGTCTTCGGTATCTACGTCGGAGGATCCATGATTGCGCGCCAGCCAATCCGGATCACCGTCGAAGCGGCTATTTTATCACTGATCACCTGGCTGTTCGCACTACCACCGGCTCTCTCATACGGGGCCAATTTCGTCGCGAAGTCCCTCATACACCCCATATTTCGAGCCCACCGCTTGAGCATAAAGCCAACCCCCAACGTTGGGAGGCAGGCGTCGGGAGCTCTGTGGTTCCTTCGCATATACATCGGCTTTGCGGTGCTTAGGGCAAGCTCGCTCTGGGTGGGCGCTGCGATCAGGAGCATTGTGAAAGTCGTCTTGGCTCTGGCTCCTCTTGCGGTACTCCTCGAGGTTCTCACCAGCTACCGCAATGCACGGGAGTACGCTGCGGCAAATTTTGTTAAAGGGCAAAATGCAACTGGTAGAAGTGGTCCCTACAAGTACTCTCCGCTGCATAGGCGCAACTCAACCCGCCTACTTGGGATTTGTCCCAGTCTTTCTCTCGGCGCAAGAATCGAGTGCAAAATGGCAACAGCCTTCCTTCACGAGGTTTCAGTTCGGGGGCCGGCCTATATAACCATTTTATACCGCTGGTCGGGGGAGATGCCCGAGAAGGCCATCCTCATCGATGGCCAAGAGTTCAGGGTAACCAACCGCGTCTACGAGATCCTGAAGTATCATCGGAAGACCATTGGGATCATGTTCATCTGGATCGACACCATCTGCATAAATCAAAGGAATGAGAGGGAAAAGGCGGTGCAGGTTCCGCTGATGAAGGACATCTATGAACGATGCATCGCCGTTCAGTGCTGGGTCAAGACCCCAGACCCAACAACAGCCCAGCGCAATGTTTTGGCGAAGTTTCTTCTTCACTTCGATCAATCTCGACAAGACATGATCGCGTACAGAATGATCAAGTATCTTTGTACACTGAGCTACTTGGATGATGTGGTTCCAGACGCAGACTCGAACCAGATACTCCAAAGGTCCCCGGCAGTCCACTGGCGGGGCTTGCAAGAGTTCATCTCCAGCCGATACTTCACACGGATGTGGATCATTCAAGAAGTAGTGGCCTCGAAGCACGTCTTCCTCCACTACGATGCTGTGCACCTGGAGTGGTCAGACTTCGCTCAAGCTATGCGAGTCCTCTCATCCCACGGACTCCGAAACTTCACCATCACTCTTGCTCTTCTCCATCAGGGTGATGGAGCAACAAATCTAAATTTGGCCATCCTCCGCGGACTCGACAACACGCTCATGATGGAAAGTCTCCGCCACTGCTACGGAAGATATAACAGCCTCATGTCCGGCCCAGCCGCGCCAGAGATGTTGCCTCTCCAAGACGTTCTCCAACTGTGTCTCCGCTTCGACTCAGGCGAGGCCGTCAACCGCATATTTGCGTTGATCGGGCTTGTCAGACAAGAGGGCCGACAGCGAATCGTTCCCGATTACAGGAAAACGCCCGAAACCCTGATCAACGTCTTCGCGGAGGCGGCCCGCACCGTGCTTCAACAGAGTAACCCATACCGAGCACTCTGTTTTGCCGGCGTTGGCAGGCAGCGGAACATCGACCAACTGCCATCGTGGGTCCCCTACTGGACCGCAGGTCTCCAAACAGCGATTCTGTGTCATCATGATGAGCAAAACAATTACAAGGCATCTCTCCAGACAAGGCCCACAATCGAGTTCGGTGAGGAACCGAACACAGTCATGTGTATGGGTGTCGTATTCGACAATATTCAAGGTTTCGGCGAGAGCATCCAAGGGACCTCTGCTCCAGGACAGAGTCAATTCCGGGATTCACTCGCTCTTGTCCTCGGGGAACGGCCACCCGATGACCTCTACGGAAAAGGGGGGTCCAGCGGGCAGCTCCTTGACGAATCTTTTTATCGCACCTTGATTGGCGACATAGACCCCCAGCTCGGAAAGCGTCCAGCCCCTGGTAAAGATGAAAATGACTTCCTCGTCCGCTGGAGACGCCACATGGTTGACTCGGAAACTGAGCTCTCAGATGGGCTGTCGAAAGAACGCCGAGAAAAAATTATCGATGCCCGTAGGTTGCATAAGCCTAAACGGGAGCGACGACAACCTCTTTGCACATATGCTGGCGACCGACCTTGTGCTGGAGCACACGACAAAGAACAAAGACATCTTCACTTCCATTCTTCGATGGGACCCTACACGTACTATGCAATTGCACCACAACGCGCTGGTGGCGTTTGGGAGGCGGATTTGCGTGTCGGGGAAGGGCTACATCGGGCTTGTACCGGCCAATACCGAGAAAGGTGACCAGGTTGCCATACTCTCGGGCGCTGGTACCCCCTACGTGATCCGGAAGACCAAGGAGGAGAAGATGTTACTTGTGGGCGAGTGCTACATTCACGGTGCCATGAACGGGAAAGCCTTCATCGAAGCCGGTGGTGTCGATGCCCTGAGGCCTATAATCTTTTCGCGAATCCATTCCAGCAGGTACCTAGATACCGAACACCACAAACGGTCCTACGATTCCGCACCACCGCAATGGCATTCTACCAGGCCAGCGCCTCCCCACCCATAATGCCATGGACAAAACACTTGCCCACCCACTCGTATTTGCCGAGTTTACCCGCATGGGGCAGGATGAAAGGGATATCCCCTCCGTGCAGAACGGCCACGACATCGCCCACCTGCGCGTTCCAAGGCCGATGCATCCGCGCTTTGTGACTAGCAGTCGGAGGTGGGGGCACGTGGTGTGGATTCGGAGAGCAGATGCCGTGTCCGGGGAGGGACAGTTGTGGCATAGGGGTGAAGGAGCGTTTTGCTACGAAGAGGTGATTTCTCGAATTTGGCGCTTGGGCCAGGGCCTGGGGTATGAGCGCTTTGGTGTGCTTTGTCCAAGCCGGGCTGCCGCGGAGACATGCTTTCATGTACCTGGGCTGGGGAGAGGTAGGGGGTTGCACTGGCGGTTGAGGTCCAGTCTGTGTGATCGCAACAGGACTCGATGGAGGTGAGGCGGTGATGTTGCAGCGCGCTGCCTTGCAAGCTGGTGGCGTGGTCGGCAATGTAAGTTCGCAGGAGGGCTTCTTTTTGGGGTGCAGATGGGGTGAGGGCTCGGTGGAGGAATAGGGGCAGATGGGGCACGGCGCTAAGACTAGGTCTTCCCATTGCTCGAGCGGTTTGATCCCTTCCTTGAGATTGCCGCGGTGTCGACACCGATTCCTGTTGGGGTGGTGGCATGGGATGCCAAGATCGGAAATTTTGTCGAAATGGATGCCGCTGATGACCATTTGCTGTGTACTAATATTGTCTGTGCCGGTGCCTTGGTCTAGCGTTGCTTTTAGTAGCCTTGCCGCACCGCACCTGTTGAAGCCGATAGAATTGTTGGTAAGTCGGACCTGTCAAGAAGAGGTGCTGCATCGTGAGAAGTGGTCACTGCTAAATTTGGTACCCAGGCGGGAGATGCCCTTGTCCGTCGATGGCTTCTGAGTTGGGTTTCGTCGCTTGGATGTGGCGCCATTCACACACGAGGTTGAGGATCTTGATACTGCCCGTTCCTTCAATCAGCTTGCGGTTAAAATCGGTGCAGACATAGACGATCAAAATAATGCTTCTGATATCCTGTAATAGAGTATTCTATTAATAGCTTAAGGTAGCTATAAGATTATAGACGTAAATAATGAATCGCTCTGTCTGCTGGGCCCGTATAATATGCAATGACTAGCATATTCTAAATGCTAATTTACTACTTATGCACTTTGCCGTATTATTTACTGGTGTATCAAATACCGTCCCAATTTTGGATTTAAGTTACGATGTAGACTTAAACCAAGATGCCATGCATTATCTCACATCATGAGACTACTAGTCTATGTCCCACGGAAGCAGCGTACGCTGCTACCGCAACAGAACCGGGGGCTCCAGGCAAGAAATCAGTGGGGCCACTCACGATAAATAGTAGGCACCATACGTACCCACAGATAATTCTCCGCAAAACAACAAGTTCATCAACCTAGTTCTTGCTCAGTGTCGTGACACACGTGCTAAGGCTAAAGCATTGCCCATGCTGCTCCATTTTTCAAGGGCTATGAGACAGGCAACATGTTGCCCAAACCTCTTGTCTTATCTTCTGCTATTTTGAGGCCGAGTGTTGTGTCAACCTGTTTCAGGAATCACCGTCTCGTGTCTTGCAACCCCCGCTCCGTCCGTGACAGCCCCTCATGCCCAGATTACATGTCAGGGGCCGCTAATCAGGGATCTTTATCCCGACGGGCCGGTCCGACCGCCTCCGGCCTCGGTGTGAGGTGAAGCGCGCGCTAAATTGCCCGTTGGGAAAAACTTCGCACTGGGCTGTATGCAAAGTCATAAAGACCTTTTTGAGGATTCAGGTATTTAGGCAGCAGGTGTCTGTCGCATCTGA
>Ga0247817_10002006_pt1 | contig 10488 bp, 6 predicted proteins | sample UWRJL212509R1_FD_178010 | JGI IMG/M metagenome (GOLD analysis project Ga0247817, IMG submission 178010) | Plant litter microbial communities from Arlington Agricultural Research Station in Wisconsin, United States - UWRJ-L212-509R-1 | ecosystem: Environmental > Terrestrial > Plant litter >... | reverse complement strand
CGGCACATTACATACTCGTTTAATAGAGTCAGTGGCTCTAAAGAAAAAGTGGCCATTCGTTTTGTATTTATTTAGTTCGTCAAACATAAATATGGTCGTGTTTTAACAAAAAAGACCTGTATAACAAATACAGGTCTTTCAATATAATTTAATACTTAAAACTTATCTTTTCTCCAACTCCACATAATTGCGGTTAACGGCACCGGTATAGATCTGGCGCGGGCGACCGATAGGCTCTTTGTTCTCTTTCATCTCTTTCCACTGTGCAATCCATCCCGGTAAGCGGCCAAGCGCGAACAATACGGTAAACATATCAGTTGGGAAACCTAAAGCGCGATAGATGATACCTGAGTAAAAGTCTACGTTTGGATATAATTTACGCTCAACAAAGTAAGGATCTTGTAACGCCACTTCTTCTAAACGTTTGGCAATTTCCAATACCTCGTCGTTAATGCCTAATTTCTCTAAGATCTCGTCGCATGCTTTTTTGATGATCTTGGCGCGTGGGTCAAAGTTTTTGTAAACACGGTGACCAAAGCCCATCAAACGGAACGGATCGTTCTTATCTTTTGCTTTAGCTATCCATTTATCGGTATCACCGCCGTCTTCTTTTATCTGCTCCAGCATTTCAATAACAGCCTGGTTGGCACCACCATGCAGCGGGCCCCATAATGCTGAAATACCTGCAGAAACTGAAGCATAAATGTTAGATTCTGATGAACCAACTATACGCACGGTAGAGGTAGAGCAGTTTTGCTCGTGGTCTGCATGCAGAATAAGCAAAGTATTCATGGCGTTAACCACAACCGGGTCAATAACAACATCCTCGGTACGTTGCCCAAAGGTCATGTTAAGGAAATTGCTAACGTAATCGTATTTATTTTGTGGATAAATTACCGGATGGCCCAATGTTTTTTTGTAGATCCATGATACCAAAGTGGCCATTTTAGCCAGCATTTTAATAATGCTTTGGTTTTGCTCTGCCGGTGTTTGGTTAGGCTTAAGCGATTCCGGATAAAAAGCCGATAATGCGCCCACTAATGACGATAACTGACCCATTGGGTGAGATTTTGACGGAAAACCATCAAAAAACTTCTTCATATCCTCGTGTAACAAGGTATGATGCGTTAACTCATTCTGGAAACTTTTTAATTGATCGGCAGTTGGCAAATTGCCGTATATCAATAGGTAAGCAACTTCTATAAAGGTTGATTTTTCAGCAAGTTCTTCAATAGGATATCCTCTGTATTTTAAAACACCCAACTCACCATCCAGAAAAGTAATAGCACTTTTTGTAGCACCTGTGTTTTTGTAACCTACGTCAAGCGTTACATATCCGCTCAGATCTCTTAATTTAGAAATATCTATCGCTTTCTCACCTTCCGAACCTTCTATAATGGGAAGTTCATACGTTTTATCATCAAGTTGTAATTGTGCTTTGCCAGACATAGAAAGATTGTTAAAAATGTGCAACAAATATATGCAATCAAAGCGTAAAAAAGACACTAACACATCCGGCAATTGTAAAAAACTTGTCCCAAAAACGATAATTTTTATACTTGATTACCACTGTGATAGCGTATGGTTAATTTGATATTAATTGCTACTTTAAATGCATATTTTAGCGAAAACGTTATAGCTGTTTAAATGAGTTTTAGCCTCTATCTATTATTGGGATTTATTGCTACAGTGTGTGTTAGCGCAATAGCGATTGTATTGATGAGGCTATGGGTTAAAAAGGCCGATAGAAAGCTTGCCAATCAGCTTAAAACCAGCGGAAACCTAAACGCATTGCTAAACTCGCTTAATGATGTAATTTTTGAGTTTAATGAGGGTAAGGTTTGCATTAATGTATGGTTCAATGAACAAACCGATAGGGTAGTTGATCCGCGTATATGCCTGGGCAAAAGGCTGGACGAGGTGATTGGCGAGGAAAAGGCGGCTAAATTTAACATAGCGATAGATTATGTTATACAACATAAAAAGCCCACCTCGCTTCAGTATATATCAGACCACGGTACTGGAGCATGGCTGCTGGCCAAGGTAACCCCGGTTTTTGATGCTAATGGTAATTACCTTAAGCGTATTTCGGCCTCGGTATCTGATATATCAGAACAAAAAAAATACGAAAACGCGCTTAAAGAAAAAGAAACCTTATTACTTGAAGCGCAGGATGTAGCCAAGATAGGCAACTGGATATACGATAGTACTAACAGAACCATACAATTTTCAGACAGTTTTTTAAGCATAATTGAAGCCGGCACTCCAGTACCCGAAGGCATAGCCGCTTTTGAGTATTATATAAGCATGGTTCATCCGGATGATTTTGAAGAATGCAAAAACTTTCTGGTCACCATAACTTCGTCAAAGCAAAAAGTGTATGAACACCGCCTTATAACACCTGCAGGCGTGTTGAAATACATAAGGATAATTATTGGTGATAAAACCCTTCAGGATAATGGCGCTATACAAAGGATCTTTGGCATTATACAGGATATAACGGATATAAAACTTTCAGAAAAAGCTGTAAAAAGGGGCCGTGCAGAACTAATAGAAGCGCAAACCATAGCCAAAATAGGCAATTGGAGCTGGCGCCCTACATCAAAACGTTTAAGCTATTCTGATGAGTTGCTTAATATTTTTGAAGTTGACGCGCAAGTGCTTATTCAAACGGCTCCGTTTAAGTTGTTGTTAAAAAACACCTATCAAAATGATAAGGCAATTATTCGCCATCTGTGCGAAAACGGAGCTAGCGCTTCTGGTCACACCTGTGTGTTCAGGATACTTACTCCACAAAAAAAGGTAAAATACATCAGTATAATAGTTGGTAAAATATTACGTAACGAAAAAGGAGAACTGTACAAAATTATAGGAACCTTACAGGATATTACCAGCCAAAAACAGGCAGAGCTTGATTATAAACGCACAGAAAATAAATATAAACGCGTTTTAGAAACCGTTACGCTGGCAGCAATTACGGTTGACAGATTAGGCAACATAATTTTCTGCAATCAATACCTGGCTAATTTGCTGGGGTATGAGCAGCCAGAGATGCTGCAATTAAATTGGTTTGATCATTTTATCCCTGCGGATATAAGGCAGCATATAAGTGGAATGATAGCCGGTGATGCCCTGCCGAGTAAATATACCAACGCCATTAAAGCACGCGATGGGCGTGAATTGATTATCAGTTGGCAAAATACCATGACCAGGCAAGAGAACGGTGATATTGACGAAATAACCGGCATTGGCGAGGATATAACAGAACAGCAGCGGGCAACCCGTGAGCTGATATCGGCAAAGGAAATTGCCGAGCGCTCGTCAAAGTTTAAATCGGAGTTTTTGTCTACCATGAGTCATGAGATACGTACGCCCATGAACGCGGTGATAGGTACCACTAATTTGTTGTTGAGTGATAACCCCAATCCTGATCAGCTGGAATATCTTAATATCCTCAAGTTTTCTGGCGAGAACCTATTGGCCATTATTAATGATATTTTAGATTACAATAAAATTGAAGCGGGAAAGCTTGAACTTAATGCGTTAAAGTTTGACCTGCGACAGCTGGCCGAGAAAACTAAAAAGGCTTTTACCGCAAGGGCAGACTTGAAAAAATTATACCTGGAGTTGTTGATAGACGATAAACTGCCGGCTATACTGCTTGGCGACCAGGTACGTTTAAGCCAGATATTGAATAACCTGATAAGTAATGCCATAAAGTTTACCCACAAAGGCAAAATTACCCTACGCCTGCAACTACTAAGCGTAAGCGAGGCGGAAGTGACTGTTAAATTTATGGTGACCGATACAGGAATAGGTATATCGGCAGAAAACCACGCGTTAATATTTGACCCGTTTGTGCAGGACCCTATAGTTAATCAGCCTGCTAATGATGGTACGGGTTTGGGGCTGGCTATTACCAAACGCCTGGTAAATCTGCACAAAAGCGATATCGCTGTAATTAGTGAGCCTGGAAAGGGATCGCAGTTTGCTTTTGTGATAACGTTTGCTTTGCCGGCAGTATCAGAACAGCAAAGGGCAGAGGTTGTTGAAATTAAAACCATACACAGCATGGCTGGCATGCAAGTGTTGGTGGTTGATGACAACAAAATGAATTTGCTTATCGCCTCCAAATTCTTAAAAAAATGGCAGATAAATGTAGACGAGGCTATTAACGGCGAAGAAGCGATTCAAATTGCAGCAACAAAATCTTATGACCTTATCATCATGGATCTGCAAATGCCAATAATGAATGGTTTTGAAGCTACTCAAAAAATAAGGGAGTTTAACGCCGATGTACCTATAATAGCGCTTACTGCCGATGCCATGCCCGAAACCTACGACAAGGCGATAGCCTGCGGCATGAATGATTATTTAACAAAGCCCTTTGTGCCCGAAACCTTTTTTAACAAGGTATCATCGTACTATAAAAAAGCTTAAAAATTACTGATCGCTTTTATATAGGTCGCCGGCTTTTTCTGCAGAAAGTTTTATGCCTTTTATCATTGCCGAGCTAAAACCATTGTGCTCCATCTCGTTTAGGCCCGCTATGGTACAACCTTTTGGCGATGTTACTTTATCTATTTCCTGTTCGGGATGGGATGCTAACTGAAGCAGCAGGTTAGCTGCGCCTTTAGCGGTTTGCGCAGCCATTTTAAGGGCATCGTGCGCGTGGAAACCAATTTCAGTGCCACCCTGCGAAGCAGCGCGTACCGAGCGTAAAAAGAAAGCTATACCGCAGGCACATAAGGCCGTGGCAGAGGTCATTAACTCTTCGTTTATTTGTAAGCTAACGCCTACGGTATCAAATAATGATTTTACCAGGTTGATGTTTTTAGTGCTGCCCGTATCGGTAGCAATGCAGGTCATTGAGTCGCCAATGGCAATGGCTGTGTTAGGCATGGCCCTTACCACCTGAACGTTCATCTCCAGATAAGAGCGGATATCTTCACAGCTTACGCCTGATATAACAGATACCAGCAATTGCTTTTCTGATTTTATGGCCGGTTTTATCTCGTCTAATAACTTGTTTAATTGCTGCGGTAATACCGCCAGTATAACAATATCGGCTCGCTTGGCAGCCTTTAAGTTATTTGATGTAGTCAAATATCCCTGCGTTGTATAATCTGCCAGCAGATCTATACTTCTGCGGGTAAGGGTTATTTGCTGTGGCTCCCACAGGCCAGATTTCACCAGACCCTTTGCTAATGATAAACCAATATTTCCGCTGCCCAAAATGGCAACATGTTGTTGCGAACTCATGTCTATTTACTTAATCGTGTACCAAATGGTTTATTCAATGTTATGTTTCCCAGATCGTCTGAGCGGCCTATCACTACCGATTTAACGCCGCAGGCAATCGCTGTAAACGCGTTGTCAAGTTTAGGTAGCATACCACTATGTATGATCTGCTGAATTTTTAATTCTTCGTAGCGCTGCGGATCTATCTCCCTTATTACGGACTCGTCGTCGTTTATATCGGTTAGCACGCCTTTTTTTTCAAAGCAGTAAATCAGCGTAGTATCAAACACTCCCGACATGCCCACCGCCAGCGCAGACGCTATTGTATCTGCATTGGTATTCAACAGCTGCCCCTCGCCATCGTGCGTTAAAGCACAAAAAACAGGGGTAAAGTCCGCTTTTAACAGGTCGCTTATTCCCTTAGTATTAACAGACCCATCGTAAATATCGCCTACAAAACCATAGTCTATTGTTTTTACAGGGCGCTTCTTAGCTTTTATCAAATTGCCGTCAGCTCCTGTTAATCCAATAGCATTAGTGCCGAAGCGCTGCAATTGGGCAACTATATTTTTGTTTACCAAGCCACCGTAAACCATGGTTACTACGCGCAAGGTTTCCACATCAGTTATCCTGCGGCCTTCAACCAGGCGCGATTCTATACCAAGGCTATCAGACACCTGTGTGGCTATCTTACCGCCGCCATGCACCAATATCTTGTAGCCCTCTAAATCTTTAAAATCTTTCAGAAAATTGTATAAGTTTTCTGAATTATCAATCACATTCCCGCCAATTTTAATAATATTCAGGCTATTCATAGACATTAATTACCTAATAATAGGCAAAATTAATTAAATATTGGCCAATTATGTGGTTAAAAGATACTTTTTACCTCAAAACAACATCATTTTAATAAAAACGTATTTAAACGTTATATAACTTAAAAAATAGTTGCATAACTGAAAAATAAGTTTTAAGTTTGGTTTATGGAAGAATTAACCAAAACCGAAGAGCGTGTAATGCAGATAATATGGAAGCTGAAACACTGCTTTGTTAAAGATATTATTGACGCGCTGCCAGACGACCCAAAGCCACCTTACAACACCATCTCATCAGTAGTGCGCCTTTTAGAAAAAAAAGGCTATCTGGATTATAAGGCCTACGGCAAAACTTATGAGTACTTCCCGGCAATAACAAAGGCAGAATACCGCAAGGCTTTTTTCAAAAAAATGATATCGGGTTATTTTGATAATTCGGTAGAGAGCCTGGTATCATTCATGGTGAAAGAAGAGCACCTGAGCCAGGAGGATATGGATAAGATCAAAGAAATTATCAACAAAAACAAATAAAGGATATGAACGCCGTAGTTTATCTTTTGCAGGTGAGTGCATGCATGGGTATTTTTTATCTGTTTTATTATTTGCTGCTTAGCAGGTACACCTTTTTTACCATAAACAGATGGTATTTGCTTACAACGCTGGCTATTAGCTTTATAATTCCGTTACTCACCATAACGGTGCAGCATCAGGAAGCCTATCCGCAGGTTATACAGCAGGTGGTGTACATTAATAAATTGCAGGTGCCCCAGCAGGCTGTAATAACAAGCGAAGCACCCCAACAGGTACAGATAAACTGGATGGCGCTAACCGAACTGGTTTATATGCTTGCTGTTGGCGCGTTAGCTATAAGGTTATTGTTGATGGTAGTTAAGTTTTTTGCCCGCGTAAGAAACAAAAGACGTACAAAAATTGGCAGCGTGCATATTGTAACAGGGGATGAGCAAATAAGGAACGGATCATTCTTCAATTTTATTTTTTTAAATGATGACGAACTAAGCGCTGAAGAACTGGAACAAATTATTGCGCACGAGATGCTGCATGTTAAGCTATACCATTCTGTTGACAGGATCCTGGCAAAGGTAGCACAGGTGTTTTTATGGTTCAATCCTTTTGTGTACCTGTATGCCAAAGCAATTGAAGAGAACCATGAGTTTGAGGTTGACCGGGCCGTAAGCAACTCAACAGACAGGAATAAATATGCCGAACTGCTTTTCCATTTATCAGTAGCCAGGCAAGGCACTTTGTACCATAGTTTTAGTATGGTACCGTTAAAAAAACGCATTACTATGTTATTCACTAAACCTACAAATCGCATTAAAAAAGTTATCTACCTGCTTGTGGTACCTGTGGTATTGATGAGCTGTCTGGCATTTGCCAGGTTAAAAAATGATGAGACCATGAATGCTAAAAAGCCGGTTATAGGTAACCGCTTAGCAGACAGTAGTAAAGTTAAATACAGGCAAAAAATAAAACGTACGCCTGAGCAGGAAAAACAGGCAGCCGAGGCAAAGTCAAAATGGCAGGCCTACATGCAATCTGATGATTATAAAGCCAAGGATGGATTTTTTAAAAAAATAGCAGGAAAAGAGATCACTGTGGTTGTAGAAGGCATCAAAACTAAAACTACAAACCAAACAGAAAACAGTGGTTTTGATTTAAACTACAACGGCGAGAAGCTGTTTTTACGAACAGGTTACGGCCAGGAAAAACAACTTAACAACTTGTTAAAAGTTGGTGATAAAATAAGCCTGAAAGTTTTTGGCGGTTCAATTAATCCGGAAGGAGCAATAGGTATTATACCCGCATCTATTACTGTTAATGGTAAAAAGATATTCCAATTATTTGAGGCTGATAAAATACCCGTTTACCCGTATTTATATGAAGCCAATAAAGTACGTTTTACTGATGGGCAAATAACTCACATTACCAAGTATGCAAACGGAAAATGGAAAACCGCTGTACTTGAAAGAGTTAATGGCTATAAATTTAATTTAAGCTTTAAACCCAACGCGCCCAACCTTAACAGTATTAAATGGGGCGACCACGTTACATTCAGGTTTGTACACGAGGTTAAAACCGGGGAGAAAACCTTTGCTGTAAAAGATTGGGTGGCTATTACAACTAACATTAAAGACTACGGCATAAAAAACCCCGATTGGTTTAATAAATTTTACGAAGTTGTTAAAGCCGATACGGGCAAAGTGAGTGCTATAGGCGGTTTAGAACGCCTGGGTGCAAATCCGTTAGTTTTAATAGACGATGTAGCGTATAATAAAGATATTTTATATAAGATGAGCAGAAATGGTGTTAAAAGCTCGGCCTCTTATCTGCCGCAATACGCTGTTGAAAAATATGGTGAGAAAGCTAAAGATGGGGCAGTGATAATTAATACCGTTAATGGCAAAATAAATTACCCTACTGATATTGAGCGCCAAAACCTTATTAAGGTTCAGGCGGCAAAAGGTAAATTCTTTTCGCGTATAACACTTACTAAAGAAGATGGCAGCAAATATGATATGGCAAGAATAACCCGAGTATCCGGTTTTGGAGCAGGCGCCAGTTTGGCTACTACCGGTAAAATAGCTTTTATTATTAATAACAAACTTTATAACGAAGCGCAGTTTAGACAGTTGTTTAAAGAGGATGACGCCAGTTATGGCCCAGCAATTGGTGTTGGCGGTGCATCAAAAGCTCTTGTGGAGCGTGGTTTTAGTCTGGATGGTTACGACCTTGTTTTTGAATTTGACCCGGGAGCTAAAACCAAAGCAAATACTGAACCTATGAAAACGGGAGCAGTTACACCGCAAATAAAAACCTGGAAATCTGGCACTTATAACGGTGGAAAACCTGCAGTAATTACTGGTGGTAGCAGCGATTACTTTGGTAATAATATTAGATCTTTTGTGGTTGTACCGAGTGGTAGTAAAAAATCTAATCTTTTTAAGGGTTTTGGTCTTAATTCACCTTCAAAAGCAGTGAGCCAATTCAACTTAAATGGGAGCAAAACCGATGAAGAATATAAAGGATCAGACAAAAAATCTACACCAGCGGGAAAAGATACCGTTGGCGCTGCACAAACGGTTAATGCTTTAAAGCAAACGTTGGCACAAATTAAAGGTATAGAAGTTAAAGCCGACGGCACAGTCTGGGTTAACAACAACCCTGTTAGCAAACTTAAGATAAACGGAAAAGAGTACAGTGAGGCCGAGGTGAAACAGGCAATTAATACGCTTCCGGCAGAAGAGATAAATAAGACCTATAATTATATTGAGAAAAAAGATCTGTTAAATAGCGTGCCTATACAAAAAATAACCTACAAAAATCAAAATGATTCGTTAGTGGCGGCTCGCTTTGCAGGTGAAGTGGTTACCGTTAAAGACATTATGGGCTCTATGTTCGTAATCATCAAAAACGGCGATTACTTTGCATCATATGCAAACCTGAAAAATGTAAATGTTTCAAAAGGGCAAAAGATAAATGCAGGTCAGGTATTGGGCACTGCTGCATTTAATAGTGAAGAAAATAAAATAGCCGCGCACTTTCAATTATATCAAGGACAAACCCGGATAACAGAAAAAGCCAAGCAGGAAACCATTATAAACAACCTGGAGCAGCTTAAGTTGAATATGAAGCCTAAGCCGATGGATTTTTATGCTTACAACTTGAAATAATAGTATTTCCTAAACCTAAAATTATGAAACATCTTCTCTTTCTTTTAACTGCAGTAATAGCTGTTGTAAATGCCAGTGCCCAAAAATTACCCAATAAGCAGGAGGGAAGCCTGAAAGCACCTGCAAATGTAAAGGTTGATGGTAAACTGAATGAGTGGGGCGAACTTAAGGCCTATAATTCTGCTACCGGCTTGTTCTACACATTGGCCAATGATGAGCAAAACCTGTATTTAGCTATTCGCATTAATAACAAACCGTTGATGGCAAAAATATTTGGTGCGGGTATAAGTTTGGCCTTTAAACCTGCAGGTAATGCTGCAAAAAAAGAAGATGCGTCGATCAATTTTCTGGCTTTCCCTAAAGATAACAGATTTGCCATTGATGAATTATTGAAGGATACTGTTGCCAATGATCTGAAAGTAATTAATAAGGCCATAAACGCCGCCCTTAAAACCATCATAGTAAAAAACCTGGATGACGTAAAAGGGGATAGTATTTCTGTTTATAATGACTATGGTATTATGGCAGCCAGTTATCTGAATGACACGAAAAACTATACTTGCGAAATTGCTATACCCTTAAAGCATCTAAAATCATTTATTTCCACCAACGCTTTAATAAACTATACGCTGCAGGCCAACGCCGTAACCCTAAGCAGCATGAAGGTGGTGATGAATGGTAAAGTAGTTGATAACGCGTCGGCATCGCCTCAGATTATGGAGATGATGAATAGAATGTCG
>Ga0247817_10002004_pt1 | contig 10504 bp, 13 predicted proteins | sample UWRJL212509R1_FD_178010 | JGI IMG/M metagenome (GOLD analysis project Ga0247817, IMG submission 178010) | Plant litter microbial communities from Arlington Agricultural Research Station in Wisconsin, United States - UWRJ-L212-509R-1 | ecosystem: Environmental > Terrestrial > Plant litter >... | reverse complement strand
TTAATCATCATGTCATCAAAATCTTCTTTTGCTTTAGTTACCGGTGCTGCCCGTGGTATTGGTAAGGCAATTGCAATTAAACTTGCAGCAGATGGATATCACGTTTTGATCAATTATAAATCAAACGATGCCGAAGCTGAAAAGACACTTACTCAGATTCAGGAGCAGGGCGGGAATGCAAGCTTATTGAAATTTGATGTATCGGATCGCGAAGAAGTATCGCGTGTATTAGGCGGATGGTTAGAACAGAATCAAGAGACAGCTGTTATAGATGTATTGATCAACAATGCCGGTATTCGCAACGATAACTTATTGATGTGGATGGAACCTGCAGATTGGGATGGAGTAATTGATATTAACCTTACAGGTTTCTATAATGTTACCAAGACAGTGATCAATCAGATGTTGTTGAATCGATATGGCCGTATTGTGAACATCGTTTCTCTATCGGGCTTAAAAGGTGTACCCGGACAGATGAACTACTCAGCAGCAAAGGCTGGTGTTATTGGCGCTACCAAAGCATTGGCGCAGGAAGTTGGCAAACGTGGTATAACTGTGAACGCTGTTGCACCGGGTTATATTAGAACGGACATGACGCAGGACATCAATGAAAAAGAAGCAAAAGCGATGATCCCTGCCAACCGTTTTGGTGAGCCGGAAGAAGTAGCTGATCTGGTTTCTTTCCTTGCTTCGAAAAAGGCTTCGTATATAAGTGCAGAAGTGATATCGATCAACGGAGGATTATATTCTTAAAATAAGTGATTAACAAATAGAAATGGAATTCGTTCTATTCTCTGAAATAAATAAGATAACAATCATACATGGCAGCTTGGGACGGTAAATCTAAAGGATCTAAAGCAGGCTATTCTTTCTTCGTTTTTATTTTAAGAAGATTGGGTATCTGGCCAACCTATATCGTTTTGTATCCGGCTGCATTTTATTATTTTATTCAATTCAATCAAGCCTGGAAATCCATCTATTCATTTTTACATCATAAGCTAGGATTGTCGCCTGTTAAAGCATTTTTTGGTGTTTATAGAAATTTCTACATATTTGGTCAGACACTTGTTGATCGTGTTATAGTAATGGCGGGCTATGGTAAATTCACCTTTACTTTTGATGGTGAAGAGAATCTGATCCAAATGGTAGAAGAAGGAACCGGCGGTTTATTGATCAGCGCACATCTTGGGAATTGGGAAATTGCGGGTCATTTATTGTACCGGGTTAAAACGAAAATCAATATTGTCATGTTTGAAGGTGAACATGAAAAAGTAAAAGAATATTTAGACAAGGTTAAAGGCGAAAAAAATATTAATGTGATAGCTGTTAAAGAAGATTTATCACATTTGTATGCCATTAACGATGCGTTTGAACGTAAGGAACTGGTATGCATGCACGGAGATCGATTCTTACCCGGAACGCGTGTGGTTCAGGTACCATTTCTTGGTGAACCTGCTTGTTTCCCTAGTGGTCCTTTATTAATGGCGGCTAAATATCAAGTACCTGTTTCATTTGTTTTTGCAATGAAACAAACTTCTTTGCATTATTATTTCAGTGCAACAAAAGGGAAAATTTATTCATTTGATCGGGATAAAAATAAACAGCTTGAACAATTAAAAGATGCGTTAAGCAGTTTTGTATCTATGATTGAAATGAACGTAAAGAAGTATCCATACCAATGGTTTAATTATTATAATTTTTGGCAAATAGGAAAGTAGCATATCATGGAAATTAAAGAAACAAGATCCTCAATGAGGTTTTATCACGAAGAAAAGCATTCAGCTGTTGATGCAAAATTCGAAGCACAAAAAATTGCATTTGCACCTTTTGTATTTCAGGCTTCTTTAGCATTAAGAGATTTAGGAATACTGAAAGTGATTGAAGACGCAGGTACTAGCGGAATCAGCCAGGAAGATATCGTTGCTCAGTTGCCATTAACGAATTACGGAGTACGTGTTCTGGTAGAAGCAGGATTGGGAATGGGCTTGTTGATTTTCAATGATGGAAAATATTCGATTACTCGTGTTGGATATTATATATTGAATGATCCAATGACAAAAGCCAATATGGATTTTGTACAGGATATCAATTATCAGGGATTCTTCCATTTAAAAGAATCTATCGTAAATGGAAAACCCGAAGGGTTAAAAGTTATTGGCGAGCAATATGAAACGTTTTATCAGGCGCTTTCAGAATTGCCGGAAAAAGAAAAACAAAGTTGGTTGGCGTTCGATCACTTTTACTCAGACGATTCATTCAGCAGAGTATTGCCGATCGTATTCAAATTCAATCCTAAAAAAATACTGGATGTTGGCGGTAATACCGGTAAGTGGTCGTTGAGCTGTGTACATCACAATAAAGACGTACAATTAACAATTGCTGATCTGCCGCAACAGATTGGCATGGCAAAAGAAAATATAAGTAAGTATACTGAAGGTAGCCGGATTTCATATCATCCATTAGATATATTGAAACAGGAATCTGTTTTGCCTGAAGGCTATGACATTGTGTGGATGAGTCAGTTTCTGGATTGTTTTTCTGAAGATGAAATTGTCAGCATCTTATTAAAAGCACAAAAGGCGCTCAATGCTGACGGTAAACTGATCATCATGGAAACATTCTGGGATAGACAGAAGTTTGAAGCAGCAGCGTTCTGTCTGCAGCAAACATCTCTGTATTTCACATGTATTGCAAATGGTAACAGTCAGATGTATCATTCTGAAGTATTTATTCGCTGCATTGAAAAGGCCGGATTTGTTGTTGAAGAAGATATCAATAATGTAGGTATCAGCCATACGGTTTTAGTTTGCAAGAAAAAGTAATATGTCAATCATACTTCCCGATACAAACGTTCTCAACTACATTCCTCAGCGGCAGCCAATCGTTATGATTGACACGTTGTTGAATGTTGATGGGGCTGTAACGGAAACTTCGCTGACGGTTTTAAAAGATACCTTGTTTGTAAAAGAAGGTATCTTTCAGGAGCCGGGTTTGATAGAAAATATTGCACAGACTGTCGCAGCTGGCGTTGGTTATACATGTGCCTTAAATAAAGAAACTGTTCCTGTCGGGTTTATCGGTGCGATTAAAAATTTAACGATCCACTCTTTACCTGCTGTTGGCGATACGATTACAACACGTGTTGAGATCTTAGAAGAGATCTTTGATATGACATTAATAAAAGGCGAGAGTTTTGTTGATTCAAAGCCTGTTGCTTCCTGTGAAATGAAAATTGTTTTAAAAAAATAATTGAAGGCTATGTTGACACATGAAGTTGAAGTTCCGGTACGTTTTAGCGAAGTTGATTCACTTCATATTGTTTGGCATGGTCATTATGTTCGATATTTTGAAGATGCACGTGAAGCATTCGGGTTAAAATACGGAATACATTATCTGGATGTACACAAAGCCGGTTATTCAACACCGATTGTTAAAGTACATTGTGATTACAAACGCTCTTTAAAATACGGTGACACAGCAGTTGTTCAAGCCACGTATGTAGACAGTGAAGCTGCAAAGCTTATTTTTACATTTATCATTCGTAATAAAAATACGAATGAATTGATCGCAACAGGTGAAACTGTTCAAGTCTTTTTAGATTCGAATAAAGAATTAAGTTTAACAATACCATCATTTTTGTTGGAATGGAAAAAACAAAATGGAGTGGTATAAATGAAAAAAAACGTTTACATACTTTCTGATTCTGTAATAACTCCTTTGGGTTTAACTACTCAAGAGAATTTAGAACAGCTATACGCAGGTGCTACAGCAATAAAGCCGTATTCGAACGAACAATTCGGAACCTACTATACATCAAGGTTTGAGGAAGGACTTGTTTTATCATCAGTCAAAGATGCAGATCTGTTTACTAAAATAGAACGTTTGTTTATTGCTTCGATAGAACAAGCATTAGCTTCACTTTCTATTCATGCAGATCAGGCACACGTATTATTTGTTTTTGCGTCAACGAAAGGAAATATAGATCAGTTGGAAAACTCAGCATTTGATCGTAATCGCCTTCGCATAGGTGTGATGGCAAATCACATTGCAAACTATTTTGCTAATCCGAATAAACCCATAGTTGTTTCAAACGCATGTATTTCCGGTGTGCAGGCAATTGAATATGCCTATCAGGAATTACAGCGTACTACATACAAATACATCATTGTTACAGGTGCAGATCTGGCATCCGATTTTGTCTTATCGGGTTTTTATTCGTTTCAGGCAATGAGTCCTTTTGCATGCAAACCGTTTGATAAAGACAGGGCAGGAGTTTCTATTGGAGAAGGCTGCGGTACGCTGATTTTGACTACAGAGAAGCCAGATAAGGAAGCAATAGAGATTCTGGCTGTAACTTCTTCAAACGATGCCAATCATTTGTCAGGTCCGTCGAGAACGGGAGATGGGCTGTCCAATGCGATTCTTTCTGCCATGAAAGAAGCGGATGTAAAGCCTCAACAGATTGATGTTATTTCTGCGCATGGTACAGCTACCATGTATAATGATGAAATGGAATCCTTGGCCTTTCAAACCGCAGAGATCACAGAGGCATGCGTGTATAGTGTAAAAGGAAATATAGGTCATACACTGGGTGCCGCAGGTATTATCGAAACCATTTATTTAGCACATAGCTTACAGGAAAATACTACAATTCCATCTTTAGGTTATAGAGAGCAGGGAACGAGTATTTCGTTGAACATTTCGACAAAGCCGATGAAGGATAAGGAATTAACAGTAGGTTTGAAAACAGCTTCAGGTTTTGGCGGCGGTAATTCAGCTCTTATTTTAAAAAAGAAAAAATGACGAATATCATTTCCCGCTTTTGCCGTATAAAAAAAGCTTCTTCAAATGATGCGCGCTTACTTATTCATACAACAGATATTGAAGAACAGATAGATATTGATTTTACATCTGTGTATAAGCATCTTGAGATAGATTATCCTAAGTTTTTCAAGATGGATGACCTGTCTAAATATGGAATTATTGCTGCTGAATATTTGTTCAAAAACTACGACTGGAAACACGATTACAACAATACAGAGATTGGTATTATTATGTCAAATGCGTCTGGTTCATTAGAAACAGACCTGGAATTTCATAAAACTATCAACAATAAGGAGCTTTTTTTCCCTAGTCCTGCTATATTTGTATATACGCTATCAAACATCGTGATGGGCGAAATATGTATTAAGCATAAAATTAAGGGAGAAAACATGTTTTTGCTTGCAGAAACAATTCCTGTTGAGCAATTAACAAACTATGCTTCAGACTTATTTAATGCTGATAAGATTCGTGCGGCAGTTGTTGGTTGGGTTGAACTTCGTAATGGCATTCCTGATGTTTTACTGATGTATGTTGAAAAACAGACAAGGACTGTAGAACAAACTATGGAATTTTCAGCGAAGCAAATAGAATTATTATATCGTTAATATGGATCAGTTAATAACCGAATTAAAAAAAGAAATAATTTCACAATTGAATCTTCAAGATATTTCTCCTGAAGATATTAAAGATAACGCTCCGTTATTTGTTGATGGTTTGGGATTAGATTCTATTGATGTATTAGAATTGATCGTGTTGTTACAAAAAAAATACGGAATTAAAGTGAATGGTGCAGATGAAGGAAAGACTGTGTTTTTCTCTGTTAAATCCATGGCTGAATTTATTTATGCCAAACAACAACAGCAACAACAACAATAATAGATGTCTGCACGTGTATTGATCACAGGTATTGGTTCGGTTTCCTCTATTGGACTTTCGATTCAGGAATTAACCGATTCTATACTGAAATCTAAAACAGGTGTATCAAACACAACACGGCTGGATTCTATTCTTGCCCGTACATTACCCACCGCACAAATTCAGCTGAGTGATCAGGAATTAAAAAATAAACTTTCCGGTTTATCTCCCAAACATGTTTATTCAAGAACGGCATTATTAGGTATGTTGGCTGCTCAGGAGGCAAGCAACATGGCTGGCTTGACTTCCCATGATCTGATCTCTGCTGGATTGGTTAGTTCTTCCAGTGCCGGGGGAATGGACAAAGGAGAATTTTTTTACGAAGATTATTTGAAGTCTTCAACGAAAGGGAATTTGAAGTTTGCTCTCACACACGATTGCGGTGACTCTGCAGAACAGATCGCTGCTCTTCTTAATATTCAACACTACATCACTACGATAAGTACTGCATGTTCTTCTGCTGCAAATGCAATGATTCATGCTGCCCGTTTGATCAAATCAGGCATGTGCGATATTGTTATTGCTGGCGGTACAGATGCGATCTGTAAATTTACGATCAACGGATTCAACTCATTGATGATATTATCGGATGAGCCATGTCAGCCTTTTGATAAAAACAGAAAGGGTTTGAACCTGGGTGAAGCTGCAGGATATTTTGTTTTAGAATCAGAAGCTTCGGTAAAGCGGAGAGGAGCAAAACCGTTGGCCGTATTATCCGGCTACGGCAATGCCTGCGATGCGTATCATCAAACAGCTTCATCGCCTAATGGAGAAGGCGCATATCTAGCCATGATGCAGGCAATCAAAGTAAGCGGCTATGCACCGGCAGAGATCGATTACATCAACGCACACGGAACAGGTACACAGAACAACGATCTGTCTGAGAGTGTTGCTTTAAAACGGATTTTTGAAACACTTCCACCGGTAAGTTCTACCAAAGCCATGACCGGCCATACCTTAGCAGCAGCTGGTGGCATAGAAGCGGTGATGTCAGTTCTTGCCATTCAAAACGGATGGATCTTTCCTAATAAGAATTTTCAAGAAGCAATTGAAGAAACAGGAATTATTCCTGTAACAGAATTACAAACAAATAAATCGATCAAACATATTTTATCCAATTCTTTTGGTTTTGGAGGTAATAACTCATCTTTACTTATTTCAGCATGTTAATACAAAACGTTTATATTAATGGTTTGTCCAGTGTTTCTGCCCAGGCAACATTTGATGAAACATTTTTGGAAGGCAATGTATTGGCTCCAACTGCTGAATATAGAAAAGCAATTGATCCGGAATACAAACAATATCTGAACCCTACAGCCAGCAGACGATTTAGTAAGCTGATTAAAATGTCATTGGTTGCTGCCCAAAAAAGTATTGCCATGGCAGACGGTGTTATGCCGGAAGCGATCATTACCGGTACGGGCTTAGGCTGTTTAGAAGATACAGAAAAGTTTTTACGTTCCTTGATTGAAAACAATGAGTCGATGTTGTCGCCAACTGCTTTTATTCAATCAACACACAATACCATCAGTGGCCAGATTGCGATGATGATCACCTGTTATCATCCCAACTACACGTATTCCAACAGATACTTCTCTTTTGAATCTTCGTTGTTGGATGCGTTATTGATGATTCAGGATAACAGCTGCAAACATGTATTGGTGAATGCAGCCGACGAAGTGATACCGGCAACACATACGATATTAAAGCGCATGAAATTGTGGGATCGTTCTGAATCTATTCGGAAGAATGATTCGTTGCCTGTAACAATTGGTGAAGGTGTAGTAAGTATGATGGTGTCTTCAGAAAAAAATGTTACATCTCTTGCAGCAATAAAAGCCTTCAAGCTTGTCTATATCTTGCCTCAGGAAAAAACAATTGAAGAAATACTTAATCAATTTTTAGAGGAAGCATCATTAACAGTAGAAGATATTGATGTGCTGATCGTAGGTATGAATGGGGAAGAAGCCAGCGATGCTTTATATGCACCTGTGTGTAAGTTATTCGATCACTCTACCCAGCTTGTTTATAAGCATTTATTTGGTGAATGTTTCACTGCTTCATCTTTTGCATATTGGTTAGCAGTACACGCGATACACAAAAAGAAAATTGAGCCAGCTTGTATATTATCAGATAAGGGGCATAAGAGTCCGAAGCGCGTGCTTGTTTACAATCAATTCCGGGGAAAGTATCACTCTTTTTGTTTGCTGACCGATGTTGAAGTATAATCTCGCAAGAATAATATTCTCACTTATATTTGTTACAATGGTTGTGTGTACAGCTATCATGCATATTAATGGAACCTGGATTACTATACTTCTTGTGGTTATTTGGATAAGTTATATTGTGTATGGTTCATTTGTCATGCGTGCTCAAATTTTTTTAAATTCAATTTCTTCATTAGCTATTCCATATAAAAATAATATTGTGCTGACCTTTGATGATGGTCCGCATCCGCAAATCACTTCACTTATATTAGATACATTAGCCACCTATCAGGCAAAAGCTATTTTCTTCTGTATCGGAAAGAATTTGGTTCTATACCCGGAACTTGCAAAACGTATTGTTGCAGAAGGACATATACTTGCCAATCACTCATATAATCATTCCAATTTTATCGGGCTTTCTTCTACAAAGAAAGTTATAAAAGAAATTCAGCAGACAGAGGCAGAGATCGAGCGCTTTACACCTTCTCTTAAGTTGTATCGCCCTCCTTTTGGTGTTACCAATCCGAACATAGCCAGAGCTACAAGTGCTTTGAACATGAAGGTAATAGGCTGGAACAAACGTTCCTTTGATACCGTTAGCAATTCTGAAAAAGCGGTGTTGGATCGTGTTCTATCCAATATTCAGAATGGGGATATTGTTTTGTTTCATGATACTCAAACAATAACCCCGAACATTCTGGCAGATTTTTTGTTATTCACCACCAACAAGGGGTTTACTTTTGAAGTAGATGCTTTTAAAGATTAACGCACATCATGAATAAATTTATAACGCTTGCTTGTCTCGGTTTGATCGGTGTTTTTTGTTCATTTATCGAACAAACGGATCCGTATGCTGCAATGAAAGATGTTGCAGGTTTTAAAACAAAGCTGAATCAAAAAAATCAGACGATCAATTCGCTTGCCTGTGATTTCATTCAGGAGAAAAGCCTGACGTTTATGGCTCAGAAAGTTATTTCAAAAGGCAATATGAAATATAAAAAGCCGGATATGATGAAATTAGAGTACACAACTCCTTTTCAATATATCATGTCTTTATACAAAGGTAAAGTGATCATTAAAGATAATGGGAAGGTAAATAAATACGATGCGAAATCGAATAAACTCTTCAAATATGTAAATGATTTGATGATTAAGGCTGTACAGGGCAATGTGGCGGATAGCAAGGAATTTACGATTGTTTTTAAGGAAAACAGCAAAAATTACCTCATGGAAATGACCCCGATAGACGTAGCTATGAAAGATTATGTGAATAAAGTAAATGTTTATGTGTCAAAATCTGATTTTGGAGTAGTAAAAGTAGAAATGACTGAAAAATCCGGGGATTATACGCTAATTTCGTTTATTAATCGCGTTTATAATACTCCAATGAAGGATGAAGAATTTCTTGTTCAATAAATTATTTTGCATCGTAGTTCTATCTATTTTTTTTCTATCGTGCTCAAAGCATACGTATAAGAATGCTACTGTTACTGAAGGATTTTCTGATACACTTCAATCCAATTTTTTCAAAACAGATTCTATTTATTATTTTAAAACAAGTGTTACTACGTATGGTAAAGAGTTGAGTGGCATACTGGCTATTAAACAACAACATAGCGACACGTTAAAAGTTTCATTTTTTACTGAAATGGGAGTTTCCTTCTTTGACGTGGTCGTTGCTCATGATTCCTATCAACTTATTCGCTGTATTTCACAACTGGATTCAAAGGTGATTATGAATACCTTGGTTGAGGATATCCGTTGGGTGGTACTGTTCAATACTGGCCAATTGCACAATGGTTCTGTCGTTCAGTCAAAATCTATGAATAAAATGGTTCGATTTGACTATCAAAATGAATATATGTTTGCTGAATTGGGCGAAGAAAATATACCTTTGAAACTGGACTATGTGTATGGTTCAAAATTTAAGAGTAAATTTGAAATTAGATTTACTGCATTTGAAAAACAAGTGCCAGAAAAGATCGTTGTTGAGCACAATAATTTTAATATGAAAATTGATTTAACCGCAATTTCATTTGAAAAGTAAGCATGTTAGTTGAAGATTTATATATCGTTGAAAATACCCGGCTAGATTCAAATATCATTCGTTCTACACTGGTGATAAATGCCTCGCATGAAATTTTCAAAGGGCATTTTCCAGATATTCCTGTATTGCCTGGTGTTTGTATGGTACAGTTTATTAAGGAGATCATTGAAACAACATTTAACATTGAGTCTTCGATCGATACGGCGGGTATGATTAAGTTCTTATCCATGCTAAATCCTGTAGAATCTAATATACTAACTGCCGAGATCAGTATAAAAGATAAAACAGATACGAATATTATTTTTCAGGCAAGTTTAAAAACCAAAGATCGTTTTCTGTTAAAATATTCAGGCAGTTTATCAGTTCGTAAGTAATATGGCCCATACTACATTACATCATAAGTTTTTGCATCACAAATGTTGTGTATTGATCCCAACATTTAACAATGCGGGCTCTATTAAAGAAGTTATTGAAGACGTTTTAAAATATACATCGAACATTGTGATAGTAA
>Ga0247817_10002003_pt1 | contig 10505 bp, 3 predicted proteins | sample UWRJL212509R1_FD_178010 | JGI IMG/M metagenome (GOLD analysis project Ga0247817, IMG submission 178010) | Plant litter microbial communities from Arlington Agricultural Research Station in Wisconsin, United States - UWRJ-L212-509R-1 | ecosystem: Environmental > Terrestrial > Plant litter >... | reverse complement strand
TACGTGATGAGACACCGAATACTACGTTTGAAGAGATTGCATACGAGCAGTCTAACCTAAATGAATATTTAGAATCTGTTTTACAACTGGAAGCTGTTGCATGTAAAGATTGGTTAACAAATAAAGTTGACCGTTCAGTAACAGGGAAAGTTGCACAACAACAAAATGTTGGTTCATTGCAATTGCCGTTAAGTAATTTTGGTGCAATGGCATTGGATTATAAAGGAAAAGTAGGTGTCGCAACTGCTGTGGGCCACGCTCCTGCTGCTGCATTAATTAATCCTGAAGCTGGATCAAGACTTGCAATTGCTGAAGCCTTGGCGAATATTGTATTTGCACCTATTGATGGCGGATTGAGTGGCGTATCATTAAGTGCAAACTGGATGTGGCCATGTAAGAACAAAGGTGAAGACGCACGTTTGTATGCAGCTGTTGAGGCAGTAAGTGATTTTGCTTGTGATCTTGGAATCAACATCCCTACGGGAAAAGATTCGTTGTCGATGACTCAGAAATATAAAGACGGTGTTGTATATGCACCGGGAACAGTGATCATTTCTGCATCAGGTGAAGTAAGTGATATTCGTAAAGGAGTTACACCTAACCTGGTGAAAGAAGCCGGTACAGGTTTGTTGTATATTGATCTAACGAGTATGCCATTAACTCTGGGCGGTTCATCGTTTGCTCAAATTCTGAATAAATTAGGCAACAGTTCACCGGATATTTTAGATACAGAGCATTTTGAAAGAACATTTGATGCTATTCAGGATTTATTACAAGATGAATTCATTCTTGCAGGTCATGATGTATCAAGCGGAGGCTTGATCACTACACTGCTTGAAATGTGTTTTCCTGAAAATGGAGTAAGCGCGAATGTAACGCTTGACTTCTTAGGTGAAACAGATCTTGTAAAATGTTTATTTGCTGAAAATCCTGCGTTGGTTCTTCAAGTGAAAGATGCTGTGAAGGTGCAAGACATACTTGTAAACAAAGGTGTTGGTGCCGCAATCATTGGAACTGTAGAACTTGGCAAATCTGTTTCTGTTCAGCTGAATGGAAATACGACAGCATTTGATATTGATAGCTTAAGATCTATCTGGTATAAGACTTCTTATTTATTAGATAAAATGCAAAGCACTCCGGAGTATGCGAAAGAGCGTTTTGAAAACTATACCAAACACGAAATTCAATTTACATTTCCAGCAAACTTTACAGGTAAGCTAAGTGCGTATGGTTTAAGTGCGGACCGAACTAGTAAGAGCGGTATTAAGGCAGCAATCATACGTGAGAAAGGTGTGAACGGTGATCGTGAAATGGCTTACTCCATGTGGCTAGCAGGCTTTGATGTGAAAGATGTGCACATGACAGATCTAATTGCTGGTCGCGAAGATTTAAGTGATGTAAACTTTATTGTTTTTGTTGGTGGTTTCTCAAACAGTGATGTATTGGGCTCTGCCAAAGGTTGGGCAGGAGCATTCTTATACAATGAGAAAGCGAAAAAAGCATTGGATAATTTCTATGCCCGTCCGGATACATTGTCGTTAGGCGTTTGTAACGGTTGTCAGCTGATGGTTGAATTGGGCCTTATCAATCAGAACCATGATGCGAAACCTAAAATGCATCACAATAGCTCAGGTAAATTCGAATCGATCTATCTGAATGTGGATGTGACAAAAGAAAATAAATCAATTTTATTAAAATCCATTGAAGGATCTAAATTGGGTATTTGGGTTGCACATGGTGAAGGTAAATTCTACTTCCCATATGATGTAACGAAATATAATATAGCAATGCAATACAGTCATGCTTCCTACCCTGCTAATCCAAACGGATCTCCGGTAAATGCTGCAGGTATTGTATCGGACGATGGTAGACATTTAGCAGTAATGCCTCACCTGGAACGTTCTATTTTCCCTTGGCAGTGTGGGTACTATCCTGCAGATAAATCTAAAGATGATTGCACTCCATGGATTGAAGCATTTGTGAATGCAAAAAAATGGATTGCAGAAAAAAAATAGACACGATTAGAGCACGATTATAAAGATTGCAGGAAAGACAGGATTACTTCTGAATAATAAATAAAAAGTTGTTCATTATCTAAATTATAAAAAGAGAGGTCTCACTAATATATATTAGCGAGACCTCTCTTTTTATAAACCTATCTTTAATTATGTGAGACGAAATAATCCTGTCTATCCTATAATAAAGGGTTACTGCAGAAAAGTACGATCTTTTTTAAATGGTTAAGCTGTATTGAATCTGTGACATCCATAGAAAAGCCTAAGATGTTTGTTTGTCCGGTGAGCGGATTGAAAAAGGGAATTTTATGCGTTTTGAATGAATACGTAGAACCATTTGGCAACGAAAAGTTTTGTTCAGGAAGCTCTAATGCCTGTTTCGTCGTTAATACTTTTTCATCGGTTTCCTTGATTAGCGACAATTCTTCTTCATCTGTTATAAAATGAGAGTCGTCTTTACCAATGATCTCAGCTTCATCAACTTCAAACAATTTTGCTTCCAGTGAGTTAACCAGTTGATAGGTGCTTTTCTCATCTTTAATAAAGACAGGAAAAGGCATACTCTCAATAATTATCTTTAAGAACATGGTTGTTTTGTCCGAAGTGATTGATTCGAAATCTGCATCGTTCGATTCTTCGTAAATTGAACTTTTTTTGTATTCTAATGATTTTTTTTGCTCTTCACTTAAATTATCAATTTTAATGTTATCCAAAATAGACTCTAAATATTTAACCTTGTTTTCAATATTCTTTATCTTTTTGTCGTATTCGAGCATAATTTTGAAGCTATTATATTCCATATAATACACAATTTAGTAAAACACCTGTTTAACTATATAGTTAAATATAGATACTATGAATTGTATTATTTTGCTAATGTAAGGATATTTTATATAAACGATAAATTTTAAAGCTGGACTTTATTTTAAAAATCGTTTTTGAACAAATTAATTCACATTCCAAGAATCGTACAATTTTAGAAAATATTTGACCTGGGTGAAAATTGAATTCATTCGCGTAATAAATTTAATTTTTTCTTGAAAAAAGATGTTGCAACACTAAATGATGTGGTTTTTTATGAAATATTTATTCACTTGTTTAATTCAAAATAAAGTATGTTTTAAATTAAAAATTGAGTCAAATAGAAAAGATATTCAATTTAATTTTATTAAGTACACTTTATGTATAAATAAATTGTGTATTGTTTTATTGTAATTGTCTGATATTGAAATTTATAAGTGTTATTATTTTTGTTGAGCTATTACATAAGCCTACCTTTTATTAATGTAAATAAAACTATAAAAATCAAGATTTTTTTAATGATTAATTGATTAAATTTCATTTAATATTGAAAAGTTACTATTTAAATCATTCCCGTATATAAGACGAATCCTCTATTTATTATATAAAGACATATATGAATCTAAAGATCGGTAAGCTATTAGTTATCAGCATTTTTATAATTATTTCGAGTAATGTTTTTGCTCAGACCCCAGGTTTCACCTCTGCTGAGTATAAAAAGGCATTGTGGATGACTACACGTTTTTATGGTGGTCAGCGTGCCGGGGATAACAACTGGTTGCTTTACAATCACCTTCCATCTGGTGTGAATGCCTCGTTAACGGGTAAATCGTATTTGGGCGATGCTGACGCAGGGTATGATTTGAGTGGCGGATGGTTTGATTGTGGTGATCACGTAAAATTCGGCCAAACGGAATACTATTCTGCTTATATGCTTTTGAAGGGATATGAAGCATTTCCTACAGGTTATGGGGATTATTATGCATACAATTATCAAGGCTATAAAACTTCGGGGAGCTGGAATTTTGAAGGTACCGGGCATGCGCCAAATGGTATTCCTGATGTATTGGATGAAGTAAAACATGCAACTGATTATTTCATTAAGTGTGCAAGAAATTCAACAACATTTTATTACCAAGTTGGACAAGGTGGCCCCGATCACATGTTATGGGAGACTTCTGTACAAATGCAGACTGAATCTGTATCAAATGGTGGCGAGCCTAGAGTAGTGTATAAAAACCCGAATGATGCATCTATGTCATCATTTTGCGGTGCAGCCTTAGCGTTAATGTCTCGTTTATACAGACAATATGATGCAGCATATGCTGATCTATGTTTGGTACATGCAAAATATGCATATGATTATTCTAAAGCACATCCAGGTGTTGCAGGTACAGGTGATGGTGGTTTTTATGGACCGAATGATAACTGGAAAGATGATTATTCATCTATGTGTGCAGAATTATTCTGGGCAACAAATACGGCAGCTTATAAAACAGAAGCACTTTCTTATACAATTGCGTCGGCCCCTGGTCAAGGTTCTGATATTTGGGGTAAGAATTATGGTTTTGATTATACAAACAATGGTGATATTGCTATTTATAATCAGGCTCTTTTGGGTAATGCCTCTGCAAAAACAGTTTTAAATACGATTGTAAATACACATTATAAAGGGAATGTCCAGGGTGATGGTCAGTTTAATGGTGGTAATACAGGTTGGGGGCCTACTCGATACAATGCAAATACTGCGTTCATTGTTGCTTTGAATCAAAAATTACAAGGAACAGATGCAACTCCTGATAAATATATTTACGATAACATTGATTACTTATTAGGAAAGAATTCAAGCAGCCAATCGTTCATTGTTGGTTTTGGTACCAAGTCTCCAAAATATCCTCATCATAGAAATGTTTATTTGAGAGATAACAATCCTTCAGATGCAATTAAAGCAACAATGACGATTCCAACTAAAAATCAGCAATTTGGTTTGATGGTTGGAGGTTCAAGAAATCCATCTTCGTTTAGCGACAACGTTGTAAACTATCAGCATACAGAAGGCGGTATTGATTACAATGCTTGTCTTGTTGGTGTTCTTGCTTACTTAAATTCTGTTCTTGCACCGGTATCACAACACCCGGTTCCAAATCTTGGTGTTGATGTTTCACTTTGTGGTGCAGGTAGTGTCGTTTTAAAAGCAAATATTCCTACAGACGGTAAAAAGACTTTTACCTGGAAAAATGGTACAACAACAGTACAAGCAGCTTCAACAACAGCAAATACCTATACTGCGGCAACTGCTGGTACATACACCGTTATACTTGATTCAGCTGGAAAATGGTCAACAAGTGATGAAATTATAGTTACTGCTTCTTTACCAGCAGTTAACTTAGGCTCTGCCGTTCAGTTATGTAATCCGGCAACGGCAACGTTGGATATTGGAGTAACAGGAACTGGTTATACATATCAATGGAAAAAGAACAGTGTTGTTATTTCCGGAGCAACATCTAAAACATTTGTAGTTTCTTCTGCAGGTACTTATGTTGGTACATTAAGCGCATCAGGTTGTACTTCAACCTCGGGAAGCGTTGTTGTAACCTCTGCCCTACCTCTTGCTAATCATGATACATTATGTGCTGCAGGGACTGCTGCGTTAGCAATTTCTGGAAGCGGCGGGCCATACCAATGGTATTCTGCAGCAACAGCCGGCACATTATTAACTACAGGTAATAGCTATAGCCCGAATATTACTGGCAATACAACATATTATGTGCAGGATGGTAGCTCCATAAATGTAACAGCAGGACCGTCTTCAGCAAGTAATCCATTAACTGGTGGAACAAATGCAGGAAATATAGGTATGCAGTTTACTGCTTCAAAAGCATTTACTATAACGGAGTTAAAAGTATTACCATTTGTGTACAGTTCTCCAAGTAATGTATTTGTTACATTTGATCTAAAACAAGGTAATACTGTAGTTGCCTCATATACTTCTGCATCTATTCCAAGTACTGGTGCCCAAAGCGGTTCTCCTTTTAATACATTTTATACGTTGACATTCCCTACACCTATTTCAATTCCGGCTACTGGTGATTATACATTAATACGCAGTGCAGGTAATGACTTAGTATGGTTTGATGCTGGAGCAAATTTTAGTACAATGGATGCTGCTGGTGTAATAGATATTACTGGCGATACTCGTACTGATAAAACGAATTCATTCCCTGGTATATTTGATATAAAAGTTCAAGCAGGTTCTTCATGTGCAAGAACTCCTGTATATGCTATTATTGATGCAACTTATCCAAATTGTTCTGCTGCGAAAACAGATCAAACAATCACTTTTGGCGCAATCACAGCTAAGAAATATGGTGATGCGAACTTTACATTAGCAGCAACTGCTTCATCAGGATTAGCAGTAACCTATACAAGCAGCAACCCGGCAGTAGCGACAGTTACCAGTGCAGGTGTTGTAACAATTGTAGGTGTTGGTTCAACAATTATCACAGCAAGTCAGGCTGGTAATGCAACATACAATGCTGCAACAGCTGTTACACAAACATTGGTTGTTGGCAAAGCTGATCAAACAATTACATTCGGTGCAATTACTTCAAAAGTAGTTGGCGATGCGAACTTTACATTAGCAGCAACAGCTTCATCAGGATTATCAGTAACCTATACAAGCAGCAACCCTGCAGTGGCGACAGTTACAAGCGCAGGTATTGTAACAATTGTGGGTGTTGGCTCAACGATCATCACAGCAAGCCAGGCTGGCAATGCAAATTACAATGCAGCAACAGCTGTTACACAAACATTGGTTGTCGGCAAAGCAAATCAAACAATTACATTTGGTGCAATTACTTCAAAAGTAGTTGGCGATGCGAACTTTACATTAGCAGCAACTGCTTCATCTGGTTTAGCTGTAACCTATACAAGCAGTGATCCTACAGTAGCAACGGTTACAAGTGCAGGTGTAGTAACAATCGTAGGTGCCGGTTCAACGATCATCACAGCAAGTCAGTCTGGTAATACGAATTACAATGCGGCAACGGCTGTTACACAAACATTGGTCGTTGGCAAAGCAAATCAAACAATTACATTTGGTGCAATCACTTCAAAAGTAGTTGGCGATCCAAACTTTACATTAGCAGCAACTGCTTCATCAGGATTAGCAGTAACGTATTCAAGCAGCAATCCTGCAGTAGCGACAGTTACAAGTGCAGGTGTAGTAACAATCGTAGGTGCTGGTTCAACGATCATCACAGCAAGTCAGGCTGGTAATGCAAATTACAATGCTGCAACGGCTGTTACACAAACATTGGTTGTAGGTAAAGCAAATCAAACGATCACATTCGGTGCAATTACTTCAAAAGTAATTGGCGATGCAAGCTTTACATTAACAGCAACGGCTACTTCTGGCTTAGCAGTAACGTATACAAGCAGCAATCCGGCAGTAGCGACAGTTACAAGTGCAGGTGTTGTAACAATTGTAGGCGCCGGTTCAACAATTATTACAGCAAGTCAGGCTGGTAATGCAAATTACAATGCCGCAACTGCTGTTACACAAACATTTGTAGTAACCTCTCCTACTAAAACAAATCAAACCATTACGTTCGGAACAATTACTTCGAAAGGTGATCCTAATTTTACATTAACATCTTCATCTACTTCCGGTTTGCCTATTACATATACAAGCAGCAACCCGGCAGTAGCGACCGTATCTAGTACAGGTGTTGTTACAATAGTTGGTGCTGGTACTGCAGTTATTACCGCAACACAGTCTGGCAATGGAACATATGCTTCTTCTACGAGCACACAAACGTTGGTTGTTGGTAAAGCAAATCAAACAATTACATTCGGCGCAATAACTTCAAAAGTAGTTGGTGATCCAAACTTTACATTAACAGCAACGGCCTCTTCTGCATTGGCAGTTACATATACAAGCAGCAACCTTGCTGTAGCAACTGTTACAAGCGCTGGTGTTGTAACAATCGTAGGTGCTGGTTCTACAGTTATTACTGCTAGTCAGTCTGGTAATACAAATTACAATGCTGCCGCTGCTGTTACTCAAACGTTGGTTGTAACTACTCCTTCTAAATTAAACCAGACAATTACATTCGGCGCAATAACTTCAAAAGTAGTTGGTGATCCAAACTTTACATTAACAGCAACGGCTTCATCCGGTTTAGCTGTTACATATACAAGCAGCAATCCTGCAGTAGCAACTGTTACAAGTGCAGGTGTTGTAACCATCGTAGGTGCTGGTTCAACAATTATAACAGCAAGTCAGGCAGGAAATGCAACATACAATGCTGCTCCTTCTGCTACTCAAACACTGACTGTAACTTCTCCTTCGAAATTAAATCAGACGATCACATTTGGAGCGTTGTCTGCAAAAACAGTTGGTGATGCAAGCTTTACATTAACAGCAACGGCTTCATCCGGATTGGCAGTTACGTATACAAGCAGCAATCCTGCTGTAGCAACTGTTACCAGTGCAGGTGTTGTAACAATCGTTGGTTCCGGGACAACGATTATCACTGCAAGCCAAGCTGGAAATGCAACGTATAATGCAGCAGCAAATGTGGGACAAAACCTTGTTGTTTCTAATCCTTCAAAGTTGAATCAAACCATTACATTTGGAACCTTGCCTTCAAAAAACGTTGGTGATGCAAGCTTTACATTAACAGCAACTGCTTCGTCGGGATTAGCTGTTACATATACTAGCAGCAATCCTTCTGTAGCAACTGTTACAAGTGCCGGTGTTGTTACCATTGTTGGTGCAGGTACCGCAGTTATTACAGCTAACCAAGCCGGTAATGCGACATACAATGCAGCAGAATCGGTTTTACAATCTTTAACTGTAAATGGGCAGACTGCTACCTCTTATTTACAGGTTTTAAGTTGGGGAACTGTGCTGGTAAATAATGGTGCTGCCTTGCCTATTGGATTAAATGATCTGAATGTTGCTACAAAACCATCTACATTTACATTAAAAAATATTGGTGTATCAACAATTAACATTTCAAGCATTTTAGCTTCAACTGGATTCAGTACTACGCAGATATTCCCATCCGGACCTATTGCTCCGAATCAAACAGTAACATTTACTGTATCGGGTATTCCTACAAGTTCAACAAATCCAACAAATGGTATTATTACCTTGTTGAGTGATGATCCAGGTTCTCCATTTACATTGAATGTATCTGTAGCTGTTGGTACTCCTACCGGGACTAAGGCTGCCTTATCTTCTTCAGCAATTGAATTGTATCCTAACCCTACACAATCAAATGCTTCGTTAGAATTTAATGGTTCATTTGAGAATATTGCTGTGACAGTTTATACGGTAGATGGTAATAAAGTTATTGCTGAGAATTTAGGATCTGTTCCTCAGAATGCTTCTAGAGAAATCAATGTACAGGAATTACCTGCAGGGGTTTATTTTGTTGAAGTTAATACAGACCAAGGCATGCTCGTTAAACGTTTAATCAAACAATAATTTATTGATAAAGAATGATTCAAAGGACTGTAGAAATACAGTCCTTTTTTTTTGATTTTATCCAAAAAAAAATTCAAATAATTGATTTGAAGCAGAATGAATTTGTTTAAAAAAACATAATGGATTTCGTTACCTTTTTTAATTAACTATCTATTAATAGTCTAAAGGTGTCTTTGTTCCATTAAATTGACTTTGAATGAGCTGTGAATTAAACTTTTTACATGATTTTATCAAAAAAAGAATAGGCAAATTCTTATTCTTGAAAAGTAACGTAGACTGTGCAATTAAAAAATGTTTTACCGTATTTTTACTTTTACTGATTTCTTATTATTCTTTTGCAGAAGGAACGAAAGAATTGCAACCTACCTCGTCAGATTTTGGTTTTATTCAGATATTTGACCGAGGAAGAGTTTTTGCAACCTATAATTCCCCTGTTGTAAATAGATTAAATGTACATATTTGTAATGCAGGAGAAGATATCTATTTTGGTTTTAAACAACCTGATAATGATGTTTTTTTTAGATTAAAAGATCCTGCAGGAAATATTGTAGTGAGTTCTCAATCCATTCCAACATCAGGCGCAGGGTTTATTTCTACATACAATCAGGCAGTTGCCGGTCCTTCTCAAATTGTTGGAGCAGGTGGCTACAATGCGATGAGTTATAAATCACTCGTTGCGGGTGATTATTATTTTGAATTCAATACAGGATCAGCTACTACTCTGCCTACAAACCCTGCTAATGGAAATGCACAACGTATTTTCGACTTTTTTGATATAACTGTTGCTAATAATACTGCAATTAAGCCAGGTAGATTATGGTCATACACCTGGGATATAAATACGAAGGCAAATGCGAATCCATTTACCGGTAAAATGTACATTTTATCAACGGATAGCATTATTACTTCTATTGATTTTAATGGTATGAGACCTTATGGTGCAACAATTTCTGCCAATTCAACGGGTTTGTCCAATACAGGTAATTTAATTACTGACAGAGCCAGTAAAACAGGAGATTATACTTTGCCCGAATATAAGATCTTTTTAAATGATCCGGATAATGCTTGTTTTCCAACAGGCGTTTTTGGTAATATCTCTGCTCCCACGGTGGTTACCGGTTGTGACCCTGCAAATAGATGCATCAATATTACTGTTAACAAAGCCGGGAAAACTGAAATCGTTTTGGATCTAA
>Ga0247817_10002002_pt1 | contig 10508 bp, 5 predicted proteins | sample UWRJL212509R1_FD_178010 | JGI IMG/M metagenome (GOLD analysis project Ga0247817, IMG submission 178010) | Plant litter microbial communities from Arlington Agricultural Research Station in Wisconsin, United States - UWRJ-L212-509R-1 | ecosystem: Environmental > Terrestrial > Plant litter >... | reverse complement strand
CGAGGCAAGCTGCACCCTGAACATCACCGGCTGGTCGGTGATGTTCAGGGTGCAGCTTGCCTCGCACGGGGCGGGGCAGACGCGGCCAGTGAATTCGGGGAAGTTGTTGGTGGAATGCAGCGATTCCAGCGCGTTCTTCCAGTCATCCTCATAAACGAGGTGGTTCCAATCGGGGATCAGGTTATTCACCGGGCACCCGTTGTGGCAATAGGGGATGCCGCAATTCATGCAGCGCGAGGCTTGCAGCTGCAACCGATCCGGTTCGTGAGGGATCACGAATTCACGATAATGGCTCAGCCGTTCCTTGGGGTCGGCATAAGTGCGATCTTGACGGTCGACTTCTAGAAAGCCGGTTTCCTTGCCCATATTCCTAAATCCTATTCGGCTGCGACGCTGGCGGCTTCGTTCCGCTCGGCTTCGAGCAGGAGCAGCGCGCGTCGGTAATCGGTCGGCATCACTTTGACGAACTTGGTCAGCGCATTATCCCAATCGTCCAGCAAGGCGGCAGCGCGGGCGGAACCCGTGTGCAGCTTGTGCCGTTCGAGCAGGATGCGCAGGCGCTGCGCATCGTGATAAAGCGGATCGCCCATCCCGGCATCTTCCACGCTGAGTGCGCGTTGCTGCGGGCGGCCAGTGCCTTCTTCGGCGGACGCCCCTGCGTCTATCGGGCACAGTTCGACCTGAGCGAGGTTGCATGAGCCGGAAGCGAATTCACCAGTCGGATCATACACATAGGCGATGCCGCCGCTCATCCCTGCGGCAAAGTTGCGGCCCGTGCGGCCCAGCACTGCCACGACGCCGCCGGTCATATATTCACAGCCATGATCGCCGGTGCCTTCGACCACTGCGACCGCGCCCGAGTTGCGCACTGCAAACCGTTCACCGCCCACGCCGCCGAAATAGGCCTCGCCCGCAATCGCACCGTACAGCACGGTATTGCCGACGATGATGTTCTCGGTCGGATCGCGGTTCACGCCTGCCGGTTGGCGCACGATTACCCGTCCGCCCGAAAGCCCCTTGCCGACATAGTCGTTCGCATCGCCGGTCAGGTCGAGCGTAACGCCGTGCGCCAGCCAGGCGCCGAAGCTCTGCCCGGCCACCCCGGTGAAGTTGATGCGCAAGGCGCCTTGCTTGAGGCCCGTATGGCCATGCGCCTTGGCGATCACGCCCGACAGCATCGCGCCCGCGGTGCGGTTGACGTTGCGGATGGTGCGGTCGAGTACCAGCGTCTCGCCTGCGTCGATTGCAGGACGGGCGGCGGCGATCAGATCCACGTCGAGCGCGTTTTCCAGCCCATGTTCCTGCGTGCCGGTGCGGTAGAACTCGCCGCCTTCGGGTGCAGGCACCTGATGCAGCAGCTTGCTGAGATCGACCCCGTCCGCCTTCCAGTGGTGCAGGGCACGCGCGGTATCGATCCGGTCAACCCGGCCGATCATTTCCTGGATGGTGCGGAAGCCCATGTCAGCCATGATCTGGCGCAGTTCTTCGGCGACGAAGAAGAAGTAGTTGATCACATGTTCCGGCGCGCCGGTGAAGCGTGCGCGAAGCACCGGATCCTGCGTAGCCACGCCGACCGGGCAGGTGTTGAGGTGGCACTTGCGCATCATGATGCAGCCCGCCGCAATCAGTGGAGCGGTGGCGAAGCCGAATTCGTCCGCCCCCAGCAATGCACCAATCGCCACGTCGCGCCCGGTGCGTAGCCCGCCATCGACCTGCACCGCAATGCGTGCGCGCAGATCGTTGAGGAGCAGCGTCTGCTGCGTTTCGGCCAGCCCGATTTCCCACGGAGAACCGGCATGGGTCAGCGAAGTCAGCGGCGATGCGCCGGTTCCGCCTTCATAACCGGAAATGGTCAGATGATCCGCACGCGCCTTGGATACGCCTGCGGCCACCGTGCCCACGCCCACTTCGGACACCAGCTTGACCGAAATCCGCGCCACCGGGTTCACGTTCTTCAGATCGTGGATCAACTGCGCCAAATCCTCGATCGAATAGATGTCATGATGTGGGGGCGGTGAAATCAAACCGACGCCGGGGGTGGCATGGCGGACCTTGCCGATGCGCTTGTCCACCTTGTCGCCGGGCAATTGCCCACCTTCGCCGGGCTTGGCACCCTGCGCCATCTTGATCTGGATATCGTCCGAATTGACGAGGTATTCGGTGGTCACGCCGAACCGCCCGCTGGCGACTTGCTTGATCGCGCTGCGCATCGAATCGCCATTGGCCATCGGCACGAACCGTTCCGGTTCTTCCCCGCCTTCGCCGGTGTTCGAACGCGCGCCGATGCGGTTCATCGCGATGGCGAGCGTGGAATGCGCTTCATGACTGATCGAGCCGAAGCTCATCGCGCCAGTGGCAAAGCGTTTGACGATTTCTGCCGCCGGTTCGACCTCGGAAATATCCAGCGGCTCATCCGCCAGTTTCAGCGACATCAGCCCGCGAATGGTTAGCAGGCGTTCGGACTGAAGATTGATCGAATCCGCGAACGATTTGTAGGCATCGGGCTGATTGCCGCGCACAGCGTGTTGCAGATGCGCGACGTTTTCCGCGGTCCACGCATGTTCTTCGCCGCGCAGACGCAATTGATAGATGCCGCCCACATCCAGCATATGTGCGTAGATCGGGTTATCGCCCCACGCCGCATCGTGCCGGCGGACCGCTTCCCCGGCCACTTCGATCAGGCCGACGCCTTCGATGGTGGTCGCGGTGCCGGTGAAATAGGCGTCCACAAATGCCGACGACAGCCCGACCGCGTCGAAAATCTGCGCGCCGCAGTAGGATTGGTAGGTGCTGATGCCCATCTTGGACATCACCTTCATGATGCCCTTGCCGACGGCCTTGATGTAGTTCTTGCGCACGGTTTCGGCCGACAATTCGGGCACCTTGCGCGCGCGAATATCTTCCAGCGTTTCGAACGCCAGATAGGGGTTGATCGCTTCCGCGCCGTAGCCTGCGAGCACGCAGAAGTGATGCACTTCGCGCGCTTCGCCGGTTTCGACCACCAGCCCGGTCTGCATCCGCAACCCTTGGCGGACGAGGTGGTGATGCACCGCTGCCGTTGCCAGCAGGGCGGGCATCGGAATGCGGGTTTCACCATGTGCCCGGTCGGACAGGATGAGGATGTTCTTGTCCTGCAACACGGCCTCGGTCGCGGCCCAGCACATTTCCTTCAGAGCTTGTTCGAGCCCTTCGGCGCCGGTGGCGGCATCCCAGGTCATATCGATCGTTTCGGTTCGGAACGCGCCATCGAGGCTCGATTCGACCGAGCGGATTTTCTCCATGTCCAGATTGGTCAGGATCGGCTGATCCATTTCCAGCCGCTTATGCGTGCCCGCGTCATGGCCGAGCAGGTTCGGGCGCGGGCCGATCATGCTGGTCAGGCTCATCACCAGTTCTTCGCGGATCGGATCGATCGGCGGATTGGTGACTTGCGCGAAGTTCTGCTTGAAATAGTCATACAGCAACCGCGACCTGCGGCTGAGCACGGCGATCGGCGTGTCGGTGCCCATCGAACCAATCGGGTCTTCACCCCGGATGGCCATCGGCTCCAGGAATTTTTGCGTATCTTCCTGGGTATAGCCGAACGCCTGCTGGCGGTTGAGCAAACTCGCGCCATGTTCGAACAGCGCTTCTTCGTTGGTCTCGATAGTCTCGAGATCGGCCAGCTTATACTGCGCCTTGTCGAGCCATTCGGCATAGGGATGATCGGCGGCAAGCTGGGTTTTCAGCTCCTCGTCTTCGATGATCCGGCCCTGTTCGAGATCGATCAGTAGCATCCGGCCCGGTTGTAGCCGCCATTTGCGCAGGATCCGGTCCTCCGCAATCGGCAGCACGCCGGACTCGCTGGCGAGGATGCACAGGTCATCCTTGGTCACGCAGAAGCGCGCGGGGCGCAGGCCGTTACGGTCGAGCGTGGCGCCGATCTGGCGGCCATCGGTGAACGCGACAGCGGCGGGGCCGTCCCACGGTTCCATCAGCGCGGCGTGGTATTCGTAAAATGCACGGCGCTGCGGGTCCATCTGCGGGTTTTTCGCCCACGCTTCAGGGATCAGCATCATCATTGCGTGCGCGAGGCTGTAGCCGCCGAGCAGCAGCAATTCGAGGGCGTTGTCGAGGCAGGCGGTATCGCTCTGGCCGTGCGGGATGATCGGCCACAGCTTATCCAGATCGGCACCCAGCAGCGGCGATTCCATTGTGCGGCGGCGGGCGTTCATCCAGTTCACATTGCCGCGAACCGTGTTGATTTCACCGTTATGCGCCACGAGGCGGAACGGGTGGGCCAGCTTCCAGCTTGGGAAGGTGTTGGTGCTGAAACGCTGGTGGACGAGGCCCACCGCGCTTTCGCAGATCGGATTGCGCAGATCGTCGTAGAAACTTCCGACTTGCGTAGCCAGCAGCAGCCCCTTGTAAACCACGGTCCGGCTGGAGAAGCTCGGCATGTACAGCTGCGTCAGCCCTGGCATCGCGTGCTTTTTGGCGAGCGCGGCGAGCGGGTTCTGGGTTTGCTTGCGGATCACGATCAGCTTGCGTTCGAACGCATCCTGATCGGCGCAATTTTCGCCGCGCGCGATGAAGCACTGGCGGATCACCGGCATCGAAGCGAGCACGGCCTTGCCGAGACCTTCGCAAGTGGTCGGCACTTCGCGCCAGCCGATCAGCGTCTGACCTTCCTTGGCGATGAATTTTTCGAACTGGGTTTTGATGAATGCGCGCGCCGCATCATCCTGCGGCATGAAGCACATCGCCACCGCGTAATCGCCGGGGGGCGGCAAGGTCAGGCCCTGCGTATCAGCCCATTCGCGGTAGAGCCGATCAGGGATCTGCATCAGAATGCCCGCGCCATCGCCCAGCAGCGGATCCGCGCCGACTGCGCCACGATGATCGAGATTCGCGAGAATCTCCAGCGCCTGGGTTACGATAGCATGCGATTTTTCGCCTTTGATATGGGCGACAAAGCCCACGCCGCAGGCATCATGTTCGTTGCGCGAATCGTAAAGGCCCTGGTTTTCAGGATAACCTGAGATCGTCTGCAAGCCAGGGGTGGGCGAAAGGTCGTTCAAAACTCGTTTCCTGTCTCGTTCCGCCCGCATGGAGCGCTTCGCAACCGGGCGCTCCCGGCAACGAAACGCGACTCACCCGGGCAGGGTGGTGCACGAAAATGTCGCGAGATGCCCCCATGGCGACAGGAAACATATTTGGCAAGTATCCGGACATGCCAAGGCCTCGGTTGGCGTATTGCGAATTGTTGGTCTGGGGCGGCGGATAGCCCGGATAATCGGGCCTAGTTCTTGCCGATCCGCTGGAGGTTCATCAGCGCCTCGCGCAATACCCGGTCATTATCCGCATTCGATGCAGCAGGACGCGGCGCAAGAGACGAACCGGGGATGCCGACTACGCGGGCTGGGCTGGGGGCACCGGGCCGGTCGAACATCCGTGCGGCGGGCATTTCGTGCGGAAACACCACAGCGGGCGGAGCGGTGTCGGCTGCCGGTTCCGGCTCTTCGATGCGGACAAATTCAGGCCGGTTGTCGCGGAACGGGTTTTTCGCCGCCAAGGGCGAACTGGCCGCTTCGGAGTCGGGCGCAAGTTCTGCATCCGGTGCGGCAACTTCTTCGACGGGTGCAGCGGCAGGAGCAGCGGCGACGCTGGCGAGCGGTAGCGAGAAGGACGCGGCAAGCTCGTCCAGATCATCGTCGCCATCCATATCTTCGATCCGGTTAAGACCGGCGAACGGGCGCATTTGCGTCGGCTCGCTGCCCGCTGCGGCCGCTGGTTCGTCTTGCTCAGCTGCGGGCTGCGCGAAGAACGCAGCCATCGCTTGAGCCGCTTCGGCAGGCGCTGCGGCTTCGAAATTGCTGGCCGGTTCTGCTGGGCCATCGCCCTGGACCACGGCGCGCGGAAAGCGCTGCGCTTCGGCCTGCTGCGCGATCTGCTTGGCGCTCCACTCCCGGCGCCGTTGCAGCGTGGCGCCAAGCTTTTCGACCAGTTGCACCAAACCGGGTTCGGCAGCTGGCTGCGGGGCCGCTTCTGGCTCGGCTGAAACCGGCTCGTCCGCTTCGGGCGGGCTGAAATATTCGTGCGGCTCGGATTCGGGTTCCGGTGCGGCCTCTGGCTCTGGCTCTGGCTCTAGCTCTGGCTCTGAAGGGGCCGAGTCGTGATCATCTTCGAAAGTGGCAAATTCGATTTCGTCCGGCGGGCTGGCTGGCGCGGGTTGCCGCGCCATCGACGGGGGCGAGAATGTGAGCGGCTCACGTGAAGCCAATTCGGCGCGACTCGGGGAAGTTACCCGCGTCTGGCTCGTCCCGATTGCTTCCTCCTGCGAGGCGGTGGGTAAGGGCTGCGAACTATCCTCGGTAAATTCCGCGCAGTCATCAAGGTCGAGCGAATCTGCTGCGCGCGGCTGTTCGGCGCTGGTGCCATAGGCAAACCCATGCGCTTCGCTTGCCTCTGGCAGCGGGGCGAGTTGGAGGAAATCGCTCGGGCCGCTTTCTTCCTCGCCCGCCAGCGTCTTGCGGCGTGCGGTGGCGAATCCCGCCACGCTATCGAAACTGGGGCTGCCGAGTTCTTCATGCGCTTTGACCGGCTGGCGGCGTGGATTTTCGTCCGACTTGATGGACCGGCGGCGCGCTGTTTCAGGCGCGGGGCGAGCAGTTTTGCGCGCGGTAAGCAAGCCGAGCAGAGCGCCCAGCACGGCGGCGGCCACTGCAATCGCGATGCGCGCAGTGAAGCCCAGTGGCGGCGCGGCGGCGGGGATCAAATTGGCGATGCCGGTGCTTACTGCCAGCCGTTCGATCAGCGCGGCGGGCAAAATCAGGCTGCCCAGCCCCAGCAGCGCGGCGAACCACAGCGCTACTACCAGCGGAAATGCGGGATGCGCGGTGATCGATCCGGAGTTGGTTTTGGTGGAAGCCACGTGTTGTCTTGCCCCTTGTCGCCCCGCCTGGCGGACCGTGTGAGTAAACTCAGGCGGCTACCGGCAGGCTTCTATCGGATTTCGGACTTACCAGCGCTTGGTAAACGACATGATAACGTTCGACGTTGCGGTTCCAGTCATGCCGCATCTCGACATGCGTGCGGGCCTGAGCTCGAATCGTGTCCCAGCCGGTACGCCGCGCCAGTAGATCGGCCAACGCTGCGGCGCAGGCGGCGGGATCATCGGGCTTGAACAATGTGCCGGTTTGCCCGTCAGTAATGAGTTCGCGGTGCCCGCCGACATCGCTCGCCGCCACCAGCTTGCCTTGCGCCATTGCTTCGAGCGGTTTCAGCGGTGTGACCAGATCGGTGAGCCTGCTGGCCTTGCGCGGATAGGCGAGCACATCGCACAGCGAATAATAGCGCTCCACCTCAGTATGCGGCACGCGCCCGACGAAGCGAATCGCGGCTGCGCCGGGGGAAGCAGCGGCCTGCGCGCGCAACGCATCTTCCATCGGGCCGCCGCCGACCAGCAACAGACGCGCATCCGGCTGGCGTGCAATCAAAGCGGGCATGGCGGCGATCAAGTCGTCCAGCCCTTCGTAATCGTAAAAGCTGCCGATGAACCCGATCACCGGGCCGGTTCCGAGGCCGAGTTCCTCACCCAGCGCGTCATCGCGCGGCGGCGGGCTGCCGAATAGCGTAAGGTCCACGCCGTTGGGCATGATCCCGATCTTGCCGGGCGAATGCCCGCGCGCGATCAGATCATCGCGCAATCCGTGGCAAATGGTCATCACCGCATCGGCGGCGTTTACCGCGCGGTTTTCCAGCTCGCGGGTGAGGCGGTAGCGGATCGAGCCTGCGGTTGTGGTCAGATTGCTGACCGCTGCATCTTCCCAGAAGGCGCGGATTTCATACACCACCGGAATGCCCAGTTTCTTGCCCGCGCGCGCCGCTGCGAGCCCGCACAAAGCGGGCGAATGCGCGTGGAGCACGTCGGGCCGCCATGTTTCAGCTAGCGCGACAATCGCATCGGCCAGCGCCGAAACCTCGCGCATTTCGCGCATTCCCACTAGGCCGCTCGCGGTTCCGGGCGTGCGGTGGAAGGTGAGCGCATCCTGCACATCGATTGCCGGGCCGCCTTCCGTATGGCGCAGCCCGGTGATCCCGCGCACTTCGTTGCCAGCCGCAATCTGCGCCTTCATGATTGCCCGCGTGCGGAAGGCATAGCCCGAATGCAGCGGGAGCGAATGGTCGAGCACATGGAGGATGCGGAACATGGCGATTCTCATAGCAATGACAGGCTTAACGCCGCGTCAATGGCTTGTCGGTAGATGCGGGGCAAGGCCGGTCAAGGAGGGCGCATATGGTTGACTATTTTGCCATCGCCCTGACCCACGGGTTGATCGCGCTGGCCGTATGGCGGCTGATGACCCGCGACGATCTCGATCACGAAACTGCCGAGGACGCGGCACCCCCGCGCCCGTGGTTGAAAGACCGCGATGCTTGATCTGGTGCTCGTCGCATTCATCGGGCTGATTGCCGCGATGGGGCTGAAGCGGCCGTTCGTGTGGGTGCTGCTGTATATCTATGTCGATATCGTGATCCCGCAGAAGATCGGCTGGGGCTTCATCAACGCGCTGCCGCTGTCGCTGATGGTGTTCGTGCTGGCGTTCGGCGGGTGGCTGGTGCTGGACAGCAAGGCGGGCAGCAAGTTCACCTTCCGACAACTGTTGATCGTGGCGTTGCTGGCATGGTGCGGGATGACCACTGTCACCGCGCAGTTTCAGGATTCGGCATGGGACAAGTGGGGTTGGGTGTGGAAATCGCTGGTATTCGCCGCGTTCCTCCCGCTGACCCTGCGCACCAAATTGCGGCTGGAAGCAGCCGTGCTGGTGATCGTGCTGAGCATCGGTGCCATCGTGATTTCGGGCGGGTTGAAGACTGCGCTCGGCGGCGGCGGGTATGGCACGTTGACCATGCTGGTGGACGATAACGCGGGTATTTACGAAGGCTCGATCATCTCAACCGCTGCCATCGCGGTGATCCCGCTGGTGCTGTGGTGCGCGAGGTTCGGGACGATTTTCAAGCCCGATTGGCGCGTGACCGCATTCGCCGCCGCGCTGATTTTCGCCTGCCTGCTGATCCCGGTCGGCACTTCTGCGCGCACCGGACTGGTGTGCATCGGCGTGCTGGCGGTGCTGCTGATGCGGACGACGCGCCACCGCTTTGCCTATGCCGCAGCGGCGGTGCTGGCGCTGGTGGTGGCGGTGCCGTTCCTGCCCGCCAGCTTTACCGAGCGAATGGGCACGATCGTCGGCTATCAAGGCGACCAGTCCGCCTCGACTCGCCTCGCGGTTTGGCAATGGACAATGGATTACGCCAAGCAGCACCCGCTCGGCGGCGGGTTCGATGCCTACCGCGCCAACAGCTTCACCTATCAAACGCGGACCGTGACCGGCGCTGGCGGCAACTTGTCGGTGCAAATGGGCGAAGTGACCGAGGAAGCGCGCGCGTACCATTCGAGCTATTTCGAGCTGCTGGGCGAGCAGGGCTATCCCGGGCTGGCGATCTGGTTGCTGCTTCAGGCGATGGGCGTGTGGCAGATGGAGCTAGTGCGGCGGCGGTTTACGCGTAAGGGCGAGCCGCCGACGTGGCAGGCCGGGTTGGCGAACGCGTTGCAGCAGGCGCAACTGGTGTATCTGGTGGGCGCGGCGTTTGTGGGCATCGCGTTTCAGCCGTTCATTTTCCTGCTGGTGGGGTTGCAGATCTCGCTGGCGACTTTGGCGCGGCGGGAGTTGGCAGCGGCGGAGGTTGAGGTGAAGCCTTGGCTCAAGGGGCAGGCAGCGGGCGAGGTTTCCACGTAAAGTTTGCAAAAGATCCGCTCGTCCTGAGCCTGTCGAAGGACTTTGCGCAAACCTCAGCCCCGCAGCTTGGCAAGCGCTGCACATGGCCCTTCGACAGGCTCAGGACGAGCGGGTTTTGTGTTTGAATTGTGTGAAATTCCCCGCTTTGAGGCGCCCTTACCCCCCTCGACACCGCACCAGTTTCCCGAAATAACCTATCCCGATGGAACCCGCACAAACCCTCGGCATCGTCGAAATCCTCGGGCTAGCCGCGAGCGCCAGCCTGCTCGCGGGGTGGCGGCTTTATCTGGTGGTGCTGGCGACCGGGCTCGCGATGCGCAGCGGGATGGTGCCGCTGCCCGATCACCTTGCCAGCCTGAGCGTGCTGGCCAATCCGTGGGTGCTCGGCGTCGCGGCCATCGGCACGCTGGCGGAGTTTTTCGCGGACAAGGTGATGTGGCTCGATAGCCTGTGGGACACCGTCCACACATTGATTCGCCCGGTTGGCGGGGCGTTGCTGGCGCTGGCGATTGTCGATCCGAGCGATCCGGCGATGCAGGTGGTGGCGTTTCTGCTCGGCGGCGGCGGGGCGCTGCTGGCGCATGGCGGCAAGGCCGGAGTGCGCGCGGCGGTGAATACCAGCCCGGAGCCAGTGAGCAACGCGGTCGTCTCGACTGCCGAGGATGTGGTCAGCGTGGGGCTGCTATGGGTGGTGTATGAATACCCCGCGGCGGCGGCTGGGGTGGCGGT
>Ga0247817_10002000_pt1 | contig 10512 bp, 7 predicted proteins | sample UWRJL212509R1_FD_178010 | JGI IMG/M metagenome (GOLD analysis project Ga0247817, IMG submission 178010) | Plant litter microbial communities from Arlington Agricultural Research Station in Wisconsin, United States - UWRJ-L212-509R-1 | ecosystem: Environmental > Terrestrial > Plant litter >... | reverse complement strand
AAAGTAACGAAAGAGCCGAAAAGAGCCTTGCCGAAGCACAAAAAATAATAGACGATACCAATAAACTGATTGCCAGCTATACCAGGTTAGGCGGCGGCGCAAATAAGATTGCCAGTGTAGCGGCTTCCGAAAACAGTGGCGCAAATACGTCTGTCTCGATCGGCATAGGTAGCGGCGGACAAAGATCCCACAAACCCAAAACCCCTAAACCGGAAGCCAAACGCGAAGCGCCGATTGACCTTGACTTCAATAGCGGCAAGTTTGTAAAAGATTCGCTTGATCAAAGTGTACAAAAATCGTTAGATGCTAAAAGCAACGCTATAGTTAAAAGCACAGAACGAACTATTCAGCGCGTTTCTTCCCTTGATGCCGAAGCTGTAAAGAAAAAAATAGCCTTAGAAGAAGGCTTAAACAAAGCCAAAATAAATTTTGGAGAGAAGTTTATAGATGCAGCTTTAAAAAACAGCAAAAAAGATTCGGCCATTTATAAAGCGGCTTTTCTGGCTAAAAAAGCAACCTCCATTGCCGATACCGTTATCAGCACCAAACGCGCGGTAATGGAATCATTTAAAGCATACGCAGGCATCCCATTTATAGGCCAGGCATTAGGTATAGCACAGGCGGTATTTATGGGCGCACAGGGTGCCATGTCTATAGCAGAAATTGCCAAACAAAAACCGGGCTTTGCAGGTGGTGGCCATTTCCGGTCAGACGGCAAAGGAGCCCTCCTATCCGGTTATAGTCGCACAGACGACACCAACGCCTACTTGCGATCAGGCGAGGCGGTGGTAGTGTCAGAGGCTATGCGCAACCCATGGGCACGCAATCTGGTAAGTGCTATTAATGTGGCCCACGGCGGCAGGGATTTTTCGGTAGCCAACGCGGGTCGGGGTTATGCCATTGGCGGGATTTATACCGATGGAGGAAACACCAACAGGTATTACAGTCAGCCTGCTAACGATGTTAAGGATCTGGCCAATACGCTCGCTTACCAGATGATCAATAACTTCCCTCCTGTTTATGTTGATGTTAAGGACATTAACAGTCAGCAAAGTATTTTGGCGAGGACGGTGGATAGGGTGAATTTGTAACCCCCTAGCCCCCTGGAGGGGGAACTATTAGCTTAAAGACTATTCAACTATTAATTACTAATTTATTAAAGCTTCCCCTTTTGGGGGACGGGAGGGGTATGAATATAAAAACAGCTAACGCCTTGTTTAACGAGGGTATATTTTCTGAATTGTACAAAGCTGGCTTTATAACCGCCAAGGTATTTACTTATCGCGAGATCTATTTATGGGTAACAGCCCAGATGCAGATACGCGGCATTACCAAAAATCAGGCTGTTTTAGAGGCCGAAGTAAAATTTGACAAAGATGAGCGTACCATTTGGCGGGCGCTGAATAGTTTTAGTGATGGTGACAAAACAGTGTCACCACAATGTGAAAATAAAATATCGACTTTTGAATTATGCCAATAGGCATAAAAAACAAAGTAAAAAAAGAGGTCATGCTGAGCCTGTCGAAGCATGCGGGCAAAGGCCTTTACACGCGTCCTTCTACAGGCTACACATGACATAAATAAAAACTGTCATTGCGAGGTACGAAGCAATCGCACGGAGAACAGCCGCCTTGCAAATTCGCGATTGCTTCGTACCTCGCAATGACAAATAATTGAAAATATACTACTGACACACTTGTGTCACCACCAGGTAGTAAAAATGTGCTGATTTTTGTCTGAACCAGGATTAGTAGAATTTGAGGATGATAGGATTTAATTATCGCACCAAATCAGACCAAAAAATTGAATTACTGACACACTTGTGTCACCATCTGGCTGGAAAATAGTGACGACCTTTGTATAGCAATATTAATTAAGATGCTGACTTTAACTCAGCATACCACATAATAACGGGCATTCTGCCTGTGAGATGCCGAAACAAATTCGGCATGCCATTAAACCAATAAAACTTCCGGACTTACTGTCTTTTCCAGACTTCCGGACACCCAAAAACATGAACTACAAAATTTACTTATACGATACTGATACCGAGGGTATCGGATCGGGCAAGCTGTCGTCAGCTCAAATAAAATTGCAGTTAGCAGCAGCGGCCGGCCAGGATGTAGACGTTCACATTAGCTCGGCAGGGGGCAGCGCGTTTGATGCCATTGCCATTTACGACCTGCTAAAAAAATACCCGGGTAATGTAACTACTTACATTGATGCGCTGGCCGCCTCGGCTTCCTCTGGTTTTGCCATGGCCGGCGACAATATTGTGATGAGCAAATATGCTTTACTGATGATACACAAACCCATGGTGGGCAGCGGTGGCAATGCCGATGAATTGTTGAAAGATATTCAGTTATTGAATGTGGTACAATCGCGCCTGGCGGCAATTTATCAGGATAGAACCGGGTTAGACGGCGTTACCGTTAATAGTTTGATTGACTCCATAACCTGGCTTACTGCCGACCAGGCGCTTGACCTGGGCTTTATTGACCAAATTGAAGATTACCAGGCCGAAATAACCAATACCGCACTAATACAGAACTACACTACCGCTGCCCCGGTATTTTATCAGCGTTACATCAACAAAATCTTACAAAAACCCAATAACACAAACATGAACACAGAAAATCAAGAACTGATCCAGAAAACCACCTCGGTGTTAGACAAGATTATGAACTTCTTTAAAAAAGTGGTGAACAAACAAACCATTACAGACAAAGGCACCCTGCACCACGCCGGCGAATTATGCGAAGGCACAGAAGTTTACCAGGATGAAGACATGACCACCCCGGCAATTACCGACAACTACACCACCGCAACCGGCAAAAAAATCAAGATCAAAAGCGGGCAGGTTGAGAAAATCGAAGGGGAAGAAACAGACCCGGAAGCGGAAGAGGACGAAGATATTTTACCTGAAAACCTATTTAAAACCGGTAAGCAAAAAGAAATTAAAAACCGCGTACAGGAAATTAAAGCTAAGCTACACGCCCAAAACGCTTTGCTTACTGAAGCAAAAGCAGCGTTAGAGGAAGCAGGCCGGAGGCTAAACAAAACCCGCACAGAAATTAAGAATGAGATTAAATCAGACTTCACTCCTGAAGGTTCAAAACGCAGCAGTAAAGCTAAAACAGAAACACAACCCTTCTTCGCGCCCAAAACTACGTTGGCGCAGAACGCGGTGAAGAAAGCGGTGACTAAGTAGTAGCAAGTATATAGTATCAAGTAGCAAGATATTGCTTAACGATACTATGGACTTAAACTTCAATTATAGCTATACCCTCCTTCATTACTAAACACAAGGTAGTAACATATCAAAAAAATACTTGATACCTGATACTTACTACTTGATACTAACAAAAAAACAAACTCAAATAAATTAATGGCTCAATTTACATTTACAAACAATACCTATGCCGGCGAAGCGCTGGCCGGGTTTATGGCAAGCACACTGCTGGAGGCCGATTCGGTTAAGCGTGGTTTGCTAACTGTTATCAACGACGTAAAATCTCGCAAGGTGATACTTGACGTTGACGACGATGTGGTGCTGCAAAATCCATCAGGCAGTTTTACTGATCAGGGCACCACCGCATCACAAAAAGAAAGCTACCTGGATCCTGTTGTGTACGAGTTTATGAAACAGGAACAATGGGATAAACTTGTACAATCTTGGGAAGCCCAAAGCCTTAAACCCGGCGCGTTTATGGACTACGAAGGCGTGGTTGATCTATCCGACTTTATGGTGCAGCGTTACCTTACCAAAATACAAATAGCCAACGAGCGTTTGTACTGGCTGGGCAAGGCATCAACCAAAGAGGCTGCTTTTACGGCAGATTTTACCGGCTTATTACCAAGCATTGCAGGTGCATCGGGCGTTTATAAAGTAGGGCTGGGTAAACCGGCCACTTCAATGGCGGCAACCGCAATTGCCAACACAGGTATTGTAACCGTTTCAAGCACAGCAACATTAGCTGATGGTGATGTGGTAAGCATTACAGCTGTAACCGGATCAAGCAAAGACACCACAAACGGCGGCGGCGGAATTGACGTGCAGGGACAATCATACTTTATAAAAGTATTAAACTCAACCACGTTTCAAATGGTGCGTAATTACAACGAGATCAACACCCGTAAAGCGGCTACATTCTCGGGCTCATCGTCTGCAGCTACCGTAAGTTATATCAATGCCAGTAACGTGCTGGATGTACTGAGCGGCGTGTATGCCCAGTTAGACCCGGCAGATAGAAGTCAGGATGATTTTAACCTGCAGATCCCTTTCCATGTTGGTTACGCTTACGCACAGGCGCAGGCTAATAAAGCGGTTAATGTGCTAAATGCTTTCACTGACAAAAAGAAAATGGATTACCTAGGCCTGCCTTTGCAATTGATGAACCACTGGCAAGCCAATACCATTTTGGGAGCCCGTTCATCAAACCTTTTCCTGGGTGTTGATTTGCTGGGCGATGCTTCAGAACTATCAACGGTTTACATGAAGCCTTACACCAACGATAACGTGGTACGCATGAAAGCCCGTATGAAAGCGGCAGTTAACTTCAAATTCGCTAACGAGCTGTTCTATCTGTCGGCGTAGCAATTACAGAATTATTGAATGATTGATTTACTGAATTGATCATTCATAATTCTACCTAAATCAATCATTCGATAATTCAACAAATCAATAATTACTCTATGTCAATTTACAATAAAATAAATGCCGGGTTCAGTCTGGGCGTGGATGAGCCTATAACATCGGGTGTTGAGGATGTGATCTACATCTTTAATCAGGACGATATTACTATCTCTTACGATACTTTAAATCCGCTGATAGTTGATGACCTTACAGCTGTTGGATCAGCTAAAATTTACAAGTTTCAGGGTACCAACAACAGCTTTAACTCCATATCTAAAATTGCTAAAACAGCTGTCGGTCCACGTTACACCGAGGAGATAGACTTTAATATTGCAGGTCTTTCTGTTGATATTAAAGCGCAACTGCAAGCTATGGGCTACGGACGTGTATGCGCAGTTGTGGTGAACAACTACAAATCAAGCGACTCGGCCATTGAGTTATTCGGTGCGGTAAACGGTCTTATATTGACCGAGGCTGAGCGTAACGCTGCTGACGAAGGTCTGGATGGCGGTTATAAATTAAAGCTTACCAATCCGGACAAGTTGAAAGAGCCCTACCCTCCGCGCGCGATTTCTATCCCGCCTGTTAGCGGCAGCGCTACCTACGCAACCACCATTGCGGCATTAGAAGCCCTGGTATCTTAATTACCTTTTCCGGCAGCAGACGCCCGTCTGTTGCCGGAATCACCGGCTCCTTTTATAAACTCTTAAACTACAATAACCACACATGAAAACCTATCTGCCACAAATTGAGCGACGAATTTTAGTAAGACCCAACCAAACGTTTGGCATCCTTAACTATGATCTGGACAACGCTTACCCTCAGCGAATGCTTGAGCTGGTGGCCCAATCGCCAACTGCTAAAGACTGCTGGAACAAGCGCGCGAAATTTATTGCGGGTAATGGCTTTGAACAACAAGACCTGGGCAAGCAAATTATTAATGCTAAAGGCCTTACGCTGGCCAAATTACTGAAAGCCGTAGCCCAGGATATGGCGCTGTTCACCGGCTTTGGCATCCATATTAACTATAATGCCAACTTTAAAGTAGCCTCAGTTAACTATGTAAAGTTTGAAGATATCCGCATGGGCGATATTGATAATACTGAAACTGCTGATAAGTACGGCGTTTACTCCGACTGGGGCAAAAAAACCTGGAAACACGTATCGCGCAGCAAAATAGCTTTTATAGATAAATACAATCCGGATGCTGAGGTAATTAAAAAACAAGTTAACAAAGCAGGTGGCTGGAAAAACTATAAAGGACAGCTTTACTATTTTAATCCTGCTGTTGATGACTATCCGTTGATAGAGGCCGACAGCGTTTGGGAAGATTTTGAAACCGAAGCCGGAATTAAAACTTTTAATAACAGAGAGGTTATTACAGGTTTTTTGCCATCAACCATGTTGTTTATGCAATCGCGCCGGGAAGAGGCAGATAATGCGGGGCCGGATACTGACCAAGGCGGTGGTAACCAAGCATCACAATTAGAAAAAGATCTGGGAACTTTTCAAGGTGCTAAGAGCGCGCAAAAGATCATCGTTATAGAATATGAGGATGAAAGCCAGAAACCGGAGTTTCAACCCTACTCTATCCAAAATAACGATAAGCTATTTGAAGCGACTGAAAAATCTGTTGAGGCACGGATAATCAAAGGCTTTTCTGTTCCGAAAGAACTGATCAATGCGGAGAAATCATCAGGCCTTAGTAACGGTGGCGAAAAGAAACAAGCTATCAGGGAGTTTAATGATAATACGGCGGCTGAAAGGACGGCTTTATCAGAAGCGTTTGAGGAGATATTTAACAACTTCTACACTCCTGTCAACCCATCAGCCAATTGGAACATTATACCCGTGCCGGCAACAGTGGCGGATGACAGTCCAGGTAGAACTGCCGGTTCTAATATCAATCAATTGCTTCTGTCAGAACTCCCTGCTGAAAACAAAATAGCCATCCTGGTGCATGCATACGGCTTTAAACAAAACGAAGCCGAAAATATGGTAGCGCGATAAACCGTCGGCCACTCAAAAAATATAAATATGATTTTAATAGACCAGCTAACGTTTCAGCGGTACGAGGATATCTCTGCAAACATAAAACCCGAACGCCTAAAAGTTTTTATCACCAAAGCGCAGGATCTGGACCTTAAGCCTTTTTTAGGCAGGTCGCTTTACTACGATTTTATAAAGCACTTTAATGAAGACGGATCAATAAAAGATGATGCGCCGCAACACTACAAAGACCTGCTGAACGGCAGCGAATATCTGGACAAGCGCGGGCACATAGTTTTATATGAGGGGCTGATGCCTACTTTGCTCTACTTTGCTTTTTCACGCTTTATTGAGGCAGATGCCATTCGTTATACTTCAACAGGACCGGTTCAAAAACAAGCCGATCAGAGTGTGCGCCTCTCCCCTGCCGAATTAACCAAACTTGTTCAACAGCAGCGCAGCGTTGCCAATGCCCATGCCAACGAGGTTGATAAATTTTTGTTGGACCATCGCGCCGATTTCCCGCTTTGGGAGGCAAGCATTAAAAACCGCACAGCAAGGCAGTCGGGTCCCCGCATAAGGGGTATTGACAGAACGGAGCACGCTTCTGTCGGCTCTTGCAACCAAACAGATTACTTACCAATAAACGACTAACAATGGCAGACAAAAAAATAAGCCAACTACCTTTAACATCCGCCATTGGTGCCGACGATATATCGTTGTTGGTGAGCGATGGCACCGATTATAAATTCGCGTTTAGCACGTTGCTGCAATTTATTGCCAATAATTTAAACGTTGGCGCGAAAGTAGCCTTTGGTACAACACTACCTTCCAACTCAACCGGCAAAAATGGTGATCTGTTTATTAAAACAGATACCGGCGCATTTGCTCAGAAAGTGTCGGGCACGTGGACGGTGGTTTATACTATTCCATCGTCTACCGGCATAACAAATGGCACTATTCTGTATGGTGTGGGCATACCGGGCAGCGGTACGGGCAGTAATGGCGATACGTATATTAATACCGGCACAGGGATATTCTATAAAAAAACTTCAGGCACCTGGGGGCAGGTATTTTCTATGCAAACCGGTCCGCAAGGCCCACAGGGTACTACAGGAAGTAACGGCAGCAACGGAACAAATGGATTGAGTGTACTTAATGGCACTATGACTCCATCCAACACAAGTACAGGGGTAAACGGTGATTTTTATATTAACACAACTAACTATACCCTCTACGGGCCAAAAACAGGAGGCATTTGGGGGCCGGCTGTATCGCTGGTTGGTGTGGGCTTACCGTCTGGCGGCAGCACCGGCCAGGTGTTGGTTAAAAGTAGTAATGATGATCTGGAAGCAGATTGGGGCAACATTGGCGTGTCTTTTGAAAACCTGACAGGTGATGTTAATGATAGTCCATCCTTATCAGCTGCATTGGATGAAAAAGCTGATCTGGTAGCAGGTAAAGTACCTGCTGCACAGTTACCAAGTTATGTTGATGATGTTTTAGAGGTTGCCAATTATGCAGCATTGCCTGCAACGGGCGAAACGGGTAAGATATACGTTACCTTAGATACTAACCACGAATATCGCTGGAGCGGATCGGCTTACATAGAAATAGTTGCGTCACCGGGAAGCACAGATGCAGTACCTGAAGGTACTACCAATAAATACTTTACAGCTGCAAGGGTTTTGACGAGTGTTTTAACAGGTATTGGCTTTAGTAGTGCTACGGCCGTTACGGCTACTGATAGTATTTTGGCAGGGTTTGGAAAGTTGCAGGCGCAGATAACGAGTTTAGCCAACGTCATTATAACAAAGGCAATTTCGATACAAGGCGCGGATGGTGGATTAGGGATATTTAAAAATGATGGCACTAAAAGCACTTACTTTAATTACGATGGATTCAAGGTCATTGACGGGATAGATGGCACGCATAATTATACCGGATTTGGCAAGAAAAAAATCACCATGGACTATGGCGCGGTTCACGAAATAAATATCCCAGATAGAGATGGAACAATAGCACTGCTGGATGATATAATTGCCGGGGGTGGTAGTGTGTCAGGTTTAACGGCCAAACAAATACTTTACGGCAAGTCTGACGGTACAATTGAGCAAATAGCCGATTTTTATTATAATCCATCTACAAAAACACTTTCAAGTGGCGCAGTTAATGAAGATTTGACCGGTTACACTATTCAATGTATGGGTGATAGTATCGTGCTGGGTAGCAATCCGGGTGTGAACAGTACTACACGTTTCACAAAACTAGTAGCCAATGATTTAGGTTTAACAGAAGTTAATTACGGAGCTAACGGCGCTCATATGGTCGGTACTAGCACTTCTGAAATACCGAATAAAACAACAACAATGCGGTATTTATTAATCGGGTACGGGATTAATGATTGCCATAGTAGTACAACTGTAAGTACTTTTAGCACTGCATATTCTGCTTATATTGCTGCCGCACTCTCTAAAGGGTGGTCCGGTAGTCAAATAATACTTATATCTATTAACGGCGTTGGCAAAGCATATAACGATAACACTAAAGCTTTATCGTTTAATAGCGCCATTTCTGATATAGCGGCGGCTAACGGTTGTCTTTTTGTAGACGTGTATTCGCCGCTTATAGATGTAAATAACGGCGGTGCGTTGTTTTTATCAGACGATCAATTACACCCCAACGTCGCAGGGCATAAAGTTACGTCATATGTGGTTTTAAATGCTATAAATAAAACTAACTTTAAATTTACTGATGAGCGTTTGGCGGTTAACGGTAAATTAGCCCTAACTAAACTTATCCTAAAAAATCCAAAATTAGTTTCTAAGGGCAAAATTTTGGTTATGGACGATGACGGCAATATAGCTTTTGCGCTTAACGTGCCTGTTCAAAACATGAACGGTAAGTATGTTTTAAATGGTAGTATTGTTCACTATGGCGCTCCTTTGCCAAGTGACTATGACGAAACCAAAGATTTTGTATTTGGCCCCAATGCTCGTTTATTAAGCAGTACTGGAAGTGTTGACAAAGGTTTTGCTTTGCTTCCGTTTAAAGGGTCGGATGGCAGTACTGAGTTTAGAAATTATTTCGGGACTTTTATTTTTTATGTTTCCGGCGGTACTCCAGGCAATCAAGGTACTGCGCTAATAATTCAAATCAATAAAGATGTATCATTTGGTCGTAATATTAATATGGGGCTTACTACAGATATGGACTGTGGTGGATTTGGTATTATTACTCTTTTAGATTATCAGGGTACTAACGGAATGAATTTTAAGCAAACTTTTAGCGAGGGTGGTTTTAATTGGTTTGTTAGCGAAGGGGTTAATTATCAAGCTATAAGACACCTTACATTAGACAAATCAGGGCGTCTACATTTAGGAAGAAATAATTCAGATATAGCCAGCGCAAAACTTGCTGTTAGTAGTACGACTGAAGGGTTTTTAACTCCTCGAATGACTACAACACAACGTGACGCTATTAGTAGCCCTGCCGAGGGTTTGGAGATTTATAACCTAACTACTCACAAAAAGAATTTTTATAACGGTACAGCGTGGGAGGTGATTACATCCGCATAATATAGGCTTTTTTATTGCGGTAAGCTATCCCCTATTTTTTCGACACGGTACGAATCATTGGTGTTTTTCCAAGACGTGTGGTGGTCGTCGTCAACTTGTAACTTCATTACACGCCCGCAACGTCTTCAAATTCGATAAATAGGTTAATCATCTTGATTGTAAATCCAGCCACTTACTTTCCAATTGTGGAAGCCCCATCTGCACCAGTCAATTTTCATCATAACTATCAAAATATCGTTTAAAACTCATTCGCTTACATTTTAAAGCGGACTACTAATAGTCTAAAGTCAAGATGTACAAAAGTAAGAT
>Ga0247817_10001998_pt1 | contig 10532 bp, 10 predicted proteins | sample UWRJL212509R1_FD_178010 | JGI IMG/M metagenome (GOLD analysis project Ga0247817, IMG submission 178010) | Plant litter microbial communities from Arlington Agricultural Research Station in Wisconsin, United States - UWRJ-L212-509R-1 | ecosystem: Environmental > Terrestrial > Plant litter >... | reverse complement strand
GATGCCGGGCAGGACGAACGGCAGGTATTCGTCCGTTCCGCCCGCCACAGCCCCGCCGAAAATAAACACGAACAGCACCGTCAGGATGATGGGCTGCACCGTGACGTCGATGAACTGCTCGGGGTTTCGCACCATCTTGATCACGGTGCGCCGCGCGAGAATCAGCGAGTCGCGCAGCATCAGGCCACCTCGTCCACGTTGCGGGTCTCGCCGGTGAGAGACAGAAACACCTCGTCGAGACTCGGCAACCGGATGGCGAGCTCCGCCACGGCAATACGCTCGGAAGCGAGTGCGGCAACCATCGACGTCAACGCCGAATCGTCCGCGACGGCGACCGACAGCCGGTCGGCGCCGGTGCGCTCGGGGTCGCGGGTCCCGACGCTCGCCAGCAGCACCTCCACTCGATCGAGATCGAGAACGGATGCCGCCCGCACCGACAGCGTCAGCCCACCCACCTGCCGCTTCAGTCCGAGCGCGGTGTCGTGCGCGATGACTCGCCCGTGGTCGATGACGCTGATCTCGTTGGCGAGGGCGTCGGCCTCCTCGAGGTGCTGCGTCGTGAGCAGCACGGTGGTTCCGTCGGCGGCGAGAGACCGGATCATCCGCCAGACATCGTCGCGCCTCGCGGGGTCGAGTCCGGTGGTTGGCTCATCGAGGAAGAGCACGCTCGGTCGTCCGACGAGCGACGCCGCGAGGTCGAGCCGGCGGCGCATGCCACCGGAGTAGGTTTTCGTGAGCCGCGGGGCGGCATCCGTCAGCCTGAATTGCGTGAGGAGTTCCGCCGCGCGTGCTCTGGCGTTTCGAGTCGTCAGGCCGAGCAGCTGGCCAATCATGACGAGATTCTCGACGCCGGTGAGATCGTCGTCGACACTGGCGTACTGGCCGGTCAGGCCGATCGAACGGCGCACGTCCCGTGCCTGCCGAACGAGGTCGAAGCCCGAGACGCGAGCGGTACCGGCATCCGGAATCACCAGGGTCGCGAGCACCCGCACCATTGTCGTCTTGCCAGCCCCGTTCGGGCCGAGCACGCCGAGCACCGTGCCAGCCGCGACCTCGAGGTCGATTCCGTCAAGCGCGGTCGTCGACCCGAACGACTTGGTCAGCCCACGGGCCTCGATCGCGTGATTCATGAAATCCTCACTGTTGGAACCCAGTCTCTCCCATCGGCACGTTTCATTCCGGTTGCGCCGTAGTGCTACCCTGAAATTGTGTTGTTCGGTCTGCTTCTCCTTAGCTGCCGCGACGAGTCCTAACTCCAGGCCTCACTCGTCGCGGTGTTTGTTGTCGGCTGACCACTAACCAAGCGAGAGACCAGAGATCATGAAGAACACGCAGTCGGCTTCTGCAATGCCGATTCACAAGTACCGTCCGTACCACGAGCAGCTGGTCGTCCACCTTCCCGACCGCACCTGGCCGTCGAAGCGCATCGAGGTGGCACCGCGCTGGTGCGCCGTCGACCTTCGCGACGGCAACCAGGCCCTCATCGACCCGATGAGCCCCGAGCGCAAGCGGATCATGTTCGACCTGCTCGTGAAGATGGGCTACAAGGAGATCGAGGTCGGCTTCCCGTCGGCATCGCAGACGGACTTCGATTTCGTCCGCAGCCTGATCGAAGACAACCTCATCCCGGATGACGTCACCATCCAGGTGCTGACGCAGGCCCGCGAGTCGCTCATCAACCGCACCTATGAGTCGATCGCCGGTGCTAAGCGCGCCATCGTCCATCTCTACAACTCGACGAGCGTTCTGCAGCGCGATGTGGTCTTCCGCACCGACAAGCAGGGCATCATCGACATCGCGCTTGAGGGTGCACGCCTGTGTCGTGCTGCCGAGGCGACCGTCCCCGAGGTCGACGTGTACTACGAGTACTCGCCCGAGAGCTTCACGGGAACCGAGCTCGAGTTCGCCGTCGACATCTGCAACCAGGTCGTCGACGTTCTCGGTGGCACGCCCGAGCGCCAGGTCATCATCAATCTCCCCGCAACCGTCGAGATGGCCACCCCGAACATCTACGCCGACTCGATCGAGTGGATGTCACGCAACTTCGCCCGGCGCGACAGCATCATCCTCTCACTCCACCCCCACAACGACCGCGGTACCGCGATCGCAGCGGCCGAGCTCGGCTACATGGCTGGCGCCGACCGCATCGAGGGCTGCCTCTTCGGCAACGGTGAGCGCACCGGAAACGTCGACCTCGTTGCCCTCGGCATCAACCTGTTCACGCAGGGCATCGACCCGCAGATCGACTTCAGCGATCTCGACGAGGTCAAGCGAACGGTCGAATACTGCAACCAGTTGCCCGTTCCCGAGCGCAGCCCGTGGGCCGGCGACCTCGTCTACACGGCGTTCAGCGGATCGCACCAGGACGCCATCAAGAAGGGTTTCGAAGCGATGGCTGCCGAAGCCGCCGCCAAGGGTGTGTCCGTCGACGACCTGGTGTGGGGCATCCCGTACCTGCCGGTCGACCCAAAAGACCTCGGACGCAGCTACGAAGCGGTCATCCGCGTCAACTCGCAGTCCGGCAAGGGCGGAGTCGCCTACCTGCTCAAGACCGACCACGCGCTCGACCTGCCGCGCAAGCTGCAGATCGAGTTCAGTGGTGTCGTGCAGGCCAAGACCGACGCCGAGGGCGGAGAGGTCACGAGCGACCAGATCTGGTCGATCTTCCAGGACGAGTATCTTCCGGCTCCCGCATCGCGCCCGGAAGACAAGTGGGGACGCTTCGAGCTGAACCGCACCCGCACGGCGAGCGACCTCGGGGGAGAAGTAGCCCTTGAGACCATGCTTCGCGTTGGCGAAGAGGTGCTCGAGGCGAACGCGACCGGCAACGGCCCGATCGCCGCGTTCCTCACGATCATGGCCGACCAGGGCGTCGACGTCACGCTGTACGACTACGTCGAGCACGCCCTGAGCGCGGGCGGCGACGCTCTCGCTGCCGCGTACGTTGAGCTGAACGTCGACGGAACACGCCTCTGGGGTGTCGGAATCGATGCCGACATCTCGACCGCATCGCTCAAGGCCGTCGTCTCGGCCGTGAACCGCGCGGTGCGCACGGCAACGTCAACGCCGGAGCTCGCCGCGGTCTAGCTTGTGCCGCTCGCTTGCGGTGGGACCTGTTGGAAATTCAGGACAATCCACGCCAGCTCGAACGCCGATCCCGTCGTGACGGGGTCGGCGTTCGGCGTTGCGGGAGAAAGTCCTGAATTTCCAACAGGGTGACGCCTAAAAAAAGGAAACGTTCGGCTACGAACGCGTCCAGCGCCTCCGCGGATACGGGAGCCGCGGCATCTGCCGGATAGACCGCTGCTCCGGCAGGCTCCAGTTGAACAGCACCGCCAGCACCCGCACGCCAAAGGTGACCGCGACGCAAACGACCGCGGAGACGAACACGTCTGCGCCGAGCTCCACCATCACGACGAGAGTCGTCGATCCGGCCGCTGCTGCAACCGCGTAGAGCGAACCCACCTGCATGATCGCGATCGGAACGTTGAGAAGCAGGTCGCGCAGAATCGAGCCGCCGACCGCAGACAGCGCGCCGACGAACACCGCGGGAACCTCCGGCACCCCGAGCGCGAGCGCCTTCGTGGTTCCGATCGCCCCGAAGAGCCCGATGGTCAGCGCGTCGAGAACCGTGATGAACCCCGAAAGGCGGTTGAAGATCCGCTCGAGCAGCATCCCGATCAGGGCCGCACCGGTCGCGGCGAGCAGGTACCAGTTGCTGCCGAGAGCGGCCGGACGCTCGCTCAGCAGGATGTCGCGCAGCAGACCACCGCCGAACCCGGTCGCGATGCCGATGATCGCGACCCCGAGCCAGTCCAGCCTGCGGTCGCGAAACTGCGCGGAGAACAGCGCACCCTGCAGCGCACCGATCCCGACGGCAAGGAGGTCCGCCCACAGCGGGATGACAAAAAGCGCGGAGTTCACCCGTCCATTCTCCCGTGCCCACGGCATCCGCGGGGCGCGCCCCCAGCATTACGTCACACGTGCGAGAGATACTTAGGCGTGCCTGTTTATCGTGACGAAGCCGTGGTGCTGCGTACCCACAAGCTGGGTGAAGCCGACCGCATCGTCACCATGCTCAGTCGCCAGAACGGAAAGATCCGTGCCGTCGCGAAGGGCGTACGCCGCACCGCCTCGAAATTCGGATCACGCCTCGAGCCGTTTATGGTTGTCGACGTCCAGCTCTATCGCGGACGCAGCCTCGACATCGTCAACCAGGTCGAATCGCTCGGCTCGTACGGCGCCGATATCGCCGACGACTACGGGCGCTACACAGCGGCGAGCGTCATGGTCGAGACCGCCGACAAGATCACGGATGACGACGGCTCGCTCCAGCAGTACCTCCTGTTGGTCGGCGCCCTGCGTTCGCTCTCGCGCCGCGAGCACCCGCCCGGACTCACCCTCGACTCCTACCTCCTCCGGTCGCTCTCGATCGCGGGCTGGGCGCCGAGCTTCATCGACTGTGCGGTCACGGGAGCCCCGGGACCGCACTCCCACTTCGTGGTGCAACTCGGCGGTGTGGTCGCCGACGAGGTCGCCCCGCCAGGCTCGCCCCGCCTCGACGCCGCCACCCTCGAACTCCTCGGGTCATTGCTCGCGGGCGACTGGGCTCACGCCGAGGCCGCTTCCGAGCGTACGAGTGCCCAGGCCAGCGGCGTCATCGCCGCCTATACGCAGTTTCATCTCGAGCGCACCCTGCGCTCCCTCGAACACGTGGACCGAACCGCATGAACCCCAAACCGCAGTTTTCCGTTGGCAAAACTCACCGCGACGCGGTCGATTTTAAGCCGGTCGACTGGACCGGCCAGTATCCGCCGAAGTTTCCGCGCGGAGCCGTGCCAGAGCACGTCGCCATCGTCATGGATGGCAACGGCCGCTGGGCAAACGGCAAGGGCCTCACCCGCATCGAGGGACACAAGGCCGGCGAGGCCGCACTGCTCGACGTGGTTGCCGGAGCGATCCAGGTCGGCGTCAAACACATCAGCGTCTACGCCTTCTCGACCGAGAACTGGAAGCGTTCGCCCGAAGAAGTCCGCTTCCTGATGGGCTTCAACCGCGACGTTCTGCACCGCCGTCGCGACCAGCTCAACGACTGGGGCGTGCGCGTGCGCTGGGCCGGACGCAAGCCGCGACTCTGGGCCTCCGTCATCAAGGAGCTCCAGTTCGCCGAAGAACTCACCGCCGGCAACTCCGTGCTGACGCTTACGATGTGCGTCAATTACGGCGGCCGGAACGAGATCACGGATGCCGTGCGCAGTCTCGCAGAAGACGTCGCCGCCGGCAGGCTGAAGCCGTCGGGCATCACGGAGAAGGCGATCCAGCGCAAGCTCTACACGCCGGAGTTGCCCGACGTCGACCTCTTCGTGCGCAGCTCCGGCGAGCAGCGCACGAGCAACTTCATGCTCTGGCAGAGTGCCTACGCGGAGATGGTCTTCCTCGACACCCTGTGGCCCGACTTCGGTCGCGAGCAGCTGTGGGAAGCCATCGAGTTGTACGCCAGCCGCAACCGCCGGTTCGGCGGAGCCATCGATACCCCGAAAGCAGCAACCACATGAGCGACGAACGCACATTCTTCGGACGACTGAGAGATGTCGTCGGCAACCGCCCGGTGGAGGGGAAGAAGGCCGGGATCGCTGGCTTCCGACCGGCGCCCGGTCCGTTCGACGCGCCACCGGCCGAGCCCGTTGTGCTCGAGGGCGAGCTGCCGTGGGAGCTTCGCGACGAGGAACAGCGGTAGCGCACACCGCGCTAGCACTGACCGGGCCTAGCAAAAATGCTGGTCGGTAGGCACTGGCATCCGTCGATTTGGGCGATTGCGCCGTTTCGCTAGTCTTGCCTGATGTCTGAAACCACCACCATTCGCGTAGGACTCATCGGGTACGGCCTCTCTGGCCGCGTCTTCCACGCCCCGTTTGTCGCCACCAATCCGGCTTTCTCGCTCGAGGTAATCGCCACCGGAAATCCCGACCGCCAGGCCGACGCCGCGGCGACGCACCCCGGGGTCGACATCGTCGCCAGCCCGGAAGAGTTGCTCGCTCGTGCCGGTGATCTCGATCTCGTGATCCTGGCTTCTCCTCCTCAGGCGCACCTCGTGCAGGGAATCGAAGCGCTCGAGGCCGGAGCGGCGGTAGTCATCGACAAGCCGTTTGTGCCGACCGTGCTCGACGCGAAGAAGCTGATCGCAAAATCGGAAGAGACCGGCAACGGACTTTTTGTCTTCCAGAACCGTCGCTGGGACGGCGACTTTCTCACCGTCAAGAAGCTCGTCGACAGTGGAGCCCTCGGCACCGTCCACCGTTTCGAGTCGACGTTTGAGCGCTGGGGAAGCCCGAAGACCGGTCTCTGGCAGGAGACCACCCCGATCTCGGAGGGCGCCGGCATCACCTTCGACCTCGGAAGCCACCTCATCGACCAGGCCCTGCACCTCTTCGGCCCGGCGACCGTCGAGCAGGCCGAGCTGACCATCGTGCGTGGGGGAGTCAGTGAAGACGACTCTTTCATCTCGCTTCTGCACACGAGCGGCGTTCGCTCTCACCTCACGATGAGCCGCGCGGCGGCGCAGAGCGGGCCGCGGTTCCGCGTGCTCGGAAGCGAGAACGGCTACAGCGTCTACGGACTGGACAACCAGGAACCGGCGCTCAAGCTCAAGAACTGGCCGGGCTCTGATGGGTATGGCATCACGCCGGAGAGCGAGTGGGGAACCCTCGGTATCGATGGTTCGGCCGCCGGTCTCACGCCCTATCCGACCGAGACCGGTGCGTACCCCGACTTCTACACCGGCGTCGCGGCTGCGATCCGTGATGGCGCACCGTCGCCGGTCGACCCGCGCGACTCCCTCGAGGTCGTGCGTATCATCGAGCGCGCGCACGAGATCGCGTCGAAGGCGCAGCAGCTGCAGCTCTAGCCCGCGCTAGACCTCCTGGGGGCCCTCTGCCCAAACCCTCCTTCGCCAGATCCACGTCGGAAATTCAGGACTTTCCCCGCGAGAGCCGTCGAAGTGGCGGATTTCGGGTCAGAAATGGCCGGTTGTCCTGAATTTCCGACGGGGTACTGGGTCTGGGGCGCCTAGACGGGCGCGACGAGTCCCCAGTCCGCGCCGTCTAGCTCGTGCAGTGCGTCGCTCGTGACGGCGAGGGTCGGCACTCGTCGCGCGCCGTCCGTCGCGAGAACGTGAATGCTGCGCTCGCTCTTCGGTGAGTGAGGGCGGATCACTGCTCCCGCCGGCACCGTCGCCGTCGCCAGAGCGAGCCGCGGCAGCATCGCCACCCCGAGCCCGCTCGCGACCATGCTCAGCACGGCACTCGCGTTATCGGTCTCGAACGTGATCGCCGGCACAAATCCGGCCACCTCGCACACGGCGAGCAGGTGACCCCGACAGCGAGGGCAGCCCGCGATCCAGCGCTCGTCCGCGAGCTGTCTCATATCGACGGTCCCACCCGCCGCGAGCGGATGGCCAGCCGGGATCACGGCGACCATCTCCTCGGTGAACAGCGTCTCGAGCACGAGTCCGCTCGCACTGTCCCGATGCGGGTCGGCGCGGTCTCCCGGGTAACTGAACGTCACCGCGAGATCGATGCTGCCCTCCCGCAACATCGCGACGGCCTCGGGCGGCTGCGCCTCGATGTAGGTGATCCGGATGCCGGGGTGCAGCTCGTTCATCCGCGCGAGCAGTCGAGGCACGATGGTTCCCGACGCTGTGGGAAAGGCCGCGAGTCGGACGGTGCCGGTGCGCAGGCCGGCGAGATCCGCCAGCTCACCCTCGGCGGCATCCAGTGCCGAAGTGATCGTCAGCGCGTGCCGCGCAAGCAGCGATCCGGCTTCTGTGAGTCGAACCGATCGTCCGACCCTCGTGACGAGAGGAATGCCGAGGCGAGCCTCGGTGCGCTGGAGGTGCTGGCTGATGGCCGGCTGGCTGTAGCCGAGAGCACGCGCCGCCCCGGTGATGGAGCCAGACTCCGCGATCGCCCGCACGATTCGAACCGACTGGAGGTCGAGGCGCTGGTCGCTCACTGCGGCGGGACGGAGGCTTGTCATAGCGTGATGTTATCGGTTTCATCCGAAGTATGCCCTTGTTGCATGTGTTGTCGACGCTCATGCTTGAGGCATGCCGACAACGACCGTGTCCCCACAGCTCCAGCGCGCGATTGACAGCTACGAAGCGCCCCGCCTGTTCCTCGCGGCGGCATCAATCGGGCTGCCGACGCTCGAAACCGTCACGGCACTCCGGGAAGACCTCGACCTCTGGTCGGGCGCCCGCCGCGACCCGATGGACTACGACGACATCATCGCCAGAACCCGGGATCACTACGCGCGGCTCGTGGGGGTGGCATCCGACCGCGTTGCCACCGGCTCGCAGACCTCGGTGATCACGGGAGTTCTCGCTGCCGCCGTGCCCGACGGCGCGGAGGTGCTGTGCGTCGAGGGGGACTTCTCGTCGATCGTGTTCCCGTTCCTGCAGTTGCCGGGCATCAGGGTGCGTTCAGTGCCGCTCGCCGAGTTCGCCGATTCCATCGGAGCGAACACCTGGCTCGCGGTGTTCTCACACGTGCAGTCGGCGACCGGGCGGGTGGCGGACGTCGCGGCCATCGTCGCCGCGGCAGCGAAGCACGGCACCTTCACCTACTGCGACACCACCCAGTCGGCAGGGGTGCACCCGGTCGATGCATCTCTGTTCGACGCCACGGTGTGCCACAGCTACAAGTGGTTGTGCTCGCCGCGTGGAGTGGCGTTTCTCACGCTGAGTGAACGGTTCGAGCGGGAGCTCACGCCCATCCAGGCCGGGTGGTACGCCGGCGATGCGGTGTGGCAGTCCTGTTACGGACCGAACATGGCGCTCGCGACGGACGCGCGTCGGTTCGACGTGTCGCCGGCCTGGCCAGCGTGGGTCGGCGCCGAACCGGCCATCCGGATGTTCTCGGAGCTGGATATCGACGAGGTCTGGGCTCGCACGAGCGGACTCGGCGACCAACTCTGTGATGCCCTCGGCATCGAACGGCAGCACCAGGCGATCGTGACCTGGGCGGATCCCGACGGGCAGGACCTGCAGCGGATTGTCGCGGCGGGTATCAAGGCCTCCGGTCGCGCCGGGCGACTGCGTGCCGCGTTCCACCTGTGGAACGACGAGTCCGACGTCGAGGCGGTGGTGGCGGCGCTGCGTTCGTAGCGGCCGCGAGGCGTTTCTCCGTCTGCCTTGCGCTGTTCTTTCGGTGAGTGTTGTCGGTTTTTCAGGAAATTCCCGCTTGGCGCGCGTTGCACTCCGCGTACTTTCGCGGGCCGGCCGCGCCCGTTGGCAGGGATGTCCTGAATTTCCGACAGTAATCGCCGAAGCAATGCACGCCCGCGCCCAACGCTCGCGCGTCACATGTTTGGGTCAGCTGCACCTTAAGCGCTAAAATGGGTAAAGGTCACAGTGACCTTTACTGATGGAGGCACGCAATGCGCAGCACTTACGACACTGCAGCGAGCATCTCCCTCGCCGTCTCGACGGTCATCTTCGCTCTGCGCAGTGATGGCGAGCCGGGGCGGGCGTCGTTGCGGATTCCCCTGGTCCGCCGCATACGCGAACCGTTTGCCGGCAGCTGGGCGCTACCCGGAGGCCCCATCCAGGCGGCGGAAAGCCTCGCGGTTGCCGCCGGGCGCAACCTGCTCGACACCACCGGACTCGAGCCCACCTACCTCGAACAGCTCTATGCCTTCGGTGATGTCGACCGGTCCGCGGGGGAGCGCGTGGTCTCCATCGTCTACTGGGCGCTCGTGCGTCCGGCCGAGGCCGACCGGGCGACCGAGGGCGACAACGTGCGGTGGTTTCCCGCCGACGAACTGCCCGACCTCGCCTTCGACCACAACGAGATCGTCGCGTACGCACTGTGGCGCCTTCGTACCAAGCTCGAGTACAGCCGCATCGCCCACGCCTTCATCGGCGAGACTTTCACGCTCGCGGAACTCCGGCAGGTCCACGAGGCGGTGCTGCAGAAAGACATTGACCCCGCCAACTTCCGCCGGCAGATCGAGTCGTCGAAAGCCGTCATCGACACGGGCGAGCGCGTCACCGGCGCCCGCAACCGCCCGCCGAAGCTCTACCGCTACGACGCGTCGGTCGCCCTCACCGAAAACGGACCGCTCGGCCGCTCCTAACGTTCCCGACCTTCACCACCCGCTCCGTACCACCGCTCGAAAGGCCGTCCGATGACATCAGTCGACACCACCATCCAGCTCATCCGAACCGGCGCGACAGACGGCGCGACCTGTGCACCCGAGCTCGCCGACGGACCGTGGACGTTCGACCTCTCGCCACAGCCCAGCTACGGGCCAGGGGCTTCCATGAGCGACGTCATTCCCACCGGATCGCCACGCCAGGGGCAGCTGCCGACCGAGTACCAGCGTGCGTCGAACGACGAACTGCACCACCGCATCCGCGCTGCTAAAGCCACGCTCGGCGACCGCGTCGTCGTGCTCGGCCACTTCTACCAGCGCGATGAGGTCGTGCAGCACGCCGACTTTCTTGGGGACTCCTTCCAGCTCGCGAACGCGGC
>Ga0247817_10001997_pt1 | contig 10535 bp, 7 predicted proteins | sample UWRJL212509R1_FD_178010 | JGI IMG/M metagenome (GOLD analysis project Ga0247817, IMG submission 178010) | Plant litter microbial communities from Arlington Agricultural Research Station in Wisconsin, United States - UWRJ-L212-509R-1 | ecosystem: Environmental > Terrestrial > Plant litter >... | reverse complement strand
GCTAAACCCGTTACAATATCGCCTGCAACCACAAGCGTTTCTTTATTTGCAAGAGCGATATGCTTTCCTGCTTTTATAGCATTGATTGTAGGAATTAATCCTGCATAGCCAACCAAGGCAGTAAGCACAATATCAATATCTTCTATCTCTACGACGGAAGCTAAGGCCTTTGCGCCAGAGTATACTTTTATATAAAGCGGTTCCAATGCGTGTTGGACACGTGCATACAAAAGCTCATTGCCAATAACAACTACATTGGGTCTGAACTCTACCGCTTGCTCGATCAGTAATGTCGCATTATTCTCTGCTGTCAATACTTCAACCACAAAACGGTCTTTGTTAGCTCGGATTACGTCTAACGCTTGCGTTCCGATTGAACCTGTAGAGCCTAAAATGGCAATGTATTTCTTTGTAGAATCTTTCATTCTCTAATTAAATTGCTAACGTATTCGAAACAAACGTTCGATCATTGGACAAACGTGGAACTTTATTTTGTCCACCCAATTTTCCATTCTTTTTCATTCCTTCAATAAAGCCACCAACGCCAACAACTGTTACCACAAGAGGTTTCAAAATATTCCCTTTTATCAAATCCAGATAATAAATATTAAGCTTAATCATCTCTTGATCCAGATCATGAGCAAATTGATTGAGATCCTTCGGTGCTGAAACAAATTCGATAAACCATTCGTGATAAGGTAAGCCGTCTGCAGGAGTCACCTGAGGCGCAACTGTAAATTCAGTAACCGCAGCCTCTGAATGCTTGCTTAATGTATTTTTTAATGCTTGTTCTACTTCTTCAGCAATTACATGCTCGCCAAAAGCAGAAATGAAATGTTTTACTCTGCCGGTAACAACAATACGATATGGATTTTTTGAAACAAACTTTACAGTATCACCAATAGAATACCCGAACAAACCTGCATTGGTCGACATGATCAACGCATAATTCACATCAAGTTCTACTTCACCGATGGTTAAACGTGTAGGGTTTTTCGTTCCGTATTCCGATACCGGAATAAATTCATAGAATATGCCACTATTTAACAACAACAGCAATCCCTTTTCTTTTGGTTTATCCTGAAACGCAATAAAACCTTCTGATGCAGGATACGTCTCTACCGTATCTATTTCTTTGCCGATGCTTTCCATCAACTTTTTTTGATAAGGAGAAAAATTAACGCCTCCGTATACCAACAAAGAAAAATTCTTAAATACGTCTTTAATTTTTTTATTTGTGCGGTTTTGGATCCGATCAAAATACATCTGCACCCATGGAGGAATACCACTGATCAATGACATATCCTGATCGATCGTTTCATCTATAATTGTATCGAGTTTCGTTTCCCAATCTTCAATGCAATTTGTATCAAAAGAAGGCAATTGATTTCCCCGCAAATAACCTGGTACATGATGATTTACAATACCTGAAAGACGCCCTATGTAAATGCCATTCTTCTTTTGCATAATTGGACTTCCAGATAAAAAAATAAGTTTTTTATCTAAAAAGGAAGAATTACCTGTATGGTAAACATAATTGAGCAATGCATCTTTAGCCGCATTTATGTGATATGGAATAGATTCCTTGGTAATTGGAATGTATTTGACACCAGAGGTAGTACCCGATGTTTTAGCAAAATATATCGGTAAACCCGGCCATAATATGTCCTTCTCTCCTTGCTTGATCTTTTCGATATAATCTTTAAATCCTTCATAATCCTGAACAGGTACCTCACGACAAAAATCTGCATGTGATTTAATGGAACCAAAGTTGTGATCCTTACCAAAGGACGTTTTTTGAGCAAAATCAACTAAATAGTGAAACACATTTTGTTGTGTTTGAACTGGTTTACTTGACCAGTTGTTTTGCTTTGCCACTACCCATTTAGCTAGCGGTTTACTTAGAATTGAACGAATACCCATAATTTATAAAGCAAGTTAAAAAATATAAAGAGTAAATACATTTCTTACCTAATTTAAAGCTCAATAACTATGCTTTTAATCCCTATTAGTGTTTTAATTATTACTACAATTGCAGTTTAGCGCCAATGAAGGAAAAATGTGCAAATGAATTTTTCAATAAATAAAAAAGGGGGAATTCTTCCCCTAAAGATATATTTAGCAATTTGAACCTTACGAACATCCAAGCATGGACTGGACTGTGCAATCGAGAAAAAAAACAATCCTTAAATTCTAAAAATAATTCAGGTTTGGGTCTAGTCTTTAATATTTGATTTTTTAACAATATAAAGTGGCCGTTTTTTGATATTGTTGCCAATACGGCTTATATATTCTCCAATAATGCCTACACAAATCAATTGAATCCCCCCGATGAACATGATAGAGAGCATTATGGATGTCCAACCAGGCACTACATCATTTAAAACAAATTTACTGTACAAGGAATAAAGCATTACAAAAAACGCTATTCCAGATACAACAAAACCTGAAATAGATGCAAACTTTAATGGAAAATCAGAGAATGAGGTTATTCCATCTAAGGCAAATTTAAACATCTTTTTATAGGTATATCCTGTTGTACCTCCAAGGCGCTGATCGCGATCATATTCAACAAATGTCTGGTTGAATCCTATCCATGAAATTTGTCCTCTTAAATACTTTTCCTGCTCTGGCATTTTTTTCAATACATCAACAACTTTCCGATCAATTATTCTAAAATCACCGGTATCAACTGGTATGTCAATAGCTGTGATCTTAGCCAAAATTCTATAAAATAATTTCGCAGTAAATTTTTTTAAAAAGTTCTCGCCTTTTCTATTTTTCCGTTTCGCATAAACAACTTGGTAATCCTCGTCCATCTTGTTGTACATGTCAATAATCAACTCAGGCGGATCTTGTAAATCTGCGTCAATAATCGCAACCCTGGCCCCTACAGATACATCTATCCCTGCAGTAACAGCAATCTGATGACCGAAATTTCTGCTAAAATCTATAAACTTAATACAAGGATTGGTTATTGCTATTGCTTCAATAAGCTGAAGGGATTTATCTTTACTTCCATCATTGATAAAAATAAATTCGTACGAAATATTCATTTTGTTTACGACAACCAATAAGCGATTGTAGAGTAAATTAATATTGAGTTCTTCGTTATATATAGGTATAACAATCGATAAATCCATTTGTATTATTTTTTCCTAAAGATAGATATTGTTTTCATTTAACACTAACACAGTAAATAGAAAGATTCGCAGTTCATTTCACAGGAACCATTAATAGCTCAAAGGACCCTAACCCAAAATAATATGACCATAGCTGCAATATAAAATTAACCAAGAATCGATTTTTTATATTTAAGGTATTAAAATAGGTGCTGATTATAATAAATAATGGGAATATCATAAAATATAACGTGGCATTGAAATTACAGATCCTGAACAAAAGACAATCGCACAAGTTCTGTTCCGCTCTATTGAGGGGCACCAGGAAGCTTAAATTTAAAAATAAGTTGCTTGACAAAGTAGAATTAAATGATAATTACTACCTTTAAATGTGTTTACAAATACAAAACCTCAAACATCAATGCTTCCAACGTTTAATAAATCAACTTGGATATTAGTTATAATATCAACATCTACTTTTATTATTTCGGCTCTATTCTGCGACCTTAGACCACTTTCGGGAGATGAAGCATTCAGCGTATTTTATGCACAGCAAACACTTCCTGAGTTAATCGCATGTTTGAAAAATGATCAAAACCCACCTTTGTATTTCATTGCGCTTCATTATTGGATCAAAGCGACAGGAATAGATTTATTTTCAATTAGAATATTATCTGTCATCTTTTCGACCGCCGCCTTGTTTGTATTCGGAATGCTGATTAAGAAAATCATGTCTTTACGCATCGCAATACTTTCAATGCTTTTATTAATTCTTTCAAACGCCTTTTTATATTATAGTCATGAGGTACGATGCTTTTCACTACTCTTGTTATTAACAGGATGTTCTTCTTATTGTTTTTATTTATTATATGAAGAACAAAATAAGAGTAAAGGATTGGTTGTGCTTTTCACGATAATAAATCTCTCATTAGTTTTTACCCATTACCTTGCATTATTTTTCATTATTGTACAAGGAATCTATTTTATTATTCCATTGAAAAACCTTTTGCGCTATAAGGGAATTACAATAAGTTATATATGTTTTGTTGTCTTGTTTTTCCCTTGGTATTTAATAATAAGCCAAAACGTTCCTGTAGCAGGGGTGTTTTGGTTAAAATCTCCTACGGTTGACAATTATTATTATGAATCGGTGTATCTCGCAGGCAGCAAACCTATATATTTTCTATTGTTAATAGCCGCGACATTCACAACACTTGTTTTAATTAAAAAAACATCATTCAAATCAATTATAGAGCTCCCCCGTTGGACTTCTTATTTTCTCTTAATCGGATTTCTTCCTGGAGTATTATTATTTTTTACGGCACAGATAACACCTGTCTTTCTTATGCGGTACTATCTATACAGCCTATTCCCAATGCTTGTAATAATTGCTATAATTATTGTGGAACTAAAAAATATAAAAGTACAGATAGGAGCTTTAGTGTTAGTTTTAAGTGCGTTTATTTTAAACTTTACAATTTCCCCCAATAAAGAGGAAAATTGGAAAGCTATAGCTGACTATGTTTCTGAACAAACAAAAAAATCGTCTGCTACCATCATTATAGATGCAGAATATAAGATGCGAGATTTTATATACTATTATGACAGGCCTGTTTTTGAAGATTACCTCCATATGGATTCGATTGTTCGAACAAAAAAAATGCATCCGTATAGTGGTGTAACTTCATTACCTATGCTCAATAAGAATGATACGATCATCGTTATTTTGTCTCACAACAAAAATAATGAAGTGCTTGAACTCCTTCAAAAAAGTTATTCGGTGAGTACTGAATTTAATCCACCAAATAACAGAGGAAGTGTCACGATCCTATCTAATCCAAGGTAAAGAACCGACTACAAATACAAAAAATAAGCAACTATTTTTTTTGTATAGTTCACCGTTTTAAATTCAATATTGATAATTCAATTCAGTATTAAATAACATAAAACTATGAAAACTTTTTTAACACTAACAATAGCAGTCATTTCTGGATTTATAGATGCTTTATTAAATAGTAAAATAAAATTGCCATTTCCTTTAATGTCAGCACATACAGCCCCTTTACAGACTCAATCCTAACTCATTTTATTCAGATCAGATTTTTAAAATCCAAAACGTATTCCTTTGTTATTTTGAGATGAAGTAAAAACAAAACTTTCAATATCAATTTTATCTGACATTATTTTAATAGGAACCATATTATCTTTTTTCTTTTTTTGTTCGAGATTAACTGTAATATCCCTACCTACTGATACAATAGAATCGTTAATCGTGAGAGGGCTATTTGAATCCTTATGCAAATGAATAGTATATTTTTTATTAATAGAGTTCACAAATAAAATCATCTCATTTACAAATACGGTATCATTTTTAATGCTTTCAATTTTTGAAAATGTTATTGCCTGCTCTTCTAATTTATTATTATTTGTATACCCCAGATAATAGATAGGATTTTGAATATTCTCAGGTATTGAATCTTTAAATATGATTTTTTTATTTGACTTAATTTCAACAAACTCCTTTAAGGATTTTTCATCCCATGTGAAATATAAAACATCTGAAGGCCTAACAAATAAATCAGGTGCTAAAATAATTGAATTTTCATGTAGTGATTGAAAAGCATCTGTCTTAATAAATTCATTTATTGCTTCGATATTTTTTTCTGATTTAGCAATTGAGATGCGTGAATGAAAATTCACATAATCATTCAATACTGAAATCATAAATATTAATGTGGTTATTAGGCCAATATATAGTTGAGCCCATAGCACTTTTCTTATACCAACAAGTGGTAAAACAATCAGCATTGATATAAATACTATTGCTGCTAAATAGGAGTAGAACGTATACACATAGTAGTTTTCCCACCTTCCCCATTCAATGTATTTCGGTGTTATAGCTATTAAAAAATTCGGAATAAAAATAAAACCAAACGATAGCAATAGAACATAAATAATTTTTTTATAAAAAACAGGTTTCACTCTTCTCAATAAAAAATATGCTGTAGCTGCAACTATAAGCCCTTTTATCAGCCATTCTATCTTTGCATGAAATAGCGTATATGCAATGTTTTGTACATGTCCGGTAACCAGATAACTATTTTGTTCTAACATGTTTTTATCTAGAAAATAAAAATACAATGGTACTGAAGATTTAGAAAAAGAAATAATCGTTGCCAAAATGTTCCCTAAACCTGCATTTACTTCAATTTTATTTCCTAAATATTGATTAGAAGAGAAAATTATTCTCCATGTTATATATACCATAACGTACAATATTGTAGAGAGCACAAAAAGTGTATTTGGGTTTTTTCTGATTGTGTGTAGCCTAAATTTAACTTCATAGTTGTTGTTTATTAACACAATTATTCCCAAATAAAAAAGATGCATTTCACAAAATAGAATTGCAAAAAAATAACTACTTACTGATAGAAATAAAAAATAAGAGATTTTGTTTTTTTGATATTTCTCTAAAAAAATAAAAGACAATAAAATCAGCATTATAGAGAATGAAAAATAGATCGGATAGCTCACAAGCGGACTATAATGACCGTGAATATTTATGGTTATGATTAGAAGCAATAACAATAAATATTTTATGTATACATCTTTGACAATTTGACTTACAAAATAGGCTAGCAAAATAAAATCAATTGCAAACAGAATGAAATTAATTGCAGAAGCAACAAATAAATTACCGGAACAATATGGAATCATTTTAAAAAAAACAGGCATAATAAATGATTGAAAAAATCGGCCCTGATCTTTAGCCGATAGTAATGATTCCTCCCAGTAATCCAACAAATGATATTCTTTATAAAATAAAAAATCGTCTCCAACACCAAAAGCTCCATTAATCAACGGAACAATCGTCCAAATAAGCAATATAATAAATAGTATGTTTAGATATTTAAGCTTGTTTTCTTCCATTTTGTATTAGTAATTAGAATTTATAAAACTAGCTAATTTATCTAAGCATTTAGAATTATTAAATAATTATAATTTTGAATACTAAATATTGTTAAAGTTTAATATTTTTGAATGAAAATAACAGTCAAATACGATTCATGAAAAAGTTGGCATTAATTGGTTTAATAGGATTTATTTCAGGATTACTTGGTGCAGCCGTTTATCACACATGGACTGATTCACCACCGATAAACCGATCCTCATCAGTCGATTTTAGAACTCCCGTGATATCTGCATCGCATTCAGATATTACAACGAATTCCTTACAATCTGACTTTACTCTTGCGTCTGCAATAAGTACTCCGAGTGTCGTTTATATTACAACCGTCTCAGCCAATCAAAACAACAATAATTGGTTTGATTGGTATTTTAATGGCAGCGGTAATAATTTCACTTCGGGCTCTGGCTCGGGTGTTATTTTCTCACAGGATGGTTATATCGTTACAAACAATCATGTGATTCAGCATGCTGAAAAAATTGAAGTTGTACATAACAAAACCATTTACTCTGCTAAAATTATTGGTACCGATCCTTCGTCTGATATTGCTGTTTTAAAAATTGAAGCTGAAAACCTCCCTGCAATTAAGATCGGAAATTCTTCACTGGTAAAAATTGGTGAATGGGTGCTGGCCGTTGGAAACCCCTTCAATTTAACGTCTACCGTAACTGCAGGAATTGTTTCTGCAAAAGGAAGAAACATTAATATTGTAAACAGCAGCTTTCCGATAGAATCTTTTATTCAAACAGATGCTGCCATTAATCCCGGAAATTCCGGAGGTGCGTTAGTGAATACACAAGGTGAATTAATTGGAATCAACACTGCCATTCTATCTAAAACAGGCAGCTATACAGGCTATGGTTTTTCTGTACCAATTGATATTGTTAAAAAAGTGGTTTCAGATCTGGTTAAATATGGAGTGATTCAGAAAGCGTTTATTGGAGCTGAAGTAAACGAACTTAATTCATCACTGTCCAAACAATTAAAACTCACTTCACTTGATGGAACTTATATCACATATCTGCAAAAAGATGGTGCTGCTGAAAAGGCTGGATTATTAAAAAATGATGTCATTCTTAAACTCGACGAAAAAATCATAAATTCAAGAAGCGATTTTGATGAATACCTTGCTTATAAATCTCCGGGAGATAAAATCAAAATAACTTACAAGCGTGAAAATACAATTAAAGAGAGTTATACAATCTTAACAAATGAAGAAGGTAAAACAGATATTGTTAAACGCGAACTGTATTCTTCATCAACATTAGGTGCTGATTTCAGCACAATCCCTAAAGTTGAAAAAGATAAAATGGGATTAAGCAATGGTGTACGTATTGTGAATATTCGAAATGGACTAATCAACCGACTTGGCCTGCAGGAAGGGTTCATCATTACTTCAATCAATAGAACACCAATGAATGAGCCTCATGAAGTTTCAAGCATCCTTGAAAACATTCGAGGGCAAGTTATCATTGAAGGCATCGCTAACAATGGATCAAGAGCTATTTATCAATATTATTTTTAAACAAAAATTTAAACTTTAACCTAAACTTTTATTCCTATGAAAAAAATTATTTTATCTAGTGTTGTACTTACTGTAATGATTTCATTAATGAGTTTTACTCAAACCGATTTCTCTAAATTTCTTATTGGAAAATGGGAATTACAGACGATACAAAGCCCAGGAAAAGCTGCAATGTCTGTCAAAGAAATTTTAGGAGATTCATTTATGGAATTTAAAAGTGACTACACGTATATTGAAAGCGGCGGCCGGGAACAAGTAGGCGTTTGGCAGCTAACGAAAGAAAAATATCTTCAAACAAAAAGTGAAAAGCAAGCAGCGTTTACTGATAAGATTGAATTGAAAGAAATCTCTGCTGATAAGATTGAAATGATATCTTCGGATAAAAAGATCTTCACTTATACACGTGTCAAATAATTTCACTTTGTCTAAAAAAAGGTCTTGTAGCTAAGCTATAAGACTTTTTTTTTGCTTGCTAATCTTTTATTTACTTAAAAAAACCATTGAATTTTAAGCAAAAAAAAACCGGCATGGCGTCCGGTTTTTTTAAATTAGAGGATAATCTCTGACAATTGAAATTTAACTTATGCAGATTTAATTTTTATTTTCTTAATTAAGTCCTGCATTGTAGCTCTGAATTTTTTATCGGTATCCATCAAATCACTAACTGAAGTCAATGCATGGATAACAGTACTATGATCACGGCCACCGAAATGATTACCGATTGATTTCAAAGACATGTTTGTATATTCTTTTGCAAAGTACATCGCAACCTGACGCGCAATTACAATTTCTCTTTTACGAGTCTTGTCTTTCATTTGCTCAATTGTTACTGCGAAGTATTCCGAAACGAATTTTTGGATGTAGTCAATGTTAACTTCAGTTTCAACATTCTGAACAATATTCTGAATGATCTGCTTAGCTAACTCAAGATCGATCTGACGACCGCTTAATGTGTGTTGTGCAATTAAAGAATTCACTACACCTTCCAGATCACGCATGTTTGTATCAACACTATATGCTAAGTAATCAATTACATCAGCAGAAATCTCAATACCTTCAAATTGCATTTTTTTGCAAATGATCGCATTTCGTGTTTCATAATCTGGCACTTGTAAATCCGCACTCAATCCCCATTTAAAACGAGACAATAAACGCTCTTGTAAGCCTTTAATATCTTTTGGTGCACAATCACTAGTAATGATGATTTGTTTACCTGATTGGTGCAAATGGTTAAAGATATGGAAGAATATTTCCTGAGTCTTTTCTTTTCCGGAAAGGAATTGAACGTCATCCAAAATAAGTACATCTAAGCCTAAGAATTGATTTGTAAACTCCTGGGATACATTATTCTTCATTGCTTCAATAAATTGGCTTAAGAAGCGCTCTGAAGGCATATATAAGACCTTCTTGTCTGCATGATTCTTCTTAATCTGATTGCCAATCGCCTGAACAAGGTGTGTTTTGCCTAAACCAACGCTTCCATATACCAAAAGCGGGTTAAATGAAGTAACTCCTGGTTTGTTTGCAACCGCCAAACCTGCTGATCGTGCAAGCTTATTACAATCGCCTTCAATGAATGTATCGAATGAATAATTCGCATTCAACTGAGAATCTATCGGTTGAGTTGTTGTTGAAGGTTCAATTTTAGAATCTTTTGAAACGCCCGGATTTACACTTCTTGATATAATACTTCCTTTATGTAAGGTTGTACCGTAAGATTTACGATTTAAATCGCTTTTATCCACTAAAATCTGATATTCTAATCTACCATCTGGCCCTAATTGTTCATCTATAGCTTTTCTCAGTACATGAACATAATGTTCTTCAAGCCACTCGTAAAAAAACTGGCTTGGCACCTGTATTGTTAAGACATTATTAACCAACATCAACGGCTCAACAGGTTCGAACCAAGTCTTAAAAC
>Ga0247817_10001996_pt1 | contig 10536 bp, 11 predicted proteins | sample UWRJL212509R1_FD_178010 | JGI IMG/M metagenome (GOLD analysis project Ga0247817, IMG submission 178010) | Plant litter microbial communities from Arlington Agricultural Research Station in Wisconsin, United States - UWRJ-L212-509R-1 | ecosystem: Environmental > Terrestrial > Plant litter >... | reverse complement strand
AGAAGATGCAATTTGTTACGGTTCATGGGATGGCGGAAACATTACAGACTGCAGTGAATTAGGTCATGTTTCCATTGCATTTTCAGAAGATGGAAAAGTATTGACGATGGTTGAGCTTGATAATTTGGATGGAGAAATGGTATATAAACTTGAGTTGAAATAACTATAAGTTTGAATCACTAAAAAGCCCTGTTACTACCAGTAGCAGGGCTTTTTAGTTTTTTAGATTGAATAACGAGGACAATAAGAGTTTTGATAAGCTCGGGAACGTAAAAATTTAAAAACAGATTTTAACAACCCAACCATCGTGTACCTGAAAGACTTGAATTTAACCACATAAAGATAAGTACAACAGATAAAACAAATACTGCTATCGCAATGTGTTTCGCATACTTGATACCTCGTTGTTCCAGAATAGCTTGTGTAAACTTTGCTATTCCAAACGATATCCCACCGATAATCGAAAGCGTAATTAATAAAATGACAAAAAAGAAAATTTCCATATATAACGTTTTTATTTTTACTTCAACAATTTTTTATAATCACTCATTTTGATCCAATAGCTCACCCATAAATACAATCCAAAGCACAATAAGATCAATCCAATGAACGGAGCTGAACTAAGAAGCATAAGAATACAATAAGCAATACCAATGGAACGTCCCGGATGCTCTTCTTTTATAGTCATGCCTCTCTTTTGTAATTCAAGTGTGATCGATTCCGAAACCTTAATAACGATGTAGATTTGCAAAAGCCAACCAATCATAGGTATTAGCGAAACCCATAGCATTACGGGATCGATCTGACGGTTTTCCTCACCGATCATTTTTAAAAGCTGCTGAAGATTTAGAACAAAAAATACCATCACAACAGTTTCCAGCACCCATAAGGAGAGGAGTTCCAGTCCGCTAAGATTAGCTATAAAAAGTATAATGGAAGAAAGTCCTGTCATTTGTATGCTGATTTTATTAATTCAATTAATAGAATTTGAAAAAGTTAATCGAATTCAAATATAGAAATTTTTGATTGAATGCAGAAGTTGGTGAAACTGCTAAATCCTTAAATGCTTTGTGCTATAGGTGTTCTGTTATAAGACAAGTAGACATCTGCGGGAAAGATTGGAAAAGGATGTTCAATTGTCGAAACCCTTATTTTTTAGTACTTTAGAAGAAGTAACAGTTTTTCTATATGTTTCGATATTTTACTTATTTCAAGATCGTTTCGATACTTGTCTTTTCGTGTTGTTCACAGCAGCTTGTGTTTGGTCAAGGTTGTAGCGATGCAGGTTTCTGTACGATGGGAGCTATGCGCCCCAATCAAAATTTTGGCAAAAAGTCAACGATTAAATTACGTTCGGTTGAATTTTTACAATATGTAGGTGTAACAAAATTTCACGATGTGATACTTACTTCTTTGGCAGATATCAATATCGGCATTGGGAAGCGAGGTTCTTTTCAACTTAAATTACCATATACCGTTGTGTCCGGCTCTCTAGCCAACACCAATGGAACAGCCGACATATCGCTCGCGTATACACATGCATTATTGGTGAAAGAGAAATACCAATTGCTCGGTACTCTCGGAAGCAAACTCCCTACCAACAATGCAGATAAGTTAAGCGATGATGGCCGTCCGTTGCCGATGTATTATCAGACAAGTTTAGGCACCTATGACATGGTGGTTGGTTTGTCATTCATCACACGGAATTGGTTATTTGCAACGGGATATCAGCATGCATTCAATCAGATCGGCAATGATTTCAGATGGTCGGAATGGAACAGCAGCGAACAAAAGACAGAAGCGTTAGAGTATCCGCCCTCATGGAATTTAAAGCGGGGTTCGGATGTGATGTTTCGTATTGAACGTAATTTTCGTTCGACAAAATGGAATGCCTATTTGGGTTTGCTAACGATATATAGAATTACACACGATGAAATTTCAAAAGGTACTGCTGCAAATCGAGTCGAGGTGCCCAATACTGTTGGTCCTGCAATTACAGCATTGAGCGGAGCCGGATATCGCTTTTCAACTACTGTTGCCCTAAAGGCAATGGTCGGAGTGAAACTGATCAACAGAGAAACAAATCCAGACGGACTCTCACGGGAATTTGTTTCAAGTCTAAGTGTTGAAATAAAATTGTAAGCATTGGTAGTTGTTATCGTATATGAAAAAGTTTTTACTCATAGCCTTCTTTTTATTTTCAACCGGTAGTTTGTTTGCACAAACACATTCGACTTCTATAGCATATGCCGATAGCTTATTTGAGGCTGGAGATTATGCATCTAGTGTTACACATTATCAGCTCCAATTAAAAATCGAAAAACATCTTTCATTAAATGAAATTTTGCATTGTCAGATCCAGTATGCTTTATGTGAAATTAGATTAAACAATATAGAAATCGCTCAACGAATCATTGATCAAGGTATCGCGAAATGTCCCGAAAATTTAATTCGTGAAAAGGCATTGTTATTAGATGCTCAGGCGCAGGTATATTATCAGAAGGGGCAGTTAGAGCAAGCAAATGCTACGATTACTTCAGCCATTGAATTGTTGCTGCGTAATGGACAAAAGAATAGTGCTGAGCTTGCAGAATGCTACAATACGCGGGGTTTAATTGAATGGATCAATGGTAATAATGAAAAGGCGTTGGAATATTTATCCGAGGCTTTAGAGCTGAGAAAAAATATTTTTGGCCCGAAATCCACGCAGGTGGCGGCGATGTATAATAACATAGGCCTGGTGTATTCGGGAATAGATGTACGTGAAGCTGTTTCCTTTTATGAAGATGCATTGCAATTATACAAAGCAGCGTATCCTGCAAATCATCCAACGCTGGCTGTTGCGTATAGCAATCTTGGGCAGATGTATAGAAAACAGGAAGTGTATAATACTTCATTAACTGAGTATGGCAAAGCGCTGGATATCTGGAATGTTATTTATGCAGGCTTGGATCATCCCAATAAAGCATTTGTATACTCAAGTATTGCGCAGGTCTACGAAGATAAAAAAGAATATGATTTGGCGATGAACAATGCGATGAGTGCACTTGATATATATAAGCATGCGTATGGAGAAAAGCATCCGAATACTGCGGCTTGTTATACATTGATCGGTTCCATTTATTCTGATCAGGAAAATTATACAAATGCATTAACGTATTTTCAGCAATCATTGATCTCAAATTGTACAAGCTTTTCAAATACTGATTATACGGTCAATCCAAATGTAAAAGAATACTTCGATGGACAATTGCTTTTGTCTACCTTGAGTCATAAGGCAATTACATTACATAAACGAGAAGTTGAAAAGACACTTCGTATCAAAGATCTTACGCTTGCTTTATCGACCTATCAGTCTTGCGATACATTGATTGATCGCTTACGGCAAACCCGCACCGGTAAAAATGATAAAATAGCTTTAGGTGCATACAGTTATCAGGTATATGACGGAAGCGTAGAGATTTGTTTGGTGCTTTCGCAAAACACAACACATCAAAGAAAATATCTGGAACAGGCATATTATTTTATTGAACGTAGTAAAGCTACTGTTTTGCAAGAATCGATTGCTGAAGCAAAGGCAAAAACATTTGCTGGTATTCCAGAGACTGAAACGATAAAGGAAGATGATTTCAAAACAACCATTGCTTATTTAGAACAGAAAATGGCAAAAGGGATTAGTGATGAAGCGATGATGAAGAGTGTTTCATCTCAATTGTTTGAAACGAAGCGGAACTATGAGGACTTTGTTCTATCGCTTGAAAAAAACTATCCTGCTTATTACAATTTGAAATACAATATTCAGTCTGTAACGATCGCATCTATTCAAAAGAAATTACTAGCTACAGATTGTTTACTTGAATACATGGTTTCAGAACAAATGAATTCGATTCATGTAGTATGTATAACAAAAAAAGTATTTAAGATATATTCCATGCCTATTGGTGAAACGTATGAGAAATACATTGCGGGTATGCGTAATGCAATTAAGTTTAATAATAAAGCAATGTTTATTAAAACTTCTGCAAGTTTATATGCTCAATTGATTCCTGCTATACCTAAAGACGTAGATCATCTTATAGTAATACCGGATGGTAAAATGAGCGCTATACCTTTTGAAGCCTTGTTGAATAAAGCTCCTCAGGATGATACTGCAAACTATGCGCAAATGAATTTTTTAATAAAGAAATATGCTGTAAGTTATAACTATGCAGGTTCGTTGTATGAACAGTCAATATCAAGTTCATCTGCACATAAGAATGTATTGCTTTTTGCACCGGTAGATTTCAGTCGTTCAAGTGATTTGAATTCGTTGCCGGGCACATTTACAGAAGTGCAGTCTTTACACTCGGTCTGTAAAAAATATTCAAGTGCGGATGTATATACCTATGGCGCGGCATCTAAAAATGTATTAATAAGTGATTCGATCAGTAAGTATAACATTATTCATTTGGCCACGCATGGTGTGGTAGATGAAGAGCAGCCAGAATTGTCGTGTATCTATACATCGGGAACTTCTGAAGAAAATGATCGTATCTATTCCGGAGATATGTACAACATGCATTTAAATGCAGATTTGGTAGCGCTTTCTGCCTGCCAAACAGGATTGGGCAAAATCGCTAAAGGTGAAGGCATGATTGGTTTATCCAGAGCACTATTTTATGCAGGAGCAGACAATATCATGGTATCGTTGTGGAAAGTATCGGATCAATCGACACAAATATTTATGCAATATTTCTATACAGATTTTCAGAATAAACAAATGAGTTCCTTTGCCTTTGCATCCCGAACAGCAAAATTGCAATTGTTGCAAAGTGCAGAATTTAATCATCCATATCATTGGTCAGCATTTATCTTAATTGGTAAATAACAAAATGAAAGGTCTATTTTATAAAAAGATGTTTGTTTTTAAAATGATACCCGTTCTGTTGTGTATGGCACTTCAGTCAGGTATCATAATGGCACAGGTATCTTTTAATTGGCCGCATAAAAAGGAACTGTATGGTTTGTTGCAAGCTCCCGGAGATTCCATTTACATTCAGGATAGGGGTGCATTGGAAGAATTGTTTGGCAGCACGTGTACAAAATCCGAAGTTCGATATTATTCTGCAGCAAAGTCTTCAGAATTATTTCAAATATCGATCAAAACAAAAGTATTTTCGCCTTCCGTACATGTTATGCAGCTGACAGATACAGTTTATACGATCAGTCATGGTAAAAGGAAAATAGATAGTATTCAGCATAGAAACTTGATCGATAGTACTTTTGCGTATGGAATTCATGGCGATGTTCCGAAAGAAGAATTTTCAACGTTTATTATTTTAAGAGGCTTTGTTAAAGTGCAAATACCAAAGTCTGCATATGCGGATTTGTACAACATACATTTATGTGAAAATAATAAAGCTCCTGAAGCATATATTACTTCAGATAATAAGTATCTCTATATCTACATGCATGGAGGGGAAGGTAAAAATGCCTATGCTGTAAAATTTATTTTTGATCATGAAAAATTCCTGACACGGATTATTAATACACATCACTGCTTAAAGGACTTCGATTTTATCGATGGTTTTGGTGAATGTGAGTAGATATGCTTTTTGTTTACTATTTTATTCCTTTCTTATACATATTCAGTATTTGTCGGGATAGTGCACTAGAATATAAAACGTATCTTTGTCAAAACAATACATAACTTATGAACTGGATCGTATTAATTGTCGCAGGATTATTTGAAGTGATATTTGCTTTTTGCTTGGGGAAAGCAAAAGAAACAACAGGAACAACTTCTTACTTGTGGTTGTTTGCATTTGCTGTTACATCAACCATAAGCATGTATTTATTGTATCGTGCCATACAAACATTGCCGATAGGTACATCCTATGCAGTATGGACCGGGATAGGAGCAGTAGGCACAGTGATTGTAGGGATTTTATTTTTTAAAGAGCCGGCAGAGTTTTGGCGTTTGTTCTTTTTAATAACATTGATCGCATCCATTGTGGGATTGAAATTTGTGAGCCACTAGTTTGAAAAAGTGTATTTTATTTTCTATAAATGATAAAGCCTCCTGCATGAGCGGGAGGCTTTATCATTTATAGAAGGTGTAGTAGTTGAATCTATTTTACTTTTTTAAACAGGTAACGTGTAATAAAAATTCCATTGTTATTGCTATCTGTACCGGAATATACACCAGATGTAACAGTCTCCAACGACCATCCCGCATTCACTAATTGAGATATTTTATCAGTTGTTGCTTTGTCATTCGCACGAACATTACCAAAATTTATTCCAGCCACGGAAAAAAAGTTTTTCATTTCTGATTCTTCTAATGTTCCGGATGGCGATGTAGCAATCATACGGGATCGACCAGCACCCATAGGGACTACAGACTCAATGGTTGTTACTTGCTGAAAATCATATTCGACTTCTATCTTATTCGTGAAAGAAGATAATAACACTCCTGTTAAAAGTGCGCACAATAAGCTTAAGGTTAGGATCGATTTGTTCATATTTCAAATTAGTTGAGTTGAAAATTAATTGGGTTGATTGTGTCCATAATAAACAGTTCTTAAAAAAGTTGTTTGAATGGATGTAAAATTATTTTTATCTATTAATAAATATTCTCCGGAAGTATTTTCAAATTTACCTGGCATACTTACGTTGATGAATTGAACCTGTTTTTTTTGTTTTCCTGATTTTACAATTGAATTGTTTTTGTCTGTTATGAAGTTTTTTTCAGTAATCTGAATTCTATTACTCGAACGCTGCATCCGGACAAATGTATAATACCGATAGCTTTCATTTTCATATAACAGTATTGTATTGTCCTGATCTAAGTATATTTTTTTAGAAATAAGTGTGTCCTTTTTTATTTCTTTCCCGCAATCATTTACAGTGATATTCTTTATTTCTAAGGTGTATTCGTTCATGCTTTGTGCGTGCGCAAAACCGAGGCTTATGAACAGGAAGGTATAGAAGAGTAATGTTTTCATAGATTAAAAGTTTAAACTGTAATGAATAAAGATAAATGTAAAATTAATTTAACTGCTGGTGTATTATTAATTCTGGATAACGTATTCATAAATTTCTTCTTTTTCAACCATTCCTCTTTCTATAATTTCAGTCGTCATTTTTTTTGATTTGTTGTGGTAGGTGTTGTTTAATTTTACCTTTTCAAATTTTATTTTGTGATAAAAATCCGGTTGAATTAATTTTCTATATGTTACCAACCCATTCTTGTATGCATATTGAAATGTTTGAATATAAGAATAAGATAATGGTTTTTTGAATAAGCTATTATAGAAATATTTGTTTGTAGTAGTATTTTGCAAAATATCTCCGTGTGAGTTCGCTTTTGAATTTTTAGTAATGAATAATTTGTCCCAATACCAATAGCGGGGAGCTCGATGTTGTTTTTTTGAATAAATGAAGCCTAATATTTTTTTTCTGTCGTCCAGGTGATAATATTTTTCGATTAAAATCTTGTATTCATCATACTGTTTTTCCTTAAAATATTCAGTACGTATTCCATTTAAGTATAATTTAGATGTTTTCGTGTTGTCTTTATAATTAGCATGGTTAATTTTTTTATTTGACCATGGAGTTGTAATGTAGAATTTTTTATAACGATATGTAGTTGTCGTGTATTCGTCAGTTATGGTTTCTGTGCCTTGAAAAACTCTAATTTCTTTTACATGATACAACTCACTAATTATTTTATTATCCTTATCATACGCATATTTAAACGTATCTATTCGAATTGAAGACAATATAGAACTAATGTAGGATGTATCAATGGTGCATATTTCAGCTGTCAAGCCATTCTCGTTGATAACCCTGGTTTTTGTCAGAAGCTTCTGTCCCGTACTGTCAAGCTTATATGTCAGTATTTTAGATACACGATACTTTACTAATGTATCGGGATTTAATGTTTGAGCATACGAGTTCGCGTAATCAAAAAATGAACAGATAAAAAAGAAGATATATATAGCGTTTCTATTCATACACTGCTAATGCTGATAAGAGTTTTCTTAAAACATAAAACCTAAAACGTATTACTTACAAAACATTAATCCAATAACACAATACTCACCAACGAAATATAACCAACACCTAGTCCTACACTGAGTTTTCTAATGTCAATATTTTTTACTTCCTCAGGCTCATAAATAGCATTCACTAAAATTACGACCATAAAATTGAGCAATACAACGATAAAGGTGAGCCAGAATAGATAATCTGCTTTTGTTAGATTGTCTGCCGATGGTGTGGAAGCAGAGAATGAAATGGAGAAAGCAACGATAGACATAAAGACGCCTATACTTACTTCGCCAAGATTTTCAAAGCTGATATCTTTGATGAATAATAAGCTGATTGAGATCAAGCCGATCAATACCAGCGGTAAAACGATTTCTAATAATGGAGTGGTTTGTTTACGTTCAACATTTAAGCGGAAAAATATATTTTTAAATTCATATAGTTTTTCTTCTTCCATGTCAGGGTCGCCATACATGCCTAAGTTTATTTCATTATCTACCGTTACATAATATTTCAATTTGTTCCATTCGGTAATTTTAAATTTATCGATTTTGCTTGAATCTAAATCAAAGCTTTTCTGGTCAAAAGAAACTTTAAGTTTTGTTGAAGGACTTAAGATCTCAGCACGCACAAATATTTCCTGAGCATCAAATGGGTATTTTTCCAATTCATAGTTCACATAGAAAATACCCGACACCTTATATAGCTTATAAATAGTGCTTCCATCCGTTTTTTCAAAAATCAATTCTTTCGAACTTTCATTTTGTTTCATGTTCTGAAAGATGATGTATTTTTCTGCATCTCTATTATTCGAATCAAGTTTGATCCAGTAATAAAAATCGGATGTGAACGAATTTTCATCCATATTGATGTCATAGATATCCGAAATTTCCATTCCAAAAAATAAATTTGGAATTACTTCTCTATACTCGTTTAATTGTAAGGGGCATGAGTGGAAACGACCATCTTTGTATTGAGTGAAAAATATTTCCGGAACTAGATTTAAGGTACTATCAAACTGATAGATTTCATCTTCTTCACGAACAATTTGATTGGGAAGTGTTTTGAAATAAGAAACAAAATCAGCTTTTGATAAGTTGGTTGTGTCAGGCACATGATCAAACTTATTACGGATCATTTCAACGGCATCATAACAACGCTCAACAAAGAACGGATGATTCGAATTTTTAAAATAATCCGGATATGTATGTTTTAAATATTCTATATCATTGTATAGTGTTTTTGTTAACGCATCTGTTGGGTTGCTAACAATGATCAAGTCATTATTATTATTCTTTCCAAAATTTTTCAAATACGAAGTATTCACAATGTATGCATGCCCAAGTAAATGTATTTTTGAAAAACGATTGTTGATATAATTAATCAAGTCGTTTCCAATATCAGCATGTACACTCAATACCATTAATGTGTTTTCCTCAGCTGGATTTTTTTTGAAATAGGAATCGATGTCAGTATACAATTGAATGGAATCGTTTTTGGAAAATGACTTCCCATTTACAGTGAATGATTTATTGATTGTAATGCCCCCTTCAGAAAAGGCTTTGATATAGGTACTATGCAATCCATAATCTATTTCACTGATAAAATTAATTTTATCCTTATGGAGAACCTTGGAGATGTAGGCAACTAAATCATGCGGAATGTTGTCCTGGCTGCCCGTAAAAATGGCACTATGTCCAAAATCATATTCATTACGATCCGCGTTGATAGCAATGATGGGGATATTGTTTTCTTTGATCGTATTTGCGCACTTACTAATGTGTTGTCCCCATGTATTGTCAATGACAGCAAGTATGTCAGGGTCTTTAGCGATCTCTTTATAAATGGAGTCACTTACGGTACCATCCTTTCTGCAATCAAAGGTTTTTAACTGCAGATCGGTATAGGGAAGATCAAGTTCATTCAGGTATTTTTTTAATGTTACCTCGTGCATGAGGTCAAACTTATTTAAGGGCTGTTTGCTGCAGGGGATGCTGTCTGCCTGATTGGTGTAGCGGCCTATGTAAGCAATGTATTTTGTTTTCTTAAATTCCTTTTGAAAAAGCACACTTTTAAAAGTGTATAGTAAGCTGGCTGCTACAATCAGTAACAGCACAAGGCCAGGAATTAAAAATTTCTTTTGAGTGAAAAAAGCATTCATCAATGTAATTGCTTAAAGGGGGAACAATTCAATAACAATTCAATCTGTTCTCAATCGTATTAAATGAATTTAAGAAAAGAATTTGGGTACTTTGATTTTAATATTCTATATTTTTTAGAAATCGGGTAAAGCAGGATTAAAATGGCAATCCAGATACAATATACTACAGGTAACGGAAAACCATATGCTGAGGTTATCTCATACACATCTACAGCCTTCCAATCAAACGTAAAACCATTTACAACAAAGATTGAAATTATTGATAATGTATGAATGATAAACAGGTGAATAATGTAAAAGAACATGGAAACTTTGCCAAATAAAGCAATTGGGCGATACAATGC
>Ga0247817_10001995_pt1 | contig 10536 bp, 10 predicted proteins | sample UWRJL212509R1_FD_178010 | JGI IMG/M metagenome (GOLD analysis project Ga0247817, IMG submission 178010) | Plant litter microbial communities from Arlington Agricultural Research Station in Wisconsin, United States - UWRJ-L212-509R-1 | ecosystem: Environmental > Terrestrial > Plant litter >... | reverse complement strand
CAGCTGTATCGCCGTCGAATGAAACGACTCCGTCGCCGACAAGCCACACCTTTGTCGATGACCACGGCGTCACCGTTCACTACTACGTCTGGAAGGCCGCGAAGCCTCGCGCCGTACTCCAGCTCGCGCACGGTCTCGGGGAGTACGCCGGCCGTCACTCGAATCTCGCCGAGCAGCTGGCCGCATCCGGAATCTCGGTCTACGCCGATGACCACCGCGGCCACGGCCAGACCGGTCTCACCCAGAACAATGGCGACCACTCGAAGCTCGGTGCCCTCGGTGTCGGCGGGCTGCGCGCGGCGGTCGCCGATCTGCACCAGCTGACCGGCATCATCCAGAAAGAGAATCCCGGTCAGCCGATCGTGTTCCTCGGTCACAGCTGGGGCTCGCTCATGGGCCAGCGCCTCATCAACGATCACGCCGCAGACTTCGCCGCGGTCATTCTCACCGGAACGGCCTACCGCACGCCCGGCTCGATGAACGGCGGCAATCTCAACGCGAAGCACAAGCACCTCGGCACGACCGGCTACGAATGGCTCTCGCGCGACACCGCTGTCTCGCAGGCCTTCGCCGACGACCCGCTCACGTTCTACGCCGACGCCCTCAAGCTCTTCGGGGTCGCCGACGGCCTCCGCCTGTTCGGTCGCCCGAGCAAGCCGCTGCCGAAAGATGTCCCGCTGCTCATCATGATCGGAAGCGAAGACTCCCTCGGCGGCGAGAACAGCGTTCGCAAGCTCGCCGAGAGTTACATCAACCGCGGTGGGCTGACGGATGTCACGGTCGAGATCTACACGGAAGCCCGTCACGAGATTTTCCACGAGACGAACAAGGCCGAGGTCGTTCGTGACGTTCTGCACTGGCTCGACGAACGGCTGGATCCCTCCTACGAGCATCACTAGCCGTTCCCGCCGGAGACAGCGACCGCATCGCCGGTTAGGTTAGCCTTAGGTCTGCGTTCAACGCAGGAAAGAGGCATCCGATGCACGGAGAATTCAAGGTTCCCGGCGGCAAGCTCGTGGTGGTCGATCTCGATGTGGTCGACGGCCGAATCGCGAACTTCCGCCTTGCCGGAGACTTCTTCCTCGAACCGGACTCTGCCCTCGAATCGATCAACGCCGCCGTCAACGGCCTGTCGTCCGAGTCGGAGGCCAGCCAGCTGACCGCGGCCGTGCGCGCCGCGCTTCCCGAGGGTGCAACGCTGCTCGGGTTCAGCCCGGAGGCCGTCGCAACAACCATCCGCCGCGCCCTGCGAAAGGCGACCGGCTGGAAAGACTACGAGTGGCAGCTCATCCACGGCGAAGCATATTCGCCCGTCATGCAGATGGCGCTCGACCAGGTGCTTGCCGAGGAAGTGGGCGAGGGGCGCCGCAAGCCGACGCTGCGCATCTGGGAGTGGAAAGACCCCGCCGTTGTCATCGGCAGCTTCCAGTCGCTCCGCAACGAGGTCGACCTCGAGAACGCCAACAAGTTCGGCTTCGACGTCGTTCGCCGGATCAGCGGGGGAGGCGCGATGTTCATGGAAGCCGGAACCGCCATCACCTACTCGATCTACGCTCCGGCCGAGCTCGTGCAGGGCATGAGCTTCGCCGACTCCTACGCGTTCCTCGACGAGTGGACGATCATCGCCCTCAAGTCGCTTGGCATCGAGGCGAGCTACCAGCCGCTCAACGACATCACGAGTCCGACCGGCAAGATCGGCGGAGCCGCGCAGAAGCGCCTCGGCAACGGCGCCGTGCTGCACCACGTCACCATGAGCTACGACATGGACGGCGAGAAGATGGTGCAGGTGCTGCGCATCGGCCGCGAGAAGATGAGTGACAAGGGAACGAAGAGCGCGGCAAAGCGCGTCGACCCGCTGCGCAGCCAGACCGGTCTCAGCCGCCCCGAGATCATCGCCAAGATGGAGGCCACCTTCACTGGCCTCTACGGCGCGACCCCGAGCGAGATCACCCCGGAGGAGCTGGCGCGAGCCGAGGCCCTCGTGACCGAGAAGTTCGGCACGGAAGACTGGCTGCAGCGCGTTCCGTGAGCCGTCGCGCAAAGGGCCTGACCCTCTCCCTCGTGCTCGCGATCGTCCTGGTCGCCGGAGTGCTGCTCTCGTCGATCATCGGGCAGCTCGCCATCACCCCCGCAGAAGTGCTCGGCTCTGTGCTGCGCGCGCTCGGCATCCAGAACTCGCTCGCGCCCGAGGATCCGATCATCGAATCGACCCTCTGGGTTGTGCGTTTTCCCCGCATCGTGATGGCGCTCGCCGTCGGCGCGGCGCTCGCGGTCGCGGGCTCCGTCATGCAGGCGATCTTCGGCAATCCGCTCGCCGAGCCCGGAGTGGTCGGCGTCTCGTCCGGTGCAGCCCTCGGCGCGGCCGCCGCGATCGTGCTCGGCGGAAACGTCGCCGTTGTCGCGGCTTTCGGCAGCTGGGCCACCGCGGTGTTCGCTTTTGTCGGCGGTCTGCTCGCGACTCTCCTCGTGTATTTCATGTCGCGCGCGAACGGACGAACCGAGGTTGTCACGCTACTGCTCACGGGAATCGCGATCAACGCGTTCGCGGGTGCAGGGCTCGCTTTCCTGCTCTTTGTCGGCGACTCGGCCAGCCGCGAGCAGATCGTCTTCTGGCAGCTCGGTTCGCTCAACGGGTCGCGCTGGCAGGAGGTCGGCCTGGTCATCGGCGTCACGGTCGCGGGTCTCATCGTTGCCGCGATCCTCGCCCGCCGCTACGACCTGCTCGCCCTCGGTGAGCGCAACGCCCGCCATCTCGGCATCAACGTCGAAGCCCTGCGCATCGGCTCGATCGTGCTTGTCGCCCTCCTCACCGGCGTTGCGGTCGCGTTCTGCGGAATCATCGCCTTCGTCGGCCTCGTTGTTCCCCACATCATCCGGATGGCGATCGGCCCGTCACACCGCGCGCTGATCCTCGCGAGCGCGGTGGGCGGCGGCGTGCTTCTCGTCTTCGCCGACCTGCTCGCGCGCACGATCGTGATCGGCGCCGACCTGCCGATCGGCATGCTCACCTCGCTCGTCGGTGGGCCGTTCTTCTTCTACCTGCTCGCGAAGCAGCGCAAGCGCAGCGGAGGGTGGGCATGAACCAGCAGATTCACGGCGCCCCGATTCTTCGGGCGACGGATGTCACGGTCACGATCGACTCGAACCGGATTCTCGAGGCGGTCACCCTCGACATCGTGGAGGGTGAGCTGCTCGCCCTCGTCGGCCCGAACGGCGCAGGTAAGTCGACCATGCTCGGCGTGCTGAGCGGAGACCTGTCGCCGACGAGCGGTTCGGTCACGCTCGAGGGACGCGCGCTCTCGTCGTTCAGCCACCTCGAGCTCGCGCGCCGTCGCAGCGTGCTCACGCAGGAGAACCACGTCAGCTTCGCCTTCACCGTCGCTGACGTCGTGGAGATGGGGCGAAGCCCCTGGGTGAAGACCCCGCAGCTCGCTGATGACGACGCGGCCATCGACGACGCACTCAGGACCGCGGATGTCGAACACCTCGTCACCCGCCACTACGGATCGCTCTCCGGAGGCGAAAAGGCCAGGGTGTCCCTCGCTCGCGTGCTCGCGCAGCGCACGACGATCGTCTTCCTCGACGAGCCGACCGCGGCTCTCGACCTCCGTCACCAGGAAGAGGTGATGCGGGCGGCGGCGCAGCTTGCGGCATCCGGTCGGGCTGTCGTCGTGGTTGTGCACGACCTGTCGCTCGCCGCCGCCTACGCGAGCCGGGTAGCGCTCATCGCGGGCGGGCAGCTCGACGCCGTCGGCACGCCGGCCGAGGTCTTCACGGCCGAGCGCATCGAGCGCGTGTACGGGCTCGCGGTTGAAATCGTCGAGCGCGGTGGGCGCCCGGTCATCCTTCCGCTGCGTTACTGATCAGCGCGTCAGCAGGTCTTCGTAGCCGTCGTTCTCGGTGAGCCAGTGCGCGACGAACGGGCAGTCCGGCACGACCCGGTGATCGTTACCGGTGCGAATCTGGGTGAGCGCGCCCTCGACGAGCTGGGCTCCGAGGCCCTTCTCCCGACGCGACTTGTCGACCTCGGTGTGCGTGAGGTGCAGGTCGTTGCCGCTCAGGCGGTAATCGATGTGGCCGGCGTGGTCACCGTCGATGCGCAATTCGTAGCGGTTCTGCTCGGGAACGTGAACAACTTCGGTAGTCATTCATCCACCCTGCCATCGGTTGATCACGATTGTGTCGCTCTGGGCTGTTTCCCATTCTTTTGAGAATGAATCCAACTTAGGCTTGCACCGTGGACGGATGGATCATACTCGGCGTGATCGTCGCCATTGTCGTTCTCGGATGGGTCGCGCAGCACTTCGGCTGGATCGACCTCTCCAATAAGACGCAATCCGGATCGAGTGGTGGCGTGATGGGGATCGGCGACGAGGTCTTCAACCCCACTCGCCATGAGGCGCAGGTCGAGCTCGACCGCCAGACCGTTCTTCCCGCCCCGGCCCCCGTTGCCGGCGATGGCGACAAGGGTGTGTACGGCGGCAAGGTCGAGATCGACCTCGACACGCGTAGATAAGAGACCCTTCGACAGGCTCAGGGAGCGGCGACTGCCTACGCGCTCTCGCGCACGACCATCCGCGTCGGCATGATGCACTGGCGTTCTGGGGACCCACCGCGCAGCAGCTCGAGCAGCATGCTCGCCATCTTCTCGCCCATCTCCACCGACGGCTGGTAGACGGTCGTCAGCTTGATCGCGCCGGCCGTAGCGGCCGGGCTATCGTCAAACCCGACGACAGCGACATCCGCCGGTATCGATCTCCCGTGCTCGCGCAGCACCGACACCGCTCCGGATGCCATCAGGTCGCTCGCCGCGAACACCGCGTCGATCGTCGGGTCGAGTTCGAGCAGCTCGCGCATTGCTCGCGCGCCGCCGGCCATCGTGAAGTCGCCGTTCGCCTCGAGCACCGGGTCGAGTCCCGCAGCGCGCATCGCCTGCTGAAAACCGTTGGTGCGGTCGACTCCGGCCGGCATGTCGATCGGTCCGCCGATCACCGCGATGCGGCCGCGTCCCTTGTCGATGAGGTACTGCGTTCCCATCCGGGCCGCGGCGACGTTATCGACGTCGACGTAGTAGCTCTGCTGCTCGTCGGGGCGTAACGGGCGACCGCCGAACACGACCGGAAGGGTCTCGCCGAGGCTCGCGAGAAAGTTGTTGCTCGAGTGGTGCGACACGACGAGTGCACCGTCGACGTTGCCGCCCTGCAGGTACCGGATCGTCTTCTGCGACGGCTCCGACGGACTCGCCAGCTGCAGCGTCAGCACGTAGTCGCTGTCGGCGAGCCCGGTCGTGATGCCCTGCACGATCGCCGAGAAATACGGGTCACCGAAGAACCGCGCGGTGTCCTCGGGCACGACGAGCGCGATCGCCATCGTCTGCCGGTTGGCGAGCGACCGCGCGGCGCGATTGGGCACGTAGTTGAGCGCGGAGATCGCGGCGGTGACGGATGCCACAACCTCCGGGCTCACTTGGCTCGATCCGTTGATCACCCGAGACGCCGTCGACCGCGAGACTCCGGCGGCCGCGGCGACTTCCTCGAGCGTCGGAGCAGGCTTGCGCGTGTGCTGCTCGATGGTCATAGCGCGAGTCTATCCAGTGCGTGACCCGGAGAATCTCGCTACAGACCCCGGGCAGCGATGATGCTGCGGTACTCGATCGCGCTGTCCTTCAGCGTGCGCTCGAGGGTGTCGTAGTCGACTCGCACGATGCCGAATCGCTTGTGGTAGCCCCAGGCCCACTCGAAGTTGTCCATGAGCGACCAGTAGAAGTAGCCGTAGACCGGGGTTCCCCCGTCGATCGCGTCAAGAATCGCATCGAGGTGCAGGCGCAGAAATTCGACCCGGTCGGCGTCGTGCACCGAGCCGTCGGCTTCGACGACGTCGTTGTAGGCCGCGCCATTCTCGGTGACGTAGAGCTTCACGGCATCGCCGGTGTACTCCTTGTGGATGCGGTGCAGCAGTCGCGTGAGACCCTCCGGCTGTACTTCCCAGTCCATTGCCGTGAGCGGAAGATCGCGCTGGTGCCAGTAGACACCGTCGGCTGCCGGGAACGGCGAACGCTTCGGGCGCTCCGACGGCGCGGCGGTCGACATCTCGATCTTTGCGGGATGCACGCTGACCGCTTCGCCGTGGTAGTAATTCACGCCGAGGGCATCGATGGGCGTCGAGATGACCTCGAGGTCGCCCGGCTGCACGTACTTGTCGAAACCGAACTCCGCGACATCCGTCAGCAGGTCTTGCGGGTACGACCCACGGAAGATCGGGTCGAGGAAGAAGCGGTTGAACTGGCCGTCGATGCGGCGCGCAGCGTCGACATCTCCCGCGTCGGTCGGGTCGACCGGGTCGGGAACAGTGAGATTGAGAGTGATGCCGAGCTGCAGCTTGGGGTCGCGCTCGCGCAGGTTCTTCACCGTCAGACCGTGGCCGAGCAGCAGGTGGTGGCCCGCGGCGAGAGCGGCTTCGGGGTCCTGGCGTCCGGGAGCGTGCTCCCCGCCGAGGTAGCTGAGGAACGACGAGCACCACGGCTCGTTGAGAGTTGTCCAGGCGTCGATGCGGTCGCCGAGCGCGTCGTGCACGTCATTCGCATATTCGGCGAACAGGTAGGCGGTGTCGCGGTTCGCCCAGCCGCCTTTTTCTTCGAGGGCCTGCGGGAGGTCCCAGTGGTAGAGGGTGAGCCACGGCTTGATGTTCTTCTCGAGCAGGCTGTCGACGAGCCGCGAGTAGAAGTCGAGACCCTTCTGGTTGACCGGGCCGCCGTCGGGGCGGATGCGTGCCCACGACGTGGAGAATCGGTAAGTCTGCAGCCCGAGGTCGGCCATGAGCTCGACGTCGGACTCGTAGCGGTGGTAGTGGTCGCAGGCCACGTCGCCGTTGTGGGCGTCGATGACTGCGCCGGGTACGCGTGAGAAGGCATCCCAGATGGAGTCGCGGCGTCCGTCTTCGTGCGCCGCACCCTCGATCTGGTACGCGGCGGTCGCCGTTCCGAACAGAAAGTCCTTCGGAAACTGGCGCGTGGCCGTGGTGGTCGGTGTTACGAATTCCTGGGTCATCCCTTGACCGCTCCTTGCATGATTCCTGAAACGAGCTGCTTGCCCGCGAAGACGAACAGTATGAGTAGCGGGATCGTCGACAGCACAACGCCAGCCAGCACGATCGAGTAGTCCACGAAATAGTTTGCCTGAAGCAGCTGAAGAGCGACAGGAAGGGTCGGGTTATTGCTGTCGAGGATGATGAACGGCCAGAAGAAGTTCGTCCACGTCGCGATGAAGATGAACAGGCCGAGCATTGCGGCGGCGGGCCTCGCCGCCGGCAGTCCGACGTGCCAGAACGTCTGGATCATGCTCGCCCCGTCGATGCGCGCGGCCTCGATGAGCTCGTCGGGCAGCACCTGCGTGAGGTACTGCGTCATCCAGAACACCCCGAACGCCGAGACGAGAGCGGGAAGGATGACCGCGAGCAGCGAGCCGCCGATGTGCAGCCACTGCGTCATCGCGATGAAGAGCGGAACGATTCCGAGCTGCGTCGGCACCGCCATCGTGCCGATCACAAACACCAGCAGCGCCTTGTTGCCGCGAAAGCGCAGCTTCGCGAACGCGTAACCGGCGAGGGTTGAGATCAGAACGACGGAAGCCGCAACCACCGTCGAGACGATGATGCTGTTTCCGACGGCCTTCCAGAAGTTCAGGCCGGGGTTGTTTACGACCGCGAGTGCGTTGGCGATGAAGTTGCCGCCGGGGATCCAGTTGATCTCCGGGCGCGAGATGGTCGAGGCGTCGCCCGAGCCGATCAGGTACGACCAGTAGAGCGGGAAGGCCGAGCCGATCAGAACCGCGAGCAGGAAGCCGTAGCCGAGCCAGCCGGGGCGACCGGTCGCTGCCGCCTTTGCCCGGCGACGGGTGTACCAGCCTGCCGTGCGCTCGGGAACCTGGCGGCGCTGCTGCACGCGCGGCGGTCGGGTCTGCGTTGCGGTCATCGTGCCCTGCTTCCGGAGTTGGCGATTCGCCTGGTGATGAACAGATTGATCAGGCCGACGGCGACGATCACGAGGAACAACAGCCAGGCGACCGCGGCCGCCCTGCCGAAGTTCAGTTCGCCCCAGCCGAGGTTGTACAGGTAGATCGTGAGCGTCAGCCACTGGTTGTCCGCGCCACCCGTGCCGAACTGGTCGTACATGCGCGGCTCGTCGAAGATCTGCAGCCCGCCGATGGTCGAGGTGATGATGACGAAGATGAGCGTCGGGCGAAGCGAGGGAATCGTGATCGAGAAGAACCGACGGATGCCGCTTGCCCCGTCGATCATCGCGGCCTCGTGATAGTCGCGGGGTACGGCCTGCATCGCGGCGAGGAAGATCAGTGCGTTGTAGCCCGTCCAGCGGAAGTTCACCATCGTGGCGATGGCGAAGTGGCTCGGCAGAACCTGCGAGTGCCAGCCGATCGGGTCGAGGCCGATCTGGCGCAGCACGTTGTTTACGAGGCCGTACTGGTCGGCGAACATGTTGCTGAAGATGAGCGCGACGGCCACCGGCGTGACGATGTAGGGGATGAGCACGCTCATGCGCCAGAAGGTCTTCGCGCGGATGTTGAGGTCGAGCACCGCGGCGATGATGAGCGCAAAGATCACCTGCGGTACGGCCGAGATCAGGAAGATGCTGAAGGTGTTGCGCAGTGCGATCCAGAACTTGTCCTGGCCGAGTACGAAGAGAAAGTTGTCGGCTCCGACGAAGTCTCCCTCACCGCCGATGAGGTGCCAGTCGTGCATCGATACGTAGGCGGTGTAGACCAGCGGAAACAGGCCGACGAGCGCGAACAGGATGAAGAACGGTGAGATGTACAGGTATGGGGAGATCCTGACATCCCACCTGTTCAGCGCCTGCCCGAAGGCGATCCGGCGAATCTGTCGCTCGGTTGGAGCGGATTGCGTTGTCATGGGTGTCCTTGGGGCTGGCGCGGGCCGGCCGGCCACCGCTTACGGTGACCGGCCGACGCGCGGTATGACTAGAGGGCTTCGACGTCCTTGACGAACTGGGCCCAGGATTCTTCGATGTTCTGCGTCTTGTCGACGTCGACGCGGGTGAGGGCCTTCTGCAGCGCATCGTTGATCGGGAAGTACTTCACGCTCTTGTAGGGCGTGACGGTGACGGCTTTGGCGCGGTCGACGAAGATCTTGCCCGTCTCGGCGTTACCGAAGTACTCGTTGGTGGCGCTGAGCAGGTCTTCCGACTCGTAGAGCGCTTCCTGGCTCGGGAAGTTGCCGGTCTTGTTGAAGGCCTTGATCTGCTGCTCGGGAGCGGTCAGCCAGTCGGCGAACTCCTTTGCGGCTTCAGCGTGAGCGCCTTGGGCCGGAACCGTCAGGTACGAACCGCCCCAGTTGCCTCCACCGTTCGGGAAGACGTTGGCGATCTTCCAGCCGGAGATGTCGGGAGCGTTGCCCGAGATCTGTCCGAGCATCCAGCCGGGGCAGAGCATCGTCGCATAGGCGCCGTTGGCCTGGCCGGCGGTCCAGTCGTCGCCCCACTGACCGACGTGGGCCGAGAGGTTCTCGCTCGCCTCGAGAACGGAGGTGAAGGCTTCCTTCACTTCGGGATTCGTGGTGGCGATGATGGTGCCGTCTTCTTCTTCGTAGGCGTTCTGCACCTGGTTAATGACGCCCTGGTAGGTGCCGCCCGCGGTGTCGAACCAGGCGTTGCCGGTTGCCTCGTAGTACTGCTGGCCGACGTCGTAGTAGTTCTGCCAGTCGCCGGTGAGCAGCTCCTCGACCTCGGCTGGCTCGCTCGGCAGACCGGCTTCTTCGAAGAGGTCGGAACGGTAGCAGATGGCCTCGGGGCCGATGTCCGTTCCGTAGCCGACGAGGCGTCCCTCTGCGTCGGTCGCCGCCTCGGTCTTCCAGTCGAGCCAGCGTCCCTCGACGCTGTCGCTGTTGAGGTCGGTGAGCTTATCGGAGTACTGCATGAGTTCGGCGAGCCAGTCAATCTCGATCGCCTCGATGTCGGCGAGACCGGAACCGGCTCCGAGCTTGGTGAAGAAGTTGGCTCTGGCGTCGTTCGACGTCGCGGCCTTGTTGTGCACGATCTTCACGTTCGGGTGGTCTGCGGTGTATTCGGCGAAGAGCTCGTCGGAGTAGCCGAAGTCATTGAACGTGGCGATCGTGAGGGTGATGGGGCTGTTGTCGTCGTCCGCTGGTGCGCTTGGCGCGCATCCGGTGGCGACGACGGCGAACACTGCTGCGCCCGCGACGGCAGTCGCGGCTGTACGGCGTGAGATTCTCACGGTCACTCCTTTGTGTGCGTGGATGGGAGAACGCCGGAGCGTCTCCGACTTTGCAGCCGTGGGAGCGCTTCCATGCGATCGCGATCAACTTAGTCAGGCGCGAGAACACCTGTCAACCACCATTTGGGAGCGCTTCCACGGCGGCCCGGCGCTCGGCATCCAAAAAACGGCCCTGCTTCCCAGTGAATTGCTGGAAAGAAGAGCCGTTCTCAGTTGGTTAGGATCTCCCGATTATTTTTTGTCCCCATCGCCGGTGCTGGCGCTCCCTTGTGCG
>Ga0247817_10001994_pt1 | contig 10541 bp, 13 predicted proteins | sample UWRJL212509R1_FD_178010 | JGI IMG/M metagenome (GOLD analysis project Ga0247817, IMG submission 178010) | Plant litter microbial communities from Arlington Agricultural Research Station in Wisconsin, United States - UWRJ-L212-509R-1 | ecosystem: Environmental > Terrestrial > Plant litter >... | reverse complement strand
GTCTATGTTCAGTTTGATGTGGAAACGGATGGTTCACTTACAAATATTAAAGTTGTGAGAAGTTTGTATCCATCCTGCGATCAGGCTGCTATTGATGTACTATCAAAATCCCCTAAATGGAAACCCGCTACCGATGCAAGGACTGGACTCCCTCAAAAGATCAGAATGGCTCAACCGATCAAATTTATTTTACCTTAATTTTACCTGACAAATATAGACTTCTACCATGCCCAACATTACCGACAACTGGGAACACATCAAAACACTCGTAGACAGTGAACGATTTGAGATTAATGGAATGAATATCTGGGACAGTGATTGGAAGAATACAGGGGAAAGCATACAGATCAAAGATCCGCTGTACGGACAGCATTACACATTCACGGTATATGAAATCATGAATGAACAATCATCGGCGAAGTTTGCAGCAGGTGAATTTTCAAATTGTGTGTGGGGCATTTATTTAAAAAAGATTTAAACAATAACAATGCTATGGGAATGACAACAACATTATATGGCTGCATTATAGAAAATGGCTTATTGGATATACCAAGTCAGAAGCAGATCTATGCGCATAATGCTGAGATCATCAACAGTCTTCCTGTACACGACAACTGGCCGCCATTGACACGCAACATGTTTGCAATAACAGATAATATAGCTTTTTCGGAAAATGACATTGGGCCTAACTATGCCTACAACGGACGTATCATCCACTTTGGCGGAAACTTCAAATCCATAGAACTCGAATGGGCAGAATGGAGAATCAAATTCGAAGAGCTGCTTTCAAAATTATTGTGGCTGGAAGCTACTGTGCATCTTCAAACAGAATATGCTGAATTATTTACATTCAACTGGCACGTAAATCTACTTGAATGGGGCTTAACCAAAGAAAATAGTATGCAGGTAGTGCCAAAAGAATTCTGGGAATTTGAAAGCAATACTTCATTCGGAAATTAATGTTTCCATTATACCTCGCTGCGGAAACTCAAGGAAATAACATTCTCACAGATTTAACAAAAAATACTACATTTATTCAACCATCATAAATTATTATGCGCATTCATCTTCCTTTAATTATTTTATTTTTCATCTGCATGCAAAGCTATGCACAAGAAAAATCAAGCTCGCCGACTACAAAAGAAAATGAAACTATGGGTACATCCGAACCTACTGATTCAATGGCTACATTTTCGTATGTTGGAGTAATGCCACAATTTATGGGCGGAGGCGATGACATGCTTATTCCATATATTCAAAAAAATATTGTATACCCTAGGGATGCCCAAGAGCTGAAAATCAAAGGAACTGTTTATGTTCAATACATTATTGAAAAAGATGGCACCGTATCAAATGTTGCGACCGTTCCAGGAAGAGGTGTTTATCCATCACTTGACCAGGCTGCTATAGATGTGATTAAAAATCTCCCCAGATGGACGCCAGGCTACAACAATGGAGTACCTGTACGTGTAAAAAAGGTATCCCGTATAAGTTTTAATTAACTTATTTTAAAAACAACACGTAGATTTAAACTAAACCAATAGCAATAGAATGAACAGTCGTTCCATCTTAACCATCGGCCTTATATTGGTCTCTCTGTATTATGTATTAGGCGATATCTTTACATTGTTAAATTATTATGAAGCGTATAGCATGGCCGATGGATCATCCGCAGATTTTGGTATTAGTCCGCTTATATTTTATTCTTTCTTTATTCTATTTGTATTGAAAATTACAATACTTTTGAAAGCCCCTGCAATTGCGTCTTATTTATTACCAACGAGTGAAGAGATCATTCCTGGCTTACAAATATCAGATGTGTTTCTGGTAATAGGTATAGCCATCTGTATTGCAGATATTCCTACATTGATCATGTCTATAGCAAAATACAAAGCTCAGCTGCAATATATCGATGATTCGTATAAATCATTCAATGCGAAACTGGATATCTATGAAAGTGCTATACGTTTAGTGTTAGCGTTTGCATTGATTTATTGGAGAAAAGATCTGTTGGATAAGCTTGATGTACATGAAGGCAAGTAATCGCTTACTGATTCGAGTGGTATTCCTGCCTTTGTCGGAGTTTCCAAGACCAACAATAAAATTAAAAATAATCGAATGATACCGTTTTGGGTCTCCGACAACCGCAACTGCATAAGCTTGTCGGAGACCCAAGGAAATTACACTCAATCTTGAAACAACAGTTCACTGCCTTGGGAACTCCGACATGTGCGGGGATTTACTTTACAAGTACGTATTACTGATTTTTAAATAAAATACAACACAACACCTTACCAGTCATTGTTTAAACATCTATATTATTTTTATTAAAGATTGTTTCCTTTAAATAATTGATATCTTTATTATATGTTTTTTACTATTTTAAATAATATAACCTTATGAAGAAACTTTTACTTTCCATGCTATTCATCAGTGCATTGTCACCGATTCTTCTACCCGCCCAATGCAATCTTTTGGGCTCAAACATAACAGTCTGTTCAGCTCAAACAGCTGTTTCAGTATCGGCAACTCAAACCGGATACAGTTCATTTCTATGGACAACAAGTGGCAGCGGAACTTTTGCTTCATCAACAACACCATCCGGTATTTATACGCCTTCATCTGCTGATATCATAGCTGGAACAGTAAATCTGACGATCAGCGCAACGGGTGGCTCATGTTCGGCTGCATCTGCTGTTTCCATACTAACAATAGTTTCTACACCCGTTGTAAATGCTGGATTGGACCAAATTAGCTGTGGCAATGCAACCGTAAACCTTTCATCGGCTTCTGCAACCGGTACAGGAAACAGCTTTCAATGGACAAGTAGCGGAACCGGCGCATTTTCAAACATAACTGTTATCAACCCCACGTATACACCTTCTGCAACAGATGTGGCTGCTGGCAATGCAACATTAACGTTTACTGCCACAAGCAGTGCTGGATGCACGTCTTCGGATCAGGTAAACCTAACATTGGTTACTGGCCCTGTGGTGAGTGCGGGATTGGACCAAACCAGCTGTGGCAATGCAACCGTTAACCTTTCATCGGCTTCTGCAACGGGTACAGGAAACAGCTTTCAATGGACAAGCAACGGAACCGGCGCATTTTCAAACATAACTGTTATCAACCCTACCTATACACCTTCTGCAACAGATGTGGCTGCTGGTAATGTAACAGTAACGTTTACTGCCACAAGCATTACTGGATGCACGTCTTCGGATCAGGTAAAACTAACATTGATTACTGGCCCTGTGGTGAGTGCGGGATTGGACCAAACCAGCTGTGGCAATGCAACCGTAAACCTTTCTTCGGCTTCTGCAACCGGTACAGGAAACAGCTTTCAATGGACAAGCAGCGGAACCGGCGCATTTTCAAACATAACTGTTATCAACCCTACCTATACACCTTCTGCAACAGATGTGGCTGCTGGTAATGTAACAGTAACGCTTACTGCCATAAGTAGTGCTGGATGCACGTCTTCGGATCAGGTAAAACTAACATTGGTTACTAGCCCTGTGGTGAGTGCGGGATTGGACCAAACCGTTACTGGTACTTCCGTTTCTCTTTCAGGATCCGCTTCGGGTACAGCTAGTTTCTTGTGGTCTTCATCTGGCTCAGGAACATTCAGCAACAGCAGTTCACTAACAACTGTTTATACACCTTCTACACTTGACCGTACAAATGGACTAGTTACTTTAATCCTTACAGATGCAGGCAGCGGTGTATGTACAGCTACTCCCGACAAAGTTCTCATTACCTTAGGAAATGCTTTTTCTATATCAGGTACTGTTCGTGCATCGACAAACACGCTTGATAATGGCACTGTGCTTTTATTTAAAAAAGATCCGGCAGGAATTTTACGTCTTGTGAAAGAAGATCTATTAACATCTTCGAATGCCGGTGAATATACGTTTGAAAATATACCCGCAGGTAAATATGTTATACTGGCTATACCATCAAGCACTTCTACTTATTTGAATAATTACTTACCTACCTATTCAGGAAGTACACAAGATTGGAACACGGCCCAGGAAATATCTATCACAGAAAACGCTACGTACCCAATTTCATTAAGTGCATATACAAGCGCTAATCCAAGCTGGAATACCGGAACAGATATACTATCTGGTACTATTTACTTAAGTCCACCATCATCTCCTGTCGCTCGTATTGAGATTGTCGGAATACCTGCGCCTTATGTGACGGTATATTTAACAAACACTACAGGAAATAAAATAGCCTATACGCAAACAGATATAAACGGCCGTTATGCTTTCAACAATGTTAAAGCCGGAAGCTATGCAATAGCTCCTGATTTCGCCGGTACAAACTTACAGGATAACGCATTGTTAATACCAATCACATCAGACGGCAATCCAGCAACTGCTGAGAATGTTTCTATGACACTTCAAGAAAAAGTTTCTGTTGCAACAGGCATTATTACTGTTAAATCAGTTATGCTTGCCGCATATCCCAATCCAACTAAAAACATCTTTTACCTTGATGTGCAAACGAAAGTGGCTATTGGCGAAGTGAAATTTTTCAATAGTACAGGAATGCTTGTGTTTAAGGAACAAGTAGATCTAAAGGAAACTTCTATTTCTCTTAACATTGAAACACTCCCTCTAGGTATCTATGTAGTTCAGCTTAGTGCCGGAGATGAAGTATACATTTCAAAAATAATAAAATACTAAGCGTTTAATCTGATGGATTTTTTATCGATGCATGACTCGTAGAAATCGCGCAAAAAAATCAATAGAAAAAGGATAAAGCGGTACGCTATCTAGCAACTGCTTTATCCTTTTTTTATTAAAAGTTGGATCGTATTTATCAATACCTACTGCTTTTGTCGAAGTTCCCAACACCAACAATAAAATTAAAAATAATCGAATGATACTGTCTTGGGTCCCCGACAAACCGAGACTGCATAAGCTTGTCGGAGACCCAAGCAAATTACACTCAATATTGAAACAACGTTCGCTGCCTTGGTAACTCCGACAGGGGCGAGTAAGTAATCACTTAATAATTGAATCTTATTATAATTTAGAATATATGTGCATGTATTTAAGTTCAACGTATTTGAGTTTAATCTTTTTACTTGGAATCCTGTTTCAAACTCAGGCACAAACAAAAGTGGATCCGGCACCGCCAACTACTTCAGTAAAACATCGTGATTCATCTGGCACTTCTATTAAACAGGATACTGTCATTAATACATATACTATGCCTACGTTTCAGGGGGGCAATGACCAAATATTTCTAAAATATATTTCAGAAAACATTATCGTACCTGCCGAAACCAAAAGTAAAAAAATATATGGAACACTATATGTCGAATACATTATTCAAACAGATGGCAGTGTCAGCGATGTACGTATTGTTCCTGGCAGAGGACTTAGCCCCACTTTGAACAAAGCATCAGTCGATGTAATAAGCAAGTCCCCTAAATGGGTGCCTGGTACAAATAATGGCATTCCCGTTCCTGTCCGCAAGATTACGCGTATTAACTTTAATCCACCAAAATAAGTATAGGTTATACAAACGATTGGGTAAATAAAAGTATACAATTCAACCAACTCACGCACTATTCTAAACGCATCGATACTATTCAGTTCAATCAATAAATTTAAACGTAGATTTGTAACTAACAGTAACAGCTAGACTAGATTCAATTATGCAGCCATAAATTTCTATATGCGCCATCAGGATCATATTCCTTAGCCTGCTTTTCTATATTGAAATAACGATCTGGCCTGGGATCATTCCCAACGCCTGCCAGATATGCCCAGTTCCCCCAATTGCTGCACACATCATAATCGATCAGCTGCTGTTCAAAATACGCCGCACCATAGCGCCAATCCAGTTTTAAGTCGTTGCATAAAAAGCTGGCAACAATCTGCCTGCCTCGATTGCTCATAAACCCGGTTTGCTTTAATTCCATCATATTTGCATCTACAAGATCTACACCACTAGTACCGTTGATCCAGGTATACAATAATTCCGGATCGTGCTTGCTGACATAGTTCGTATTATTTTTGATCCCCGTTTGCATAAAAAAACGATTGTGGTATTTTTTCATCATGAACCTGAAGTAATCTCTCCAGAACAATTCAAACACAAGCCAACTAGTAGATTCATTAGAGACATATGTATTTTCATACTCCTTAAGCTCTTTATAAATAGCGCGCGGCGAGATACAACCAAAAGAAAGCCAGGGTGAAAATTTTGTAGAATAGTCTGCACCAATAAAACCGTTTCTTGTTTTTTTATACGTATCAATCGCCCTGGTTTCGTAAAAATAATTGTGTAGCCGTTTGTATGCTTCTTCTTCCCCTCCTACAAATGCCATAGCCCTTCTATTGTCAATAGCCACTTGTTGAAGACCTAATCCTTTTATAGAAGGAAATTTAGCCTTTGGAATGTTTGGCGATATGATCTTTTCCGGTGCATCGAATACTTTCCTTATCGGTGTTTCTCTCTCTGTTTTCTTTTTGAAGGTTGTAAATATATCTGGAATATCTTTTATTGAAAATGGAAGATCTTCTGCATGATATAAAGTACTAGTGCTACATTTAATATATGTGCAATTCAATTTCCATATTTCTTTTTCTACCTCTGTTTCTTTTTGAATCTCTTCGTAGGCAACTTCTTTCTTCGCATATATTTTTTGTACGTTGTATTCTTTAACAAGATTGAACAGTTCCTTTTCAGGTTTTCCTCTTACGATAAGTAGGCCCGAACCTTTGTTCCGAAGCGATTGATCCAGCGCTGCCAAAGACTCCAGCAGAAACTGCGCTCTGAAAGTACCAGTCTTTTGAAATCCAAAATCAGTTTTGTTGAAATGGTCCGGATCAAAACAATAGACAGGAATAATCTCATCGTTTTCTCGTATAGCGCGCAACAATGTTTCATTGTCCTTTAACCGCAGATCAGTCTTAAACCAAACAATAGCTGTTTTCTTTAACATATATACAATGAGTGATATTATATTTTATAATCTAATGGTATATTTTTAAGTACTTCAAAAGGCTTCGCATAACTTAATCGTTGAATTCTGCTTGTACGGTGATAGCTGTCTAAACCACTACAGGTAAGAGTTCCGGCTTTTTCAATATCCAGAAAACCATCTTCGCATAAACAATCTGCAGGAAAACATACATGCTGAATTTCACCAATGATTAGTATTGTTCCGTTAATTTTTATAGGAACCTGTTCCATGAATTGCAGTCCGATCTGAATAGAACTTTCCTTTACAAATGGTGCCGGAAAGTTGGAAATAAACTGCGGCGTTAATATAACCGCATCAAATTCTGATGTATCTTTTGGATATCGCGCCGAGGTCTGATGCGCTTGAAGGTACGTTTCCTCTGAAATATGATTAATGGTATAATATCCTGTTTTTAAAATATTGGGAACCGTATGTCGTTCTTCAATATCGGGCCTTGATATAAATCCTATACAGGGTGGAATTGATCCTACATGTACAAAGGAATTGAAAATTGCCAAATTTATCTTTTTTTCTGCATCAACGCTGCCAATCAGCGCCACACTTTTAAAACCCGACAATGCATTTATAAGGTTTATTTTTTGTTCCTTTTCTAAATTCATTATATCAGCCAATGTATAATGCAATCTTGTTTCTGCTTTCATTCAACCCTTTCTTTGTATTGTTATAAAACAATTGATTCGCAAGATTGTTTATAGTTTTAGATATTAAAAACAATACAGGTGATCTGTAAGGTATTCTTACAGCTGATTTAGATGTTGATACATTTGAATCAACAAACATTTATATACATTAAAATTTAAAAAATGAGTATTTATTTATTTGCAGGTGCATCAAGTGCCATCGCACAGGAGACAGCCAAACTCTTACAACATAAGGGGCATTCTGTGATTGCGTTAAGTAGACAACAGGTTAATTTTAAGTACGATGAATTTTATCAGATTTTAGATTACTCCTTTGGCAGTTTTCCGAAAATTGACCACGAGATCAATGGTTTAGTCTATTTTCCGGGGTCTATCAATCTCAAACCCTTTGAACGCATCAAACAGGAAGAGTTTATCTCTGATTTTAATATCAATGCACTTGGAGCTGTAGCATTTACTCAATTCTATTTAAAAAATATGAAGAAGGCAGATGCTCATCCATTGTATACATCAGTTCTGTGGCAGCCGGAACAGGTCTTCCTTTCCACTCTTCCATTGCATTAGCTAAAGGTGCAATTGAAGGTTTAACAAAAGCATTGGCAGCCGAATTGGCCCCTACAATCCGGGTAAATTGCATTGCACCATCTTTAGTGAATACACCTCTTGCAAGCAGGTTTGTAAATAGCCCTGAAAAGTTGCAGCACATGCAAAAAATGAACCCGCTAAAAAAAATAGGTGAAGCAATTGATGCAGCAAATATTATTGCGTTTTTGTTAAGTAATGAATCTGCATGGATCAGCGGTCAGGCAATCGCACTTGATGGGGGAATGAGCACTCTGAGAGTTGGATAATATTTTATAATACAAATAGTATCTTTATGAATGATGCCCCAACTCTATTGTCGACGAATTCTCCAATAGAATAACAAATGGATAAAGCACGCAACTAAACAGTTCCTGCTTTATCCATTTGTTATTCATTCTATCTATAGTTCAATAGATCCTGTTTGTTGTACACTACAGATGTCCATTGTATTACTTACCCGTTGGCTTATTCGGCGTAGCTGGTGTTGTAGATTTTTTATTGTCAGGTGTCCTTGTATTGTCCGGTGCTATTGTTTTATCCGGTGTTGTTGTTTTGCCTTTAGGGTCTGGTTTGTTTGGTGATTCATTTTCATTTCTTGGATCTGTCTGGTACTCCCGAATAGTATCTGATTTAATAGTCGGCGAGGAATTTGGATTCTGCCCCGGATTCGTTCCAGTATTGTTGTTTGTTTGTGCATACGCACCAGCAATGCCGGAGAATAAGAAAAGTGCAAGTGTAAGAGTTTTCATACGGTAGTTAATTTAGCTGGTTAAATTTTTAATATTTTTATACAATACTGCTTTATACAATGTATCGCACAATGGATTTCATAACAATCGGATAACCGATAGCTATTGTATACGACATGTTATTTATTCATCGGTTTGCTCTTCTTAACATCCGTTGGGATTGTCGTTGCTGGATCTGTAGACTTCTTTTTGCCAGGAGCTGTGGTACTGTCGGATGGTGTTGTGTTGTTTTGAGTGTTTGGTGAATCAGTTCTGATTATCCCATCATTCTGCGTTCCGCTGTTATTTGTGTCCGTTGGTTTACCATCATTATCCGGCTTGATAGTCGGAGAAGAATTCTGAGTGGGTGAAGTATTCGTATTGCTGTTGTTTGTTTGTGCATATGCGCCAGCAATGCCGGCAGATAAAAACAGTGCGAGTGTAAGAGTTTTCATACGTGTATGGTTTAGCTGGTTGATTTTTATAATACAGAAGACACCCATTGTTCTACTGTAATATAAATCTATAAATCCCTTCAAATCTTTTTGTTACATAATTTTGAATTTATGTATAACTATTTACACTTTCGTATTGATGCAGTTTAATATCAGTATGTTCATTCTCAGCAGCAACAACATAAAAAAAAGCACCAATTCATGATGAACTGGTGCTTAATTTTTAAACTACAATAAGCTGCACTAAAGAAGCGTATCTAAGAACTGTTTATTTATATCATTTGATCAACTCAAAATTCGAAAAACAATACACTTACGAAGATTGCTGCCAATACACAAATGAAATCTACCCATAACATAGTACTCAGGGTATATCTTGTGTTTTTAATATTGATACTTCCGAAGTAAACCGCTATCACATAGAAGGTAGTTTCTGCAGCGCATTGAAAGACGCAAGATAAGCGGCCTGTCAATGAATCTACTCCGTATGTGTTCATTGCGTCAATCATAAATCCTCTGGAACCGCCGGAACTAAAAGGTCTCAGCAACGCAACTGGAAGTGCGTCGACGATGGACTTGTTTATATTGAACGTTAGAAAAATACGTGCAAGACCTGAAGTAATCATTTCGAATAAGCCGCTGTTGCGGAATAAGGAAATTGCAACCAACATTCCCAATATATAAGGAAAAACTGCAAAGCCTGTCTTAGCACCGGATGTAGCACCTTCCACAAAAGAGGAAAATATATTTTTACCCTGCTCATCAAATAATTTCTCTTTTGTGATTGCATACACCAGAATAAAAAGGATTATGCCGAACAGCAGAATGTTGGAAAAATTTCCGGTGAAATGATTCTTTGCAATAAGATCAAGTGTATTGATGTATAACAACAGCGAAACAATAATACCAACCAATATGCTGATTGAAAGAATCAGGGATGCACTTTTAAAATTAATTTTTTGACGTATACCTACAATCAACAATGCAGCAAGCGTACCTATAAAAGAAGTAATAATACAAGGGATCATAACATCAGCTGCATTGGCTGCGCCTTGAGCAGCCCTGTAGCCAATGATCGATGTTGGTATTAAGGTAAGTCCGGCGGCATGCAGGCACATAA
>Ga0247817_10001992_pt1 | contig 10556 bp, 6 predicted proteins | sample UWRJL212509R1_FD_178010 | JGI IMG/M metagenome (GOLD analysis project Ga0247817, IMG submission 178010) | Plant litter microbial communities from Arlington Agricultural Research Station in Wisconsin, United States - UWRJ-L212-509R-1 | ecosystem: Environmental > Terrestrial > Plant litter >... | reverse complement strand
TGAAATCAATAACATCGATTGGAACGCCATACATGATCAATACAGAGCACAAATCGTTCCTGGTATGAGCGATGAAGAAGTGTTTAATGTGATGGGAAATATGTTAAATGAATTGAAAGACGGACACGTAAACCTGACATCTAAATTTAATATTTCAGATTATCATTTTGAATGGAAAGGTCCACAAAATATCAACTCAAGAGTTGTGCAGCAGTATTATTTGAAAAGTGATGGATACATCAATTCTCCGTTTCAGCATAATTTTGTTGGTGGAGGTACAGATGTTGGGTACATAATTTTTACATCTTTCCCTGGCACAGTTACAGATGAGCAGCTTGATCTTATTCTGAGCAGGTACAAAGATACAAAAGGGCTTATCGTAGATGTTCGTCAGAATGGTGGTGGTGCCGCAACAGATATGACTCGCATAACATCCCATTTTATGGGAGCAGAATCAGTTGTATACAAAACACGTATAAAAGAAGGTAAAGGACATAATGATTTTTCAGGTCCGGAAGATATAAAAATCAAACCTTCGGATGGCGTAAATTATACAAAGAAAATTTATTTGCTAACGGATAGAGGAACATTCAGTTCAGGGTCGTTCTTTACTACTGCGATGCGTTCTTTGCCACATGTAGTACAAATGGGTGATACTACAGGCGGGGGTATGGGTTTACCAAACGGCGGACAATTACCAAATGGCTGGTCGTACAGATTCTCTGTAACACAAACGTGGGATATGGATGGCAACCTGTATGAAAATGGTATTCCGCCGGATGTTGTTCAATTGATTGATCCGGCTGATACAGATGAAGATGATGTTATAGAAGCGGCTATCGCAGCAATTCGTTTATAAGTTATTTACTAAAAAGGTCCCCCGGTAGCTATCGGGGGACCTTTTTTTTATTCATTTAAATATCTAACACTATGAGAAAATTCCTGATATTATTATTATGTGTTATGTGTTACGTTACACATGCCCAGCAATGCGAAAATGGACTTTACAATTTTAAAGAAGGTGCAACATGGGAATTAGCCAATTTTGATAAAAAAGATAAACCAACAGGACATACTACATTTACATTCTCCAAAATTTCTGTTTCAGATTCTACTTTCAAAGGAAACTTGCAAAGCATAAGCTATGATGAAAAAGAAAAGCAACTTACGAATACTGAATTGAGTGTGCAATGTAAAAATGGAGACATATTAATTGATATGGAATCAATTATCTCGGAGAAACAAATGGAATCTTACAGAAATGGCGAGTTTGTAATTATCAAGCAGGATGAATTGTTTCTTCCGAAATCGATTGAAATCGGACAAAAGCTTCCAAATGGAAAATTAAGCGGCGAACTTGATACTGATGATGGAGCGAAAGCTGCAAAAGTTTCATATGAAACAACCGAACGATCGGTATTGGCAAAAGAATCTATTGCAGTCCCGGCAGGAACATTTGAATGTTATAAAATTTCTTCAAAAATACATTCTGTAGCTATTGTTGCAGGAATAAGTTTAAATATAGATTATGTTTTAGTAGAGTGGTATGCGTATGGAGCAGGTATTGTACGTTCTGAAGTATATAAAAAAGATAAACTTGAATCGTATAGTGTACTTACTAAATCAAGCAAATAATCTTTTATCTGAAAATATGGTATCATTCGATTCAAATTTAAATTGAATCCATTTTCTACATTAAAAATTACTCATGATAGATACTTCAAATTTAAAAGACCGGTTACCATAATCGGTCTTTTTATTGTATATGTAGATTGTAACGTTTAATTTAAATGTAAAGAAGTCGTTGATAATATTTTTGAAAGGGATAGAATTGTTTATTGTATGATATTAAATTATTTGATTTTTTTACCAGCGTAGGATATGCTGATTCTTACTAATTGCGATTGTATAAAGAGTTAACTCATGAAGAAAATTATTTTCATCCATATATTGAATTTTTTCATTCTTTCAGGAATGGGGCAAACACGTTCATTGCCTCAGGATACAACACGTAAAACCTTAACATCTTTTTTGAATTCATACATAAAAAAAGAAGTAGAAAAGACTACAGAACAATTTAATGAAGACAAGATTTCACTGAATCAGGAACATTCATTAGAAAAGATTTTACAATATACCCGAAGTGCTAAAGAATATCTCAAATCCGGCATCGACACTACTGAATTGCAAAGTGAGCTGGCTGATATAAAGGTGAAGTATTTAATTTCCGAAGATGGAATTTTCACAAACATTGGTGCAATACAAACGCATCGGAACCTAACCACGACCTCAAAAATATTAACAGAATTGTTAAATGAATTAAATTCTAAAAAAGAAAAAATCGATATATATAAACGTAAGTTGGTTGGTTTCAAAAATGACATAGATTCTTTATCCAGCGTGCCTGTATTATTTATTATATCAAAAGACTCAGCGCAATTTGTTCGCTACCTGGAAATGTTGGAGGCTACAGCCAAAGAGGTGCATCCCGTTGAAAATACATTGAAGCATTATATCAATAGCCTGAAAAATATAAAAGATCAGATAGATTATGTTGTATTCGATATCAGGACAGCATTGGACCGTATTGAGCAAGATGAAATAATTCTTTCAAACAAATCTTTGGCACAGGAAGTTGGATACCTATGGCAGCCGCCCATACATCATCGTCCTTTAGGAGAAATTCTATTTCTATCCATGCAAAAAGGAGCGCTAACACTCAACTACTATGTGAGTAATACTATCGGACGTATTCTGATGCTAATGCTATTGATTGTGCTCTCAGCATTTTTTATAACATCACTTAAAAAGAAAGCTCAAAGTGAACAGCTGATCCGGACTGATTTTTCCGGTCAGTTGGTTATACGATATCCGGTGCTTTCAGCCATGCTGATTGTAATAAGTATTTTTCAATTTATTTTCCCAAATCCGCCCTTTATATTTAATTGCTTGTTATGGATTGTATCTATTACTTGTCTTACAATTATTTTTATGAATTATATCAGCAGATACTGGATGTGGTTTTGGATACTCATGTGTACCCTGTTTTTACTGGCTTGCGGAAATAATTTAATTTTGCAGGCTTCCAGAATCGAACGGTGGATTATGTTATTCATTGCATCGGCGGGCTTGTTCGTAGGCGTATTGGTATTGTCTAAAAAGCGTAGAGAACAGTTGCGCGAGAAGTCAATCATTTACTTCATAGTATTTATAATTATTATTGAGATGTTATCAATTGTTGCTAATGTGTATGGCAGGTTCAATTTTTCAAAATCATTATTGACAAGCGGATTTATTAATTTAATTATAGCGATCACATTTTTATGGACAGTGAGACTTATTAATGAGGGATTAACACTAGCTTCTCAGATGTTTAAAACTCCCGAGAGACGGTTGTTCTATATTAATTTTGGTGTTATTGGAAATAAGGCACCTTTGTTTTTATATTTATTTTTAGTAATTGGATGGTTCATTGTTTTCGCACGAAACTTTTATGAATTTCATTTCATCACAAAACCTGTTACGGATTTAATTTATGGAGATTTTTATCTTGGGGATTATCATTTCTCAGTTTATACTATTACCCTGTTTTTGATAATCCTGATTCTTGCAACACTCATATCCAAAATCATATCCTTCTTTGAAGACGATGGATTGGCTTCTTCAACCTACAATAATAAAAAGCGAGCTTTAGGAAGCTGGATATTACTGATACGCATTTTTATTGTTGTAGTGGGACTTGTATTATCTTTTGCTGCTATTGGCATACCATTAGACAAAGCGACATTTGTTTTAGGCGCATTGGGCGTAGGAGTTGGGTTTGGACTTCAATCACTTGTTCAGAATCTTGTTAGTGGTGTTATAATGACTTTTGAAAAACCTGTTAATGTTGGAGATTTTGTTGAAATAAAAGGCCAGACGGGAACCATTAAGTCAATAGGTTTTAGAAGCAGTGTTTTAGTGACGCTTGAAGGATCGAATGTGATTATACCAAATGGAGAAATATTAAACGAAAGTGTTACGAATTGGACACACGAAAGAGGAATGAATCGCCGCACGGAAATTATAGTAGGCGTTGCATATGGAACGGATCTGGAATTGGCAAAAAAAATATTGATTGATCTTGCAACTGCTCATGAAAATATTTTAAACAATCCACCACCTTTTGTGTTGATAACAGATTTTGATTCAAGCTCTATTAGGCTGCAGGTTTTCTTTTGGACATCAACACCGATGGCAGGCAAATTTGTGAAAAGCGAATTGATTATTGCTATTCAAACAGCGTTTAAAAATAATAATATAATTATTCCATTTCCACAGCAAGATGTATACATCAAGACAATTCCAAGTAGTGACACATCGAATGATTGATCTATGTTTATTTTTCTTGAAAATGCATGAGATGAGTTCTGCAGAAATAAGTGAAGTGTAGCTTTCGCATTATGCCTTACTATCAGGTTTATCAATAATGAAAATAGATGCCATGAATTAATAAAAAATGTACCATTGAATGGCATGCGGTTTTCTATTTGTCAAAATGATAAATCTGTTAACTTACAACAGGATTTTTAGGAAGATGGTATTTGAGTTTTACTTTTTTGTAATGTTTCAAATATTTTTGATTGCTTTTAATTCCAACAGCACTATACACGCCCTGCATCGTAGCTTTCAGCCAATAGTTGAATATTTGTTTTTCAGTATTGCGCTCAAAGAATATTACAGAACTTTTAGTGTTGTTTGTCTTGATAAGATCGTCCGCGATTTTATTTTCTAAAAACAAACCAAAATTTGTTTGAGAGCTATCGCCTTTGTGTAACAGATGAATTGCTAAATCTTTGTAAATAAAATCCATCTGACCGATGGCTGCATATTTATTACCTGCCCACTCTGCTTGTAAAGAATTGGAATAGCCGTTGTCAATAGCCAGCGAGGCTAATGGAACAGTCATTGAATTGAGACTTGTAAACTTACCAGGTACGATAGAGCTATATGCATGGAAATAAGAAAGTGAATCTGCATACGATTCGGTATACTTGAACATATTTATTTTAACATCTGAAATATGTGCATTTGCAATCAGCCGAAGGCTATCTTTTGTGGTATTTCTGTTTGAAACAGTAGTGATCAATGCATTGATGTGTTCGATCGGGATAATAACTTCTTCTTTTGATTTCGCTTCGATCTGATGTACGAGCACTTTGCTATCCGATATTTCTATAGAGTCGATCTCTATTGGCCATGGAATGGACTGAATAATTTTCGTAGGCATTTCTTTTGGTTTAACTTTTTTTCTGGGCAGATTTTTATCTCTTGCAGAAGTTAATGTTAAACGATCTAACATAATTTTTTCGATATGGATCAATGAATCATCTGTATTGTCGCTTACATGAAAACCTTTTATTTTTATGGCCATGCCGGACAAGGTAAGATAATCAAATTGAGAAGTGGCCTGTTTGAATGATTCTTCTCTACTGCGTTTTGGATTATAGCTGAAAGAATGCAATGCAAGTGTATTAGAAGAATTGTGCCAGCTAATTTTATTTGCTTCCACGATCGACCTGGAATTACTATATGTTACTGCTCCATCGGTAATTGATACGTGATTTAAAAGGGTATTCAGCTTCGGCGTTTTGTTTGTTGTATAGGTAAATGTTTTATTGTTAAAACTTCCGGAAAGATCTTTTATATTCAGAACAGCATTTGTTTTAACGAGGTCCTTATCTATCCGTACTTTATTCCACTCAACTGAAAGGTCAGAACTAAATGTGTGATTTTTTTTCTGATCGGATCTGATAGAGCCTTGATTGGAGCGCATTGATGCAGAAGGAACATGCAATGCAAGATGGTTGTCTATTATGAGCAGCTTATTTATTTTAAGGTCAAGTTTGCTATATCGAACAGATTCGGTATTCTCTTTGGAAGTGATCAGATCGGAGAGCTGAACAGTAAAATCAATGGAGGCCGCCAGTGTATCATTGTCCGATTCTTTTTCGTAATCCATGTGTGCATTCGAAATAGCAACTTCCTTTACGTTGAAATTGAGGGGTATCAGAAATGCAGATCTTGTTTTAATTCCGGTTGCACAGAGACTTCGGTAGTTGATTTTTGGATTTTCAGCATGGATTTTCTGAATATCTAATTCAGAAAAATCGGTAGAATAAATATCGCCTGAAATTGTTAGGGAAGGAATTTGAATATGAATTTCTGAATCAATATTTTTTTTGTCGAAAGAAATGTTTTTAATAATAGTTTTAGAATGCGTAGCAAACTGCAAATATTTTACATTGGCATGTAAATCTTTTTGGTTAAAATAAATATCCTCAAAAATTCCATGAACTTTTTCCCAGGTGAAGAAATGCCCTGCTGAACGAATAGAATCAAAATCTATATCGTGTCCGCTAAGCGAAAACAAATCGGTACCAATGGTAGAGTGCAGGTACAGATTATTTACTTTTAATTTTCCAATCCGCACATCCGGTAAATCTTTACCTGGCTCGCGCGTTGATTTTTTCAAAGCATCATGTTTTGTTTTTACAGAAAGTGTCTGAGCTTCGAAATCTGTGATTTGAATACGCTTATATTTTTGAAACAAATCCCAATCAAAAATTTCCCAATACAATTTATAGGCTTCAATATCTATTTCATCTTTTAAAAGCAGATGCACATAATCTGCATGATTTTTTCTATGAACACCATCAAAGGTAAAGCGGTTTACTTTCAGATCTATATTATCCGATTTAATCCAAATTTCCGCAATATTTATGATAGGCATTGAATGTTTAATATCAACCAGCGAGTCGCTATTCACAAAGTGTATCGGTAGTATGGTTGCATTAATTCCTTTCATATGCATTTTGGTATTATGCTTTTCAGGATTTTCTATCGTTACAGATCCATCAAAAATTTCTAATGTATCTAATCCTACAAGCTCCCGGAATTCGTGCAAAGAAGAATAAAAGCGCTCTATACCGGGAACAGCATCGTCTGATTTTTTTTGAGTTGACCGTGTTGATTTGATATATATGCGGGGACTATATAATTCAGCCCGATCGGCATTTAATCGTTTTTGAATTAACGAAATAAAGTCAATGTCTTTTAACCGGAACTCCGGAGAAGAAAAGGAAATACTTTTGTTTTGGATTGTTTTATTTGTAGGCCCAAAGAAAGAATTGCGTAGAACAAGATCGTTGTTGATGATCATCAATTCACTTGCAATAATTTTAAAGGTACTGTCGGGTGTAACAAACTCAATGTTTTTTAAACCAAAAAGTATACTATCTGTTTTGAAATGAGGTTTGCTATTTTCATCTAATGCTAGTTTGTAAATTTTCAGATTGCTTTTTTGAAAAAATGTATTGGCACTTGAATTCGTTTTGCTTTGTAAGATCAATTGTCCGTCTTCGATATTGATGTAATTAAAGCGGGCTGCTTTAAACAACGAAGGCAACAATGCAGATAAGTTATTTGTTGTATCCTTAGATTTATTTTTTTTGCTGCCGGATGTTAACGTGAGCGTTGGTTTAATACAAAGCAATGTATCGATCAGCAAGATGTTTTTTTCATACATGGATGAAAATTCAAGTGAATTAAAAAATAATTTTTCAGCATGTAAATTTGTTTCTCCCTGTTCTTTATTAGCAGCTGCGTGGATTGTACAGGAATCTAACTCAAAGAATTGATTTTTCCCGGAAAAATTGAGGTTCTTAAAACGTATCGTATGAATACCATCAGGTAATTCCCAAACCTGGTTTTCTATATTTATCCGGATATCTTCAGAATACAGCAAGTGCCCTTTTTTATTTTTTTCAGACAAATTCCGAATCGAAAAATTGATTCCGGTACCTGATAATATTTTTTTTGAATGAATGGTTTTGTATACGAATGATCCATTCTGAATACAGAATGATTTTACCTCTAAGAATTGAAGTAGATTATCGATTGTTGAAAAAACATTACCAAGATGAATATCTGTATTGGTTTTGATTTTTAAGGGGGACTTCTCGTGAACAGATATTTTAGAATCAACAAAACTTAAGCTATCGATCGATGCTTTATGATTAAAAAGCAGGCCGCTCCAGGATGTGATCCCCAGATACATTTTGGGAATATCAATGTTATAGTGTGTTTTTGCTTTAGTACTATCAAGGCTTATGAATTGAGCCTTCTCAACTATAAAACTTTTTTTCAAAAAGGAAACTTCAATTTTTGATGCTTTAAAACTATATGTGTTTTCGGACCTTTGCTCAACCAGTATCTGTAAAATGTTTTTTATCTTATAAGATATGGTATAATGAATGAGCCCTCCCAAAAGTGCTGGTATAATGAGTACAAAAAATATCCTTTTGAAACGGAACTTCATTCTAATTGTTTAGAGGTGCTTTATAAGTTTCTTCAATTGATTAAATTCAGTATGAATATACAAAGTTATTAGTATCCTTAATTGAATGGATGTAAATATTTAATCTACTATAAGGTTTGGGTATATGATTGTTCGTTATACCAAATCAAGCAGATCTGTAAAGGAATGTTTAAAAAATCGTTTAAATTAGAGGCAAATAGTTGAATAATGAATATTGTAAGATGTAAGAATTGCGAAAATCAGTTTACAGGGAAATTTTGTAATCATTGCGGACAGTCGGCCGATACGGATAGGATCAATTATAAATTTGTTTTTGTTGAATTGAAGAAGACGTTTATTCAATTCAACAGTGGTTTTTTCTATACATTGAAAGGGCTCATTTTAAACCCGGGTAAGTTTATAAAGGAGTATATTGAGGGTAAACGGATCAAGTTTACAAAACCATTCGCCTTTTTAATTATTGCTTGCGGTTTGGATATATTAGTCTATCATTATTTAAACGTTGATATTGTTAATGGCGAAATTGAAGGTATAAATAAGAGTGTAGTAAATACCTTTGTGGCGGAGCATTATGCCCAGATACAGATATTGCTGCTTCCTATATATGCGTTTGTTTCCATTCTATTATTCAGGCAAAGACCATACAATTTTTTTGAGTTTATTATAATTCATTGTTATTTGGCAGGGGAGCGTATTTTGATCAACATCACTTTAATCCCGATATTGGCTTGGTTAAAAGATAATCCATGGCAAGTGAAAATGGTGGCTAATTGGGGTCTATTCATCAGCTATTCTCTTATGATATGGGCATATACATATCTTTTTAAAGAAAAAAACACTTTAGCTGTAATAGCCAAAACCATCTGCGTTCAACTGATTACAGTTATCATTACAGGTGTATTGATATATTATTTTATCGAAGTGGTTAAGTAATTGACTAAAATAGTTCATTGTAAAAATTTCAAAATCAACATGAAAAATAAGATCTCTCTTTCTATTCAGCATAACAATGCAACCCGCATGGAATATTTTTTGAATCGTGTAGAAGCAGACCTGGTAGAAGCTCCGTTTGAATGGCGCAGCTGGAAAAAGTCAGCGTATATACATGATGGCTGCCGCTTTGTTTCAGTCGATCTAAAAGAGCCGCTCACAATCAGCATCCTGTTTTGCGATTCATATCACGAAGCCAGTGAAATAGCGAAGGCCAATGCACTGCCTTCCATGTCAACTGCTAAGTGGAGCGTAAATGGAGATGTCATGTATTTTGTTGAATCAAAGGATGATGAAAAAGTAAGTGAAGTACTTAGTTTGTTTGCCGGAGAAGAATAACGGTTAATGGAACTACTCCATCTGTTTAGCGGTTAGTATACTACTAGAAGAAAAATATTATTCCCCAATCGTATGAATTTCCAATCTTATTTAGCCTATTTCGAATCTATTCTTAATAATCCAACTCCGCCCGCACCGTACAACAATCCGGATTATTTTAATTATGTAAAATTAAACTGGTCGCGCAGCAATCGTTGGTTGAAGCACGGAATTCTTTCAGATGAAATAAAAGAAGTTGTTGCAAAAATAAGCACTCCTCAAACATGGATCATTATTACAGAGCCCTGGTGCGGAGATGCGTCTCATGTCGTTCCTTTCCTGCATTTAATTGCACAGCAAAATCCATTGATCCGTGTTGATTATGAGTTAAGAGATTCAGAACCATTTCGCATCAATGAGTATTTAACAAAAGGTGGAAAATCGATCCCTAAATTAATTGTGCGTAATGAAGCGGGTGAAGACTTGTTCACATGGGGCCCAAGACCAGCAGGGTGTCAGGTGATATACGATAAATTAAAAGATGAAAATGCTGATTTTGAGACGATGAAAATTGAATTGCAAAAATGGTACAATAAGGATGAAGGAAAAGAGATCATGCATGAAATCTACACACTTCTTAAATAAGAAATAAATTTTAACTATATCTTATCAGTTGCCTTATATTCAAAATATTCAAATTTGAATATAAGGCAATATTGATCCTTTTTCAGTTATAAAAATGAATTCATTTCACTTCAGAAATATTTTTAGGTATAATTAGAATCCATTACAAATATTTTCTAAGATTGCAGTATAGTTGAAATTGTGTAATTAGTTTCATGAATATAAATTACAAAATCAGTTGAGGGAGTATTTGAACAAGAAACAA
>Ga0247817_10001991_pt1 | contig 10558 bp, 9 predicted proteins | sample UWRJL212509R1_FD_178010 | JGI IMG/M metagenome (GOLD analysis project Ga0247817, IMG submission 178010) | Plant litter microbial communities from Arlington Agricultural Research Station in Wisconsin, United States - UWRJ-L212-509R-1 | ecosystem: Environmental > Terrestrial > Plant litter >... | reverse complement strand
TCATTTCATGTTTGGGCCTGATGCTGAACGTGGATGTAATGGGTGTGCCTTTGTTGGTAGGTTGCGCATTTCTCCCTTCTCCCCGCTTTTCTTTCCAGGTCCATCCATGCCATATCTACGTACCTACTTATACCAGGTCTGCAGGCGAACACATCCCCGACCTTCGCCACCTCCGCTCTCGTAACACCTCCATGGTCGTTATCTCCCGAGCCCCTTTTGCTAAGCTCGACGCCTGGAAGAACAAAATCGGCTGGACCTTCCCGTGGTACTCCAGCGAAGGATCCGACTTTAACCACGATTTCCATGTCACCAGTGATCCGGCAGTTGGGCCAGTCGAGTACAACTTTGCCAGTTCCGTGGAGCTAGAGGCAAAGGGTCTCAAGTGGCACTTGGACGGGGAGCAGTCGGGGTTGAGTGTCTTCTTCCGCAAGGATGGGACTGTGTATCACACATATTCGACGTATGCTCGCGGGGTTGAGCGGCTGCTGGGGACGTATCAGCTGCTTGACATGACGCCGTTGGGAAGGCAGGATAGCCCGAAGGGGCCGGCGGAGTTCAGACTCAAGTATGAATATGATGAGGAGGTCTGAACGGCTCAACGGACGGCGAGTTGGACTCGAAGAAATTGAACATACGATTATGGCTCTGCAACTTACGGTCAGATGCTTGGGAAACAGTCTGGTTTCCTGCGACGAATCTGGGCATATGAAATTTCCTTTTTCGTTCGCAATCCTAAGCTAGGGTGATCTAGGGTAAGCTGTGGCTAATTTGTCATAAGCTTCCCCTAATTCTTCCCTTAGCTGGGGTGATCCTATATACCGCTACCGCACAACCTCTGGAGCCCGTTTTCAGTCCCCCCCAGCTATAGTTTCCTGTTTATGGAAGTAGATAACGTATAATATGTAAGGATTGCTCCCGGGTGACAATTTTAATATAATGTACGCGTGTACTAGGTGTACGTATTACTCCTGTTATGTATACTAGAAAGCCCTCTTGCTAAGCAGAGAGCAACCTATACCTCGCTAAAGAGTCGAAAAACAAACTAAGGTAATTTAATTATATTAATTTTAAACTGTTAAAGTATAGCTGCTGCGTACCCTGGATTAGAGTCGCGCACCGGCCTACAGGGTGCCCTGGTCCACAGGGCGCACTAGCCTACAAGGTGCCCTGGCTTACCAGAGCCTACAGGGCCTACTAATCTATAGGGGGCACTACCCCGTAGAATTAACTAGAATGCTGCCACTTTCCAGAGGGTTCTGCCCTACAGAAGACTTCTCTACTCTACTTTATAGAAGGCTTTAGAAGCTAGCCCAACGCCTATAAGTAGGCTTTCCTCTTCCACTATAAATAGTCTCTTCTTTCTAAGCAAGCAAGTTAACCAGTCTTTCTAATACAGTACTCTTCCACCAAGAGCCCTATCTTACAGTTGCCCACGGCCACTGTTAAACAGGAGGCCATATGCAAACTACAGAGCTGGACCAAGCCATCTGCAGCCTACACACAACGGGTCCCGGGGCACATTGGTGTTGGGGATGGATTCTCGCCTTTAACTCGTAACACCGGGGATTGGGGTTAAGAGAGGTGAGAATCGTCGTAAAAGTCGCTCTAAGCACACCTCCTAAGTGTTAAGATATTACAACAATAAGCGTATGGTGGTTAAAAGAGTAGTGGAAATCAACGTGTTCTGGCTGTCTCCCCGCCTGCCTGCTTGCTGCTAAAGGGGGGAAGCCTTAGTGGCCTACAATAATGTAAATAAACGCAACGCTACCTACGGAACCTCCAATGCCGCAGTCCTCCTGCGCACCCTGCGCCCTAACTTACTGTAGGACTACTGTTATAGTAGCTGTTTTCGCTTCCCTTAGCACCTTACTAAGCTCTGCTATTGTAACTACCTGCCGTAGTCTTCCAACCCACCTTCCGCTTCGTACGCTACAGCGCACCCTGCCCTGTAGCAACCCTATACAGGTGCTAGCTTTATACAGTAAGAGGACAAAAGAATCGATTTTATACCCCGTACTCATTTTCCACCATCATAACCACTCCTACTTAACAATGCACAACTCTTGCAATTAACTAGCAAAACGTATACAATTTTATAAGTGTATACATTAGACTCCGGGCTTCAAAATAAATCCCGTCAATACTTAGTATACCAACCCCCGGCTTGGATAACCGCCTCCAACCTCCGTACCATCGATTCCATCAATAGATCCAACAAGTCCTCTTCTATCTTATCCTACACCGTAATAGCCGTACGTACAAGAGCCTTATAACTAGCCTAATTCTTCGGTATATCCGAAAGCTCCGGAAACTGTTAACAAATCCTCTCTTTTAGCAACTTCCATACGTTCTCGATCGGGTTTAAATCAGGTAAATAAGGAGGCCAAGCTAGCAATTCGACCCTATTATCCTCCGCTTACTCTTTGATCCAATCTTGTACGATTCGCGTTGTATAAGTTGGAGCGTTATCTTGGACGAATATACTCCCTAACTCGAGGATCGTTGGAAGGTTTTCTTCTAAGCAGGTAAGTATAGTCCTCGAGGAGACGCCGCCCCTCGCAGATTCAGGGTCTCCTAGTATCGGGTATAAAGGGCTACGAATACCGAAGCCTATCGCGCCCCAGAATATTTGCGAGTGTCTTGTTGGCTTGGTTTTTGGCTGGATAAACTAGGGAAGAAGTCTCTCGCCTTACGGAATTAGACTCGTAAAGCTTTTTAGGGTTAAAGAAGAGGTACCTTTCGATAAAAGACCTAGGCCTGGCGTTCTCCTTATCCTCGTACGACTGTATACTTATCCGAGACTATAAGGCGCTGTTACTAAGATAGAGGTTGATTAATATAGGCTAAAGCGAAGGTTAAACGCTTCCGCGCGTGTTTAGCGCTTAGTTTTGGTCGTCGAAGGGCTTTGAAGTACATAATACCGCGCCGGATAAGCTCTCGGCTGATTGTACGAGTTGACACCTCGAGGGATGCGGTTTCCCGGATTTTGTCGAGTGAGATAAAGGGGTTATTTGCGATAGTACGCTGTATAGCCCTTATATCCCTATCGCTAAGTTTGCGTGGACGGCCAGAGCGCGCCAAAGACTTGCCTCCTCGTTGGCGTTTATAGCGTTTGACGATACCGGAAATTGAGCCTTTGGGAATGCCTTCTTTTGCTGCTAACGCGGAGGTTGTAAGCCCAACGTCGTAACCTGTGATAATCCTCGCCCTCTTGTGAGGGGAATACTCGGTGTACGGCGTATGGGGAGGTGGTGTGGCCGGGCTATCCATAGCTGAAGAGTGGTAGTCGTGGTGTTGAAGGTGGGAAATTTTACGTAACGCGACGCGGTGCGGGGAAAAAATCGATTCTTTTGTCGCCCCACTGTAGGCCTGTTAGGGCGTACCCAGCAACAGGGGTAGGTAATCTTCTAATCAGAACTAGGAATAGCCTTACTTCTGCAACGGCAGTAATCTTGGCTACTTGTGCTGCGGAATTAGTTAGCGTAATCCAGGCTTATAACCTATTAGAGATATAGCTAAGATAGATGTAGGAGACTAACTGGTATATAGATTTAGTAGGGGCTAGAGACGGCTCTGGCTCTGGCTAAATATATATCCTACTATCTTTATCTAACTAAATATTCCTCTAAACGAATCCACTATTTTTTAGGCTCAAAGAAGGCCTTCCTTATCTTCGCCTCCTTTCTATGCGACCCCTTGTCAGGCGTGCGTACGGCCACAAGGCTCCTCTTTAATACCTGGTATCCTAGCATATTATAGTTAAGATAAGGGACCTACCTCTATCGCCGTGCTCCGAGACTGACTCGCCCTCTTTACTAACCGAGCACATCTACCACCGCCTTTAAGGGGATCCCCGTGCAGCATCGCGATTTGGTGTATATCCGCCCGGTATACCATATATTTAGCCGTGGCCAGAGCCGTCTCTGGCCCCCGACCGAATCTATAGACCAGTCAGTCTCAGACATCCACATATATACCTGTTCGGCCACATTTTATATCACCTTTCGTACCTACGTTGCTACCTGAGTAAGTAGTTACAGTCCCAACCAAGCAGCCCTAGCGCGATTAAGAACTCGGTCCAGGAGAAACAATGTACGCTGTTTGGGGCTATGTATCTACGCTGCTTCACTTCAAGTCAAATATATCGAGATTGCTGAGAATGCCCAACAGCAAAGTACCGTTGCTTTATTGTCGCTTCCTGGGCTGTAGGCTTTATGGCATCACCAACGTAATCGCTGTATGCGAGGTGGACTTTATCGGGCTATGCAGTTAACTAATTCTGATTCGCCATACGACTCTATGGATTCGCTGGATTCGGAAGTTCGTCTTCCAATTGGTCGGCACAGCTGCCGAGGCCAGCCATGTTAGAACAAGCTCAGAACGGGACCCGTCACCAACGAGCTCTCTAGCAGGCGCGTACTGGCCGAAGCCTAAAAGATACAGGGAGGTCCGAAGGACCGCGCACGGACCACCTACTGCATACGGCAGTTGTCACCGGGCAACTGGAAACCTCGGCCTTGCTGTACTCGTCCGACCCCGCACTCTTCTGGCCTGTCGGGACGAAGCTCTGATAGTGGCCAAGATGTGGGGATGCAGTGATGCACGGGCCAGCGGAGAAAAGGGAAGATATGGATGGATGGGGGCCACTTTTGATACAACGTTATTTAGTACACCAAGCACTGGCACTTTAAGAAGAGAAATACCAGTATCGGCATGAAATTTCGACTGAACATCGTCGGGCTAACGCCATTTGACCAAGATACGGATCCTCAGCGACAGAGAGCCCCAAAATGCGAGTTTTTGTGGTCCGCTGACTGGACAAAATGGGGTATCAATGAGCTCGAATTCGGACCGCTGGCTGCCGCCACAGACCCAAAAGGGGTGTTGAAGCAATATAACCACGGCGAACAGGCCTGGTCCCCCTATAGTTTGACCACCGGCATTATGCGCACCAGTGGATGCCGCCCGGATTGATGAATTGAAGCCGCCAAGCCCAATTCTATCCGGAGCTCTTCATCTGAGTGGGTTGGCAGTCGGCTGACCGGGTCATGTCGCATTGGAGCGAAGTCCCCATGGTGCAATCCGACCTCTGCACTCACTCCAACCGCCAAAAGTGGAAAGGGGAAAGAAAAATAAATGATACAGATTTCCCCATCTCCCAAATGAGAATGCACTCGCTCCAACCACCATTTTCACCTGCATAGGGGCTTTCACTATGTTGTTCTCTTCCCTCCTCTTCGCCGCTTCGGCGGTGACGGCCCTTCCCCCCCTCAGCTGGGGTGAGAAATTCCACGGCGAGTCTTCGAGGCTCGAGACTCGGCAGTCGGGCCGTGGTCTCGGTCAGGGCAGTGACCGCGACGGTTACGGCTTTCACAGCGGCTACTTCTACTCGTTCTGGACCCAGGGTGGCGGCACCGTGACCTACAACAACCTCCTGAACGGAACCTACAAGTCATCGTGGCAGAATATCCAAAACTGGGTCGGCGGCAAGGGATGGAACCCCGGCGGTCCCAAGGTCGTCGTGTACAACGGTACCTGGAACGGCAAGAACGTGAACTCGTATCTTGCGCTGTACGGGTGGACGCGGAACCCGTTGATTGAGTGTACGTCAACCCACGGGAACAAAGAAGAATGACGAACTAATGCTATATCATTGCAGACTACATAGTGGTCAGTTGCTACACCGTCCTGCTGTCAAGATGATGTTGTCTTAGGGGCTATCCCTAACCCTCACCCAGGAATCGTTCGGCTCTTTCAACCCATCCAGCAGCGCCCAGCGGAAGGGCAGCATTACGAGCGATGGCAGCACGTACAATCTCTTCCAGAGCACCCGGAACAATCAGGTATTTCGCCCTCTATTGTAGAAACTCGCTTTGTGGGTCCGGGACGTGAGGTGGAAAACTTCTTGAAGAAACATAACTGACGGACATCTCCCACACAGCCCTCGATCGAAGGAACCAAGACATTCCAGCAATTCTGGTCAATAAGGCAAAATCAAGTTGGTCGCTCTTCCCTTCTATCGTGGTCATCCATGGCCTTGTTGGATGTCTGGGGCGTGAGGGGGAAAACATCTTGACTGAACATAACTGACGATATCTCCAGAGAGTCGGCGGCACAATCACGGTTGCCAACCACTTGTAAGTGTGTATCTGCTGTCCTTGAGTCTCCTGTAACTGACAGATCCGCTACAGGAAAGCTTACGAGCAATATGTCGGCAAGCTGGGCACTTTCGATTACATGATCATGGGCACGGAAGGGTACGGCTCAACTGGCAATTCTCATATCACAGTGGTGGAGCAGGGGGCAACTGAGCCTCCCTATCCAAATGAGCCCAATTCGAGGAAGGATAACAACTAGGTGGTGTCGTGATGTCTGGGGATCATGGCTTTTTTGTGTTTAGGTTCGGCCGCCCCATATGTAAATAGCTGGCGGCTGGCACCAGCTGCACCCCTGAAAGCTTGGGCCATGCTTGGTCGCTGGGGAGATGCCCTACTTCAGCACAACACGCACAAAACAACTGCTGGAGCCATCATTCCACCTGCAAGTTTACCATGGTCAACCATCCGCTACAGTTGCCAGCTTTGGCTTCAAATGTGTGACTTCGAAATGCAGAGTCTTGATGGCGCTTGTCAGACAAGAGTCGGACTTCCAGCATTCCCATGCAGTCAATCTTTTTTCTTTTTGTTTTTCACGGGAAGCAGTCATCGATGCCGTTGCTCCACCCCGGTGGGAGCCAACACCAAGCATCTCCCACAGTCATGTCTGATACTGTAGGTGGATCATGTCCTGGAATCATTGATGGCAGTGCACTGGAGTTTGAGCGCCTCCAGCAAGGTTCGTCTTGCGGCTGTGAGTGAACCTTTGTCTTCTGACACAACATTGCAGTCAACTTGCTATGGTTTGCTGTACCATATTTGAGGTTTTCTTTGACTGGTTGAGCGCAGTCACGAAACTATGTAGTAGGGGCATCAAAACTTAAAAACGCAGCACACCAAACAGGAGTATAAGAAGCTGCCAGGGCCTAGGCAATCGGCACAAAATCATCTGGTCGCCGACCCGCATAGCGTGGTTACCCTACCACGGCCGCGCGGCGGTTGGCAGTCCTGATTGAGCTAATGCTGCTGGGACTGCGGCAAGCCGTGGTCTCGGTCTAGGGCCTCGCTTTCTCTTTAGCAATCATCCCATTATCAATTCACCAAGCGGGAGAAGGCTGTCGATGCCTGCCCCTTTCAGTGGCTATTCTCCCCTCCGCCTGGATCCAGATGTTCGAGACATCCCGGAACCGCCGGGTGATAATGTATTCGGCATCAACCAAGCCTCGGAACCCCGCGGGTGGAGTCATTCCTTCGTTCGGTTTGATGTTACCACTGCTCACGAGCCTTTTCGGTGGGAGGATGATTTGACAGAAGATGAGGAGTACCCTGACCGCGAGTCGGCTGAAGAGCGGCATTGGCGACACATGCGAAGGATAGCTTCGGAACCTGGGCTTCCCATGACCTCTGAGACTGGCTTATTCGCTGGTAGCCATGCGGCTGGTCGTGAACGGCAGGGGCAGCGTTGGGCAGATCGCTGGCCACACCTCAAGTGCACTTGAATAGCGTTTTTTGCTCTTAGGCCTCAGATTCCTGCGAACCGCGCGAGGGTTGATCTTGAAGCGGTCTGCTGTAAGGCCTCTCCTTACGGCCCGCCCAATAATAGCATCTGCTGAATTGAACGCCTTTGACTCGAGCACCGTATCTTTTGCGTTTTGCCAAGGGTAGTAATGAGTTCAAGGTATTGAACAATAGAAGCAAGAGTGTATGCAGTTAGGTATAGATGCAAGATGTCGAGGGTGAAGGCTTGGTGAAGGCGGAACCATTTCGCTTTCGAGAGACGGGGACCAATTTGGCCAATTTTATATATAGGACCAATTCTGGGCTCGATCGGCTAAAATTGAGGTACCTATGCATGCTGCCGCGCAGCCTTCCGGAAATCGTTCTTAGGGTGAGCAAATCCTGAGCAAATCCTGAGCCAGTCCTGAGCCGGCCCTAAGCCGGGGTGATCAACGTCACGTGGGCGAGGTACGAAAATGGAAATGTTATGTGCCCAGATTCGTCGCACAAAACAGCAGTTACACTTAGGGCGGCGTGGCTGACTTACTTGTGCCGCGCCCGTAGTGGCGGCCGCATCAGTGGCGCTTCGAATTGAGCCGTATCGCTCTCCACTTCTCGTCGATGGTGTTGGGAATGCTCGTCAAAGCGGTCCGAAACGATTTGGCGGTGTCATTCGCCCCTGTTCTTCCTCGTGAGGAGCTCGCACCAGACCTGATGGACTCGATCCGCACGCTGACTACATAGGAAATCAGGTCGTTATCATCTCGCGCCGCCTCTGCGATTTCGTTGAGCGTCGCCATGTCCTGGATCTCATCAATCTCCATCAGCACAATGCGTCGCTGCTTTGCCATCACCCCCGTCAAGGGTTGGGTCATAGCCCCCAAGTCATCGTTGAATTCCTTGAGGTGCTGCCCAAGTTCCGAGAAATTATCGCGGTCAGAGATGGCCCACGCAGCCTGGTCGCGGAGACGCGAGGCGGAGCGCTGCTGCTTCTTCCAGAAGAAGACGGGCTCTCTCTTCCGCGGCAGCGGTGGCTGGGCGGCGGTGGAGCTGCTCCCCGGCATTGTGAGCAAGTTGGAAGGCGAAGAAAAAGAGCCACTCAACACCTTCAGCCCGAATCGCTTCTTCAGCTCCCTCTCGTCGTCAAACAAGCCCTTGACACAATGCAGCGCCGCAATGATCCGGTTCCGTAGAAGCTGCTCGTCGAGGCGTGTATCGTAGTCAGCGCCGCCCATCAAGCCGCACGTTCTTCCCCAGGCTGAAAGTCGTAGTTCTTGGTTGTTGAATTTCCTTTCGAGGATGCGGCAGTCCTTGTCCAGAGCCGCGCCACGCCGCACGAGTTGGTAGCAGTCAATACACGATGTGAACAGCCCGGCGAGGCTGGCAACGCCGAGAGCCGGGCCTGCTGCTTCTGCCCCGACGGCGATGGCAGAGGGTTGTCCCCGGATAGTTTAATCGACGGCTCTCAGCTCTCATCCGATGTTCGTGACCTTGGTTCTCAGGCAGCCCTTCTCAAATGAAATGGGCGTGGGTCAACAGCGACTGGGCTTGCTTGGCCCGTGCGAGCTGTCGCTTTCCTCCCACTGCTTTCGCTTCTGTTCACGCCTAGGTGGCTCGCTGCTCAAGCACCGCGCTGCGATAATTCGACCGTCCGTCCGAGAATGTCCCGCGCCGACTGCCGCTATGATTTTCATCCCGCGGCTGTCTGTCGTGCTTCACGTTCGCACCATACCACTTCCGACTGCCGGACTCCTAAATTCAGGAACAATTCGAAAGAGAAATGGAGCTTTGCGACAGTATCACGGAGACATTATTGTGCCGGGTAGTGCGGGCTTACCAATCTCAAGTCACAGTAGCGGGATCCTAGATGCACGGCTCGGGCTGTGCCGGTATCGCATGCAGACTATGTCGCAATGGAAGACGCGTCGGCGTGACGTCCACTAAATCTGCCGTTATACGCATCCCCCGGCTCAACCGGGAACAACGATGCAGCCCTAATACAAACAGGGAGACTAAAGGTTACATCCAATGCGTTGTCCCACGCATGTCAGACGGCTCGGACTTGAAAGTAAGGGCGGGTATCAATGATATCCGGTCTGGGAGCTGTCGTCATTTTTTGCATTACTTAAAGGGTGTACAATTAGTTGCCTCTGCTGCCCTTCTTTACATCACCGCACTGAGAACTTTCCCACCCTACACAATCATACACCACATACATTGAAGATGCGGTTCAGCGTAGTCTTTATCATTGGAGCGGCAGCTCCAGCTCTAGCAAAGAAGCTCTTCGACGTGCCGCCCGGCGCAGTTGCCAAAGTCAGCATCATCGACTCTACCGTCCGCTTCGGCGGTGTTTCTGACTTTCTCTTTGTAACACCTGAACTCGAAGGCTTCGATGCTCTCCCTACCCTCCCCTCTTTGTCATTCCTCATCGAGAGCCCCAAGGGGAAAAAGGCAGTATTCGATCTCGCCGTGCCATTCGACCCCCTTAATTCGTACGCGCCAGCTGTCGTTGAAGCAATTCTTGCCAGTGGTTTCGACGCCCGTGTTGACAAGCACGTCGCCGATATCCTCAAAGACGGCGGCGTCAACTTAAACTCCATCAATAGCGTCATCTGGAGCCACTACCATTACGACCACATCGGCGACATCAGGACCTTCCCGCTCACCACCGAACTCGTCGTTGGCCCTGGTTTTAGCAAAGCATACCTCCCTGGCTATCCCACCAACCCAAACTCCACACTTCGCGAGAGTTACTTTACGTAAGTAGGCTCTCAACTATCTCAGCCTCACTCTTAAGCCCTAGCGACTGATATACCATCTGCGTATATCAGAAACCGCACCCTCCGCGAAATAACCTTCATCACCCCCCTCCGCGCCGGCCCCTTCCGCGCCTACGACTTTTTCTCCGACGGCTCCTTTTATCTCCTTGACACCCCGGGCCACACAACCGGACACATCGCCGGCCT
>Ga0247817_10001987_pt1 | contig 10566 bp, 7 predicted proteins | sample UWRJL212509R1_FD_178010 | JGI IMG/M metagenome (GOLD analysis project Ga0247817, IMG submission 178010) | Plant litter microbial communities from Arlington Agricultural Research Station in Wisconsin, United States - UWRJ-L212-509R-1 | ecosystem: Environmental > Terrestrial > Plant litter >... | reverse complement strand
ATAATCGAAATGGAAGAGAAATACGATACGCATTTTAAAGATGTGTATGAAGCTTTAAATTATTTAATGAACGAAAAAGAAGAAGAAAAACAAGATAAAGAAAGAGTACGAATTGGGTTTAAATAGTAAAAAAATATTTAACCACAGAGAAACTTAAGAAAAGAAGATAATTAATAAAAATATTAAGAAAACTAAATTTACTTATGTTGTCTTATAATGTGTTTTTTGGATCTTAATCCTTAGTTTCTTAAGTTTCTCTGTGGTTGTTCTTAGATTGTGTATTGAAATCAATAATTTATATTTCAATTCCAGCGAATTCATTCAAAACTTCATCTAAAATAAAATACAATTCACCTTCGTCTTGTGTTGTAACTAAACGCGCTCTGAATGGCTTTATGTTTGGCAACCCTTTTAAGTAATTAGAATAATGCGGTCGCATTTCTAAGATGCCAAGCGTTTTGCCTTTCCATTCTATAGATTTTTGCAAATGCGTTTTTATAATTTCGATCTTTTCTTCGATGTTGGGTTCTGCAATCAATTCACCTTTAAAAATAAACGACTTTACCTGATTAAAAATCCATGGTGAGCCAATAGCAGCACGACCGATCATAATACCATCAACGCCATACCTGTTTTTATATTCTAAAGCTTTTTGTGGCGAATCAATATCGCCATTTCCAAAAATTGGAATATGCATTCTTGGATTGTTTTTCACTTCAGCAGTCAAAGTCCAATCTGCTTCGCCTTTATACATTTGCATACGTGTACGTCCGTGAATGCTCAATGCTTTAATGCCAATATCTTGCAAGCGTTCGGCAACTTCAACAATATTTTTGGTTTGATCGCTCCAGCCTAAACGAGTTTTTACGGTTACAGGCAAATTAGTTGCTTTCACCACTTGTTCAGTTAAACGAACCATTTTTGGAATATCCTGCAAAATGCCAGCACCAGCCATTTTGCAAACTACTTTATTTACAGGACAACCATAGTTTATGTCAATCAGATTTGGATTTGCCTGTTCCACAATTCGAGTGCTTTCTACCATTGCGTCTTCTTCGCCACCAAAAATCTGAATGCCAATTGGTCGCTCGTAATCGTAAATATCCAGTTTCTGTACACTTTTTGCAGCATGACGAATTAAACCTTCAGATGAAATAAATTCTGTGTACATCAAATCTGCGCCGTATTTTTTGCAAACATAACGAAATGGCGGATCGCTCACATCTTCCATTGGTGCAAGCAAAAGCGGAAATTCGCCTAATTCTATGTCGCCTATTTTTACCATTCTTTTTAGTGTCAACTGATTGACTATCTTTACACAAAGATACGACTAATGTCACAGAATTTGTTAGATGATGATTTGAAAACACCGTTAATTCGGCACTATGGAATCAATAAGTATGATTGGATTTTACAGGTGTTTATTTGGATTGGAATGTTTGCAGCTTTTTTTATTGGAGCACAATTAATAAGTAGTGTTATAATTATCTTGTATTATAAAAGTGCTGATTTTAAAGTAATTGCATCTAATCCAAATAATTTAAATGCATTGAGATATGCTCAAATGCTGACAACTATCATTGGATTTTTATTGCCTGCTTTGATTTTCAGCAAACAAAAAGATCATCCAATTAGGAAATATTCAAATGCACATCTTGGTTTTAATCCGCTTTTTCTATTGCTTATTCCTGCATTGATTTATACATTTTATCCAATTATAAATGTATCATTCTTTGTAAATAAAATAATGCCATGGAATGATCTTATGAAAAGTTCACAATCAGAATATAAAATTTTGATAGACGCATTGGTGGCAAATAATAGTTTGCATGTTTTAATTTTAAATTTGATAACGATTGCGATTTTGCCTGCAATTTGTGAAGAATGGATTTTTAGAGGAACGTTTCAAAAATTGTTGTCAGAAAAATTAAATATACACCTTGCTGTTTTTATAGCTTCTGTTTTTTTTAGTTTAATACACATGGAGTTTTCAGGATTTTTACCGCGAATTATACTCGGCATGTTCTTAGGCTATTTGTTTTATTATTCAGGAAGTTTATGGATAAATATCTTCGCACACGCAGTAAATAATGCATCGCAGGTTGTGTTTATGTATTTAAACAGTAAAGGAATTTATAAAATGAATGTTGATAATCCGGAAATGCCCGAAACTTGGGAATTGGTTGTTTATACACTTGGTTTTGTTGTTTTGTGGTACATTTTTTACCATTTCTCACAAAAAAATAAAAAGAGTAACTTTGCATAATAATTTTTGAGTTTGTGAACCTCTGAGTTTATGGTTAATTCTTAAATTCTTAACTCTTTAATTTTTTAAACTATTTACATGAGCGATATACTAACACGAATAACCACAGGCATTTTTTTCCTAATTATTATGATTGGCGGTGTCGTGCTTAGTGAATATTCATTTTTGATATTGTTTTCATTATTGGTAGTTTTATGTATCAATGAATATCATGGCATCATTCATAATCTGTTAACTTCTACAGAAAAATGGAAATCAACCTATAAGCTCATCAATACTGTTTTCAGTGTACTCATCTTTGGCATCGTTTTCTTAGTAGCAAGCAATAAAATTCCATTAATATCTTTATCATTGGTTTGTGGTTTTCCATTAACATGGCTGGTAATAGAAATGTATACAAAAAGCGAACGACCGTTTTACAATGTTTGCTTAAACTCTATGGGAATTTTTTACTTAGCAATTCCATTATCATCGGCATCTTTATTGGCATTTCATGCGCAAGAATATAGCTGGCATTATTTATTGGCAATCATGTTGTTCGCATGGAGCAACGATTCTTTCGCTTATTTATTTGGAAGATATTTAGGAAAGCACAAATTATTCGAACGCATTTCACCTAAGAAAACTTGGGAAGGTTTTTTCGGTGGAATGGCTGGTGCTGTTTTATTTGCTTACATCGTTTATTTGTTATTTCCAAGATGGACAGGATACCAGGTTGCATTGCCAATCTACGTCATCTTAGCGATCATTACATCTATTACAAGTACTTACGGTGATTTAGCAGAAAGTATGATAAAACGCAACTTGCAAATTAAAGATACTGGAACCGCCTTGCCTGGTCATGGTGGTTTCTTAGACAGATTTGACGGCTTGATATTTTCTTTGCCTGCGGCAACGTTATATTTAACGTTCTTCTTAAAATAAACAGACATACAAAAAGATGGCATCGCTTTAAGCAATGCCATCTTTCAATATAAAAAACACCCTAAATCTTATATTACAATCGCTTTCTCGCCGATCATTTTCCTTAAATTCAATAATGCATAACGCATTCTGCCAAGCGCAGTATTGATGTTGGTTCCAGTCATTTCTGCAATTTCCTTAAAACTTAAATCAGCATAATGTCGCAAGATTAAAATTTCTTTCTGATCAGGAGGCAACAGCTCAACCATTTCTTTTATTTGCATGATAGCTTGGTCTCGAATGATAGAATCTTCTTTACTTTCTTCAGCAAATTTCAAAACATTAAAAATATCTTTTCCATCACCATCTACAATGGTTGGCATTCGTTTATTCTTGCGAAAATGATCCATGCATAGATTATTTGCAATCATCATGATCCAAGGCAAAAACTTTCCTTCTTCGTTGTATTTTCCATTTCTGATACTATCAATGGCTTTACACAATGCATCCTGAAAAATATCTTCGGCTAATGCTTTGCTTTTGACGCGCATCATAATGAAAGAAAATATCTTTCTTTGGTGAGTTTTCAATAATAAAGCAAGTGCTTTTTCATCTCCGTTTATATATCTTTGGAGAAGCTCATTGTCAGTTTGAACAATAGGATACATGATAATAATTTTTTGCGTGTTAAACAATTTGCCGTTGTCATGTAAATATTATTCAATAATGATATTGTGTTATGTGAGTTAATTTGTATCAATTTTAATAAACAAAAACCATTTAATTACTGTCATTAACAGTATTTAACGGAAAAATTGTGACTTTAGTATGTCGAAAACAAAAAAAATAACGGTTAATAGTGAGAATAAAATCTTTATAAAAGGCGCACGCACGCATAATCTGAAAAATATTGATGTAGAAATTCCAAGAAATAAGTTGGTAGTTGTTACCGGTGTTTCAGGTTCGGGAAAGTCTTCTTTAACAATTGATACTTTATATGCAGAAGGACAACGTCGATATGTTGAATCGCTGTCTTCTTACGCGCGTCAGTTTATGAATAGGATGGATAAGCCTGATGTTGACTATATCAAAGGTCTTTCACCGGCTATTGCCATTGAACAAAAAACAACAACAGGAACAACTCGTTCTACCGTTGGAACGCTTACAGAAATTTATGATTACTTACGTTTGCTATATGCAAAAATCGGTAAAACGTATTCGCCAATTTCCGGAAATGAAGTAATAAAACATGATGTTTCTGACGTGATTGATTACATCAAAACTTTGGAAGAAAACACAAAGATTCAGATACTATCACCATTAAGCGAAATCAATAAAAATAAACTGGAAACACTTTTGCAGGATGGAATTCAGCGTTTATTAATTGATGCTGAAGTGGTAAGAACAGAAGATATTACAGAGAAAGAAGTCACTGCTTTAAACAAGAAAAGAGAAAAATTTATTTTAATCGACCGAGCAACAGCAGAACAATCTGAAGATAATTTATATCGTTTAGCAGACTCTATTTCTTTGGCTTTTTCTGAAAGCAATGGCTATTGCACCATTGATGTTCCAAACAAAGCAAAAAAGAGTTTTAGCAATCGTTTTGAGTTAGATGATATGCAGTTTGAAATGCCATCGCCACAGTTTTTTAATTTCAATTCACCATTTGGAGCATGCAGTAAATGCGAAGGTTTCGGAACAATCTTAGGTATTGATCACGACTTAGTAATTCCGAATAAAAACTTATCTGTTTATGAAGACGCTGTTGCTTGCTGGCGAACCGAAGGCATGAGTGTTTGGAAAAAACAATTGATAAAAGGCGCACCGAAATGTGATTTTCCGATTCACAAACCAATTATAGACCTTACAAAAGAACAATATAAAATTTTATGGACAGGCAACGAATGTTTTGAAGGAATTAATGCATTTTTTAAAGATGTGGAATCGCAAACTTATAAAATTCAGTATCGTGTAATGTTGGCAAAATATCGTGGACGAACTGCTTGCGATCAATGTCACGGCACGCGTTTGCGACCTGATACAGAATATGTAAAAATCGCAAAAACATCTATTGGTGATTTATTGCAAATGACCATTAAAAATTTATACGCACATTTTCAGCAAATAAAATTCAGCAAAAAAGATACGGAAATTGCCACACGCATTTTGTTGGAAGTCAACAACCGTCTACAGTTTATGGTTGATGTTGGCTTAGAGTATTTATCGCTTAATCGTTTCTCTAATACTTTGTCAGGTGGCGAATCGCAGCGCATCAATTTAACCAGAACTTTAGGCAGCAACTTAACAGGTTCTTTATACATTTTAGATGAACCGAGCGTTGGCTTGCATCCACACGATACAGGTCGTTTGATCAATGTTTTAAGGTATTTGCGAGATTTAGGAAATACCGTAATTGTTGTTGAACATGAAGAAGAAGCGATTCGCGCTGCTGATTATTTAATAGATGTTGGACCATTTGCAGGTACACTTGGTGGTGAGATTGTATTTGCAGGAAATGCAGATGATATCATCAAAAATCCAAACAGCTTAACAACAAAATATCTTACAGGAAAACTGGAAATAGAAGTGCCAAGAGTTCGACGAAAGCCAATCAACTTTATTGAAATAAAAGGTGCGAAACAAAACAACTTAAAAGGCATTGATGTAAAAGTGCCATTGAATGTATTGTCAGTAATTACAGGTGTTTCAGGCTCAGGCAAGACAACATTAATAAAACAAATTTTGTATCCATATTTAAAAATCCAGCTCGAAGGTTTTGGCGGAAAAGCAGGTGTTTTTAAAGAAATCACAGGTTATAAAAACAAGATAAAAAAGATAGAATTTGTAGATCAAAATCCAATTGGCAGAAGCTCGCGAAGCAATCCTGTGACTTATATAAAAGCATACGATGCAATTCGTGATCTGTTTTCTGTTCAATCATTATCGAAGATTCGTGGCTATCAGCCAAAGCATTTTTCTTTTAATGTAGAAGGCGGAAGATGCGATGCCTGCGAAGGTGAAGGCGAACAAGTTGTTGAAATGCAGTTCTTAGCAGACGTACATTTAGAGTGTGAAGTTTGTCATGGAAAACGATTTAAGCAGGAAATTCTGGAAGTTACTTATAATCAAAAAAGTATTGCAGATATTTTAGACTTAACGGTTGATGACGCGATAGAGTTTTTTAAAGAAAAGAAAGAGGTTGCTAATAAATTACAGCCTTTGCAAGATGTAGGCTTAGGTTATGTGCATCTCGGACAAAGCAGTTCAACTTTAAGCGGTGGCGAAGCGCAACGTGTAAAACTTGCATCTTTTTTAGGCAAAGGAATGGCGAAAGATCCTGTGTTATTCATATTTGATGAACCAACTACAGGCTTGCATTTTCATGACATAAATAAATTGTTGAAAGCCTTTAATGCATTGATAGAAATCGGTCATACGGTTGTAGTTGTAGAACATAATATCGATGTGATAAAATGTGCTGATTGGATCATTGATCTTGGACCAAAAGGTGGCGAAGAAGGCGGAAACTTAGTGTTTGAAGGTACACCTGAAAATTTGATCAAAAATAAAGAATCATTGACGGCAAAGTATTTGAAAGAGAAATTGAAGTAAAATATTTGTTGAAGACAACTATGCAATGTTTCGTGTCTTCACGAAACAAATTAATTTTTAAAGCTCAATCATAGCATGCTTCTTTTGCGTTCTTAGCGTGAAAAACTTCTTGTCCAAAATCAATTTTCTCATTATATTTATTACATGAAAAACCATATACTATTAGCTGTCCTAACTATCTCATTTTTACAATTTTCCTGCAAAAAAAAGGAAGCAACACCGGTTGAATCTTGTGATGTTGTTATTAAAAATGGCAGAATGCGCAATCCTTATGCTTCATCGGGAAATCATCTTCGTGTCAAACCATCTAAATACTGCAAGTTCTACATTCACAATATTGCAGAATACCAGGCATTGGAAAACAAAGGTATCTACCTGCAATCTTTGCCGATGGACGAATACACCGATCGCATAGATTTTCCGGTAACTACCACTGCGCAAGGCATGTTGTTTTATGGTGTTGTGCCAAGTGGCGTTGATATCAGCAATTTCAGTCACGAGTTTCTAGAAAATGCTTTTCTTCCTGAAAAAACAAATGCTAATGGAAAAGTCAATGGCTCAGGTCTTGGCTTAGGAAAAACCATCAACGGTACGGTAAAATTCATGAACCCGATCTCTCATCAATACAGTATGCTTGGTGGCGTAAAAGTGATTGTAAAAGATGCCTATAAAACAGCAGTTGCTTTTACAGATCAGGATGGAAATTTCAGTATTGAAGATGAAGAAATAAATTCAGACACTGTACAAGTGCTGTTAGAGTTCTCTAATGATTATTATGAAATAAGAACGCTTAATATTGCCTTTTTGCAGGCGATTGTTTTTCCAAATAAATATTCTTTAGGGTATAAAAAAACATGCGGTTTAACAAACATGCAAATAGAGATTGGTCCTGAAGCAAAAAATGCAGCCTTACAGCATTCTGCGGCAATGTTGTTATCGCTTAATCAATTCAAAAAATTTGCGGTCGATAACCAGCTTAAATTTCCAGCCAAGAGAATGGTGATATGGAATGCTATTGATGCAGTGATCAGCGACAGCTACTCAACACCGATGCTTAACAATATCAACATCAGCAGCAGTACCAGCATCGACGGCTTGCTATCGCAGCTGTTTGGTATTCCAAGTGCTTTAACGCCACTTCTTCGCGATATAATTGGTGATAAGCTGCCTGATGTATATGCGCCTTATTATAATGCTAATTTCGACCACGTGCCAAGAGGTTTTATAGAAACGATGTTCCATGAGTTTGCACACGCCAGCCACTATGCACAGGCAGGTGATGCTTTTTGGCAGGATTATATTGCATATATTTTTGCAAACGGCGGTTATGGCGATGTTACAAAACCGGGTTCAGGTATGATACAGTTGTCGGAAGCATGGGCAGAAGATCTGTCTAATCATTGCGCATTTCAAATTTATGGTGACTCCGTTTACATTAGATATTCTGAAAGACCACCAACATCTTTTATTCCTTATGGTGTATATTACGATGTGTCTGATAATGTTCCTGATAATGTCAGGAACAGAACAATTGATCAGGTAAGCGGTTATACTTTTCCTCAAATGTATGAGTTGCTGCAGCCAAATATCAGAACGCAACAGCAATTCAGAGATGCTTTAAAGCTTAAATTGCCTGCACAATCAGTAGCGATAGATAGCTTGTTTGCCGGTTATGGTTTGTAGTAAACGATACTTCGTGCCACGAAAATCGTGGCACGAAGTATCGTTTATTGTGAAGAGCATCTTGTAAATAACTCATTTTATACTAATAATGTAAAAAGGATAACTCATAAGGTTATCCTTTTTTATTTTCCCCTATGTATCAGCGCTTAAACCGTACTGAAAGCCTGTTTCAAACTTATTAATAACTATCCTGAACTTATTATCTGTCTTCAACGCCTTATTATCTGCCTTCAACGCCTTATTATCAGTCTTCAACGACTTATTATCAGTTTTTAAGGACTTATTATCAGGACTCAGCGCCTTATTATCAGTTTTCAAGGACTTATTATAAGTCCTCAGCGACTTATTATCATCACTCAACGCCTTATTATAAGTCTAAACATTCTTATTATAAGAAAAAGGAAAGAAAAAAATATTTTGAGTGAGATAAAATAATAAGCCGCACGACAATAATAGCGGTGCGGCTTACCTAAAGCTTTATAGTATGATACTAAAACTGCAATTCCGTCAAAGGAATCGTTTGCTCGATTTTCACCTCGTTTTTATTGTTATATACTTGCAGTTTAATAGAAATAGGTGTGCTGTTCCAGTCAATATCTATCATGCCGAAGTTCAACGCTTGTAAGGCTGTGCCAACTCTATACATATTTGGTCTTGGAGAATCTTCTGTTTGGTTCAATCCGCTGGAAGTCATATCATACAACGGATATAAACCTGCAGGCTGCTGTTTGCTCAATTCTGCCCAATGCACATCGCCGCTCACCATAAATACACCTGCAGCTCTTGTTTCTTTTATTAAATTAAAAAAGCGTTGCAACTCATGCGGATAGTTTGTCCAAGATTCGTAGCCATTATGTTCGTGCAGCATTTGCGAGCTGCTCATCACAATTCTTACTTTTGCAGGTTTCAATAATTCAGCATGCAGCCATGTCCATTCTTCATTACCTAAAAAATGTTTCGTTGTATCGCTGGTCGGTGAAATCGGTTCACCACTAAAAACATCTAAGAAAACACGTGTGTCTAATACAATGATCTGCAGCTTGTGCGCATCATCACCGTAATAATATGAGCCATACACGCCGGTATGGTTTCGCTGATTAGAGGTTGCCGGAACATTATAAAAATTCAATAATAAATTAGCGGTCTGGCGTTTGTGCGGGTATTCATTGCCTCTGTTATTGCCGCCATAATCGTGGTCATCATACGTAGCAATGATAGGAATATTCTGCTTGAATCTTTTAAAAGGTGCATTACTTAATAGAATACCATATTGCAAAGCCAGCCAAGCGGAATCAGGATAAGTGCCAGGCAAAAAATCGCCGTACATATTATCGCCTAAAGCTAAGAAAAGATCAGGTTTCAGGCTTTGTATGCTGTCGAAGATACTTAGATTGCCGACCTGCACACAACAAGAGCCAAAAGCTATCTTACTTGGTGGAGGCGCAATGTTTTCCGAAGAGTTTTTGGTGCAAGATAAAATGAAAAGGATAGGAAAGAAGTAAAATATGTTTTTCATAGTGAAGTTTGTTCACTAAAAATACAAAAATGATAGATAAATTAACCACATAGAAACATAGAATGAAAACAAAAAGAAGATAAGAACATAGAGCTTTGCATAAATATAGTTTTTGCTCTGTGAAATGCAGAGCTTCTATAGAAACTCTTTTATCATTATGTCTTCTGTGATACTATGTGGTTAAAAAGTTTCTTATTCTTCTTCAGGAACAATCTCAAAATCTTCTAAAAACTTAGTAGTGAAATTTCCATTGCGAAAATCTGCGTTATCCATTAATTGTAAATGAAAAGGAATGGTTGTTTTGATGCCTTCGATCTTCATTTCTTTTAAAGCGCGTTTCATGCGTTCAATGGCTTCTATTCTTGTGCTTGCTTTTACGATCAATTTCGCGATCATAGAATCATAAAATGGCGGAATAGAATAACCAGCATAAATATGAGAATCTATACGAACACCATAACCACCGCTTGGCTGATAGGTTAATATTTTTCCAGGTGATGGCTTAAAATTATCAAAAGGATTTTCTGCATTAATACGACATTCTATTGCGCAACCTTGTGGTAAATATGCTGTTTTTTCGAGT
>Ga0247817_10001985_pt1 | contig 10568 bp, 12 predicted proteins | sample UWRJL212509R1_FD_178010 | JGI IMG/M metagenome (GOLD analysis project Ga0247817, IMG submission 178010) | Plant litter microbial communities from Arlington Agricultural Research Station in Wisconsin, United States - UWRJ-L212-509R-1 | ecosystem: Environmental > Terrestrial > Plant litter >... | reverse complement strand
TTTTGTCGTTATTCATTTGTGATGTGTTAACCTTAGGGTTCATAATATATTATTACTTAGGGGCTATGCGCCTGTCGGCAGGCCTAAAATGCCAGGATAGTATGGTTAAAACTATCAATAATGTCGGCCCAAAAAGCGATATAGGTTTATCCCCAACCGCCAAATGAGAATATACCGCTCCCGACATGGCGAAGAAGAAACCCGCGTAGGCCCACTCTTTTACCAAACCACATTTAGGAATTAGCACTGCTATTACGCCCAAAATTTTCCATATGCCCAGCAAGGTAAGCAAGTATAATGGATAGCCCAATAAACTCATCATTACTGCTTCATCCTTTACTTTTAACAACTGTACTATGGCTGTTGAAACCATACCTAACGATAGCCACACCGTGGCTATCCAGTAAATTATTTTGTTTCGCTTCGTCATACTAAAATAATTTAAGGGCTATTTCTTGCAAACGATTGTGCGCCATGTTGATGCCTTGTTTAAATGGCATCTGCAGCACCTGGTCGCGCTGCTCAACAGAGCGGTAAATGGTGTGTACAGTGAGTTTGCAGGTATCATCAGTCAATTTTTCAAATTGCAAAAACTCAAGTTGTACATCAAAAGGCATGTTCTCAAACTCAAAAGTCCGGGTTATCTTTTCATCCGGGATGAATTCGTGAATAGCGCCATTAAATCGGTACTTATTTCCTTTTGGATCAGTAGTTTCAAACTGAAAGCCACCATGCTTTTTATTTTCCAGTTTAAGCACTTTTGTGCCCATCCATTGCTCCACTATGTCAGCTTCGGTATAGGCCTTAAAGAGCAGTTTTACCGGTAAATCAAATTCGCGGGTAATAGTAAGGTCGTGCCTGCCGGTTTCGGCAGCAACTTTTGTTTTTAGTTCCATAAGGTTTATTGTTTTTTCTGCGGATAGTTTTTCATAATGGCTTCCAGTTTATTAAACCTGTCGTCCCACATCTGCCTAAAGGGCTCAATAAACTCTGCTACTTCTTTCATTTTCTTCGCGTTGATGTGGTAATGCACCTCCCTGCCTGTTTGTGTTTGGGCCAGCAATTCGCATTCGGTAAGTATTTGCAAATGTTTGGATACTGTAGGCCGGGCCGTATCAAAATTGGCCGCTATGGCACCCGCCGTCATGGTTTGCGATGCCAGCAGCAGCAGTATTGCCCTGCGGGTAGGATCGGCAATGGCCTGGAATACGTCTCGTCGTAAATTCATTGCGTAGTTATTTGACTACAAATATATATGTAGTTATTTAGCTACGCAAATTTTAGTGAAAAAAAAATTTAGGCGAAGCGTGGGGCGGTGCGATTCCCCTCTTGAGAGGGGTGGAGGGGTGTGTTCTGCTAGCGGAGTAACACCCCCCCCCGCAGCCGCACATTTCTTCGCGCCCCTCTCAAGAGGGGAGTTTTGGCGATGACTTCTAATCCAAATGCTTGTTATTCAAACCCATCGCTATAAATGAAAATTACTAAACACCAACCGCATCCTTATTATACTTAGTCCTATAAACTAAAGGCGACACCCCTGTAAATTTTCTAAACACCTCGCGAAAAGCTTTCAGATCAGAGTAACCTACCTCATACATAATTTCGTTGATAGATTTGCGGGTGGTTTCAAAGGCTTTTTTGGCTGATTCTACCTTAACGCGCTGCATGTACTCAATAGGAGTATTGCCAGTAGCTTTTATAAACCGGCGGTCAAAATTTCGTCTGCCTACGGCGAATTTAGCAGACAGTGCTTCTATGGAGATCTTTTCGGTTATCTGGTTTTCAATGTAAGCCTGCGCCTCTTTAACCATCTCATCGCTGTGCTGCTTTTGCCCTCTAAAAATCATAAAAGGCGACTGCTGCTGCCTGTCTATCTCAATCTGAAAAATTTTGGAACAAAATATAGCCGTTGGCCGGTCGTAATATTTCTCCACCAGGTAGATCATCAGGTTTAAAAAGGAGTACGCACCGCCATTGGTATATATGCCATTCTCATCGGTTATCAATTCATCAGTTTGCAGGTTCACATCCGGAAACAAGGCCCTGAATTTATTGGCATAGTTCCAATGGGTAGAACAACTCCGGCCATTAAGCAAGCCCGATGAGGCAAGCATAAACGCGCCGCTGCACATAGTAGCTACTTCGGCACCGTTTTTATACTGTTTGGCTACCCAATCAACAATGTCAATGTTGCCTTTTTGTGGTTTTTCAAAGCTTTCTAATGATGGTATAACAACAAGGCTTGTTTTGCTGATCTGCGAGATGTGTATATGGCTTTTTACAGAAAAAAGTCCACCCGCCAGCTCTGTTTGCTGGGTAACACCTGCAATTTCTATTTTAAAAACTTCTTTGTGTCCATTTTCCTTAAAATACTGGCCGGCGCGGGTAAAAATTTCGTAGGCACCAGCTATGCAGGCTACGGTACCCAGGTTGGTTTGTCCGTCGGGAGCTAATATGGTAATGTGCTTCATGTTAGCAAAGGTATAAGGTTAGTATGTCCAAATCAACCCCTTATAATGTCTATTTTAACCTATGCCATGTGTGCTATCTGACACTACATTTGTGATATACAAACAAAAAATTATGACACTAAAAAATTTAATAACCGCCATAGCTTTAGTAATAAGCGCATCAATGGCAAGCGCGCAAACCAAAGTAGCCGACATTGTTAAGGAATGGGAACGGTCAAAAGCATACACCAAGGAATATCTGGATGCTATGCCCGAAAAAGGTTACGCCTTAAAGCCTACGCCGGAGATGCGATCATTCGCCGACCAGATGTTGCACCTGGCAGATGCTAATTATGGTTTGGGTTCCTCGGCGCTTGATATAAAAAGCCCATTTACGGTTGGCGATCTGGAAAAGAACCCCGATAAAACCAAGGCTAGTGTAACCGGCAAAGTAATGGCCAGCTATGATTTTGTAATAGCGCAAATTAAAAAGACCACAGAAGCACAATTAGACCAGAACGTTAAAATGATTGGCAGCTTTGATATGCCTAAAAGAACAGGTTTAGCAAAGGCTTTGGAGCACCAGGCGCATCACAGAGGGCAAACTACTGTTTATTTACGCCTGGCAGGCGTTACGCCACCACAGGAAAAATTATTCTAAACAAATTACATATAATCTAATACAGAAAAACATGCTAGCAACAGATTTTACAGCTACCATAAAAGTAGACCAAACACCTCAACAAGTTTTTGATGCCGTTAATACACCGCAAAACTGGTGGTCGGGAGATTTTGAGGGCGACACCAAGAGTTTGAACGACGAATTTACCTACCGCTACCAGGATATGCATTACTCAAAGCAGCAGGTAGTTGAGTCTGTGCCCGGCGAAAAGGTAGTATGGCTGGTTACAGAAAGCTACCTCAGCTTTTTAGAAGATACAAAAGAGTGGGACGGTACAAAAATAATTTTTGAGATAGGCGAGAAGAACGGCCAGACAGAATTGAAATTTACGCATGAAGGCATTAACCCAGGCGTAGAGTGCTACGATGCCTGCTCTACAGCATGGGGCCAGCTTATCCGCCAAAGTCTGTTCAACTATATCACTACCGGTAAGGTTGACAAACCAGCTTTGTAATTATTACCATGGATCAGTATAAAGTATTTTATGATCTTCATCATCAGGCTCAACCGCTGGTGGTTGGCAATGCCTGGAATGCCAAAAGCGCCCAAATTATTGAAAAAGCCGGCTTTAATGCAGTGGCAACATCCAGCGGAGCCATTGCAGATTCGCTGGGTTATAAAGATGGCGAACAGATCCCTTTTGAAGAAATGTTGTATATGGTTGGTCGGATAAGATCAGCCATAAACATTCCTTTAACTGTTGATATGGAGCGTGGCTACACCAATGATTTAGAAATGTTGACCAGCAACATCCAAAAAATTATTGACCTTGGCGCGGTAGGTATCAATCTGGAAGATAACCAGGGAGAAGAGATCTATCTCACAAAATTAAATGCTGTTAGCAACTATCTGCAACGCACTAAACAACAGTTGTTTATCAATGCCCGTACCGATGTTTTCTTACAAAAACTACCTAACCCCGTAGAAACAGTAATTGCAAGAGCAGCGCGTTACAAACAGGCAGGCGCAAATGGCCTGTTTGTAACCGGTGTGCAGGATACCGCGATAATTAAACAAATTGTTTCTGCTGTTGATCTCCCTGTTAATGTAGTAGGTGTATCAGCTATTGCCGATGTACAGTTACTGGCTGATTGCGGCGTAAAGCGGATAAGCATGGCAGGTATATTGTATAACGCGGCTTACAAAAAGATCAATGAGTTGGTAACAACCATAAAAGAGGAAAACTCATTGGCGAAGTTATATTAGCCATGCACATAAAACCTTTCGCCTTTTACCTTTAACCTCAAAAAAGTGATCCCGCTTGGATTCGAACCAAAGTCCTTCCCCGGAAAAGCAATCGGGACGCTCTGCCTAACTGAGCTACAGGATCAATAAAGAAAAGCAAAGGTTGCCAAACAGCGCCTGGGGGCACTGCAGGCAACCTAATGCAATCGCAGGGTTTATTGGGGTTTTACAATATGTAAAACATAACATTTTGTTGCGGTGTGGCACAGGTTTCGGGTGCCTTGGCGTATTCGTCTTTAAGTAACTGGCGCAAATCCCGGTCAATTTTTCTGCATATGGTGGTCATTGGGGTATCTGTTGGCTTATTCTCAAACGGGTCTTGTAGGTGTATCGCCATTTTCTCAATCAAAAAGAATGATGCTGACATGGTTACCACCAGCGGGATCTGGAATATGCCGAAATGTTCTATTAAACTAAAAGGCATCATCAAGGCAAACAATATAACCAACATGTGTATGTACAGGCTATAAGTAACGGGGAAAACGGTGTTCTTTATCCTTTCGCAAGCACCCATAGCATTTGAAAAGCGACACAACGTTTCGTCCATAGCAATTTGCTGATATTCATTTACCCAACCCAGGCGCAACAACAAACGCAGATCATTACCGTGTTGCTCTAACAGAGCCATAGGGGTGTTATCCAGCTTTAAAACGGCTTGTTTTTCCTCTTCGGATATCAAATTAAGCGTATCATGCGTGCTTTGGCCCCTCAGGTGCTTGCTCAGGCTATACACCCAGGCTATTTGTCTTTTAATTATACGTTCGCGCAGGGAAGCCCTGTCTTCATTGTCATATGAGTTATCAATGAATGTAAGCACCTGGCGAGCGTAGGAGCGCGAGTCGTTTACAATTGCGCCCCAAAGTGAACGGGCCTCCCACCAACGATCATAAGCCTGGTTTGACCTGAATGCCAGCAGCAGTGATATAATGGTACCCAATATTGCAGGTATGGCAATGGGTATGGATACGCCGGGAAAACTGTAAACGGTATGTGCAATATAAACCAATGACGAGTATGCCGCGAGCATTGCCAGTTCCATTTTTATTTTACCCACAACGTAGCTTACAGGAATATTTTTTTTTAATAACATAACGTTTTAAATTTTGGTTAAACATATTGTTCGGCAAGCATGGCCTCCTGCTCTATTTCTCTAACAACTTCCAATTTTGCTGCTGCCGGTTTTTTAATTAATTCGGCAGCGCTTATCTTGGTTATCTTTTTACCGCAGCGAGCAATCATTTCATTAGGATTTATGCTGGTTTTATTCAGCATTTTGAAATTGTAGGCAGGGAGTTCTAAAACTGCATCAATGTTATGCAACTCAATAAAATTTCTGAATGCTACAGAAGTGTTACCATAGAAAAACTCCAGCCTGATGGTATTTAACTGCTCCGGGTATTGGTTTTTTAGTTCGATACAGCCTTTGTAAAAATCGTCAGAAATGTGTTTATACTCGGCACAGCGGCGCGAAAGCATCAACAGTTCGCGTACGCAATCAGTAACGCTCATTAGGTGTACCATAACGATATCCACTTGCTCTGCATTTAATTTTGATAGCAACTGCGGAATGTACTGGAGTGATTCGGTTCGGTAGTCGGTTGGAATAAGTACTGTTTTCATGTTCTTAGATGTTAAATGAGCACTAGTTGTATGTTACAATAGTACCCTGCAATCATTAAGAACTTTTAAGAGGCCAATTAGAATTCAATTAGAGTTTACACGGTCAAGTGGTAAAGACACTTGTATTTCTGTACCGCTGTTCACTTCAGACCGTATGCCGATGGTGCCATTATGCAGGCGAATGATATTGAGTGTTAAAGGTAAACCTACGCCGTGGCCGTTATAATCGTGCGTGTTTGATGCCCTGAAGAAGGGCTCAAAAATGTGCTGCACTTCGGTAGCGGGTATACCTATACCACGGTCTGTTACAGAAAATATAATGCTTTTATTCTGGCAAAAGAGCCTAATATTTACCACATCGTTATGAGAGTATTTACAGGCATTGCTGATGATGTTGGTGGCTGCCAGGTTAAGCAGATTTAAATTGCCTGATACATGGAGGCTCTCCGCGTCTGCCGGTAAGCCCGAAAAATCTATTTCTATGTTGCTGTTCGGGATAATTTTTTTGACCGATTCAACAGCCGTTAAAACCAATTCGTCTACGCGTACAGGCTGCCAGTTTTGTTTCTTGCCATCAAAGCCGGTTTGCGCTAATGAAAGTAAACTGTTAAGCATTTGGATAAGCTTGGTGGCTTCATCATGCATTACCGTAAGTGCCTCGTGGTGTTTATCGCCGGTTTGGCTATCGTTAAGCGCCAGCTCCAGTTCGCCGCTTATAACAGTTAATGGGGTGCGCAATTCGTGCGATGCATTGCTGACAAAATTGTTCTGCGTTTCAAAAGCTGTCTCCAACCGGTTAAGCATATTGTTAAACGTATGCGATAGTTCTGCTAATTCATCTTTACCACGGGGTTCGTCAAGGCGCTGGTGCAAATTATCTGATGTAATGCCATTAACCTTTTGGATAATTTTACGTACCGGCGCAAAAGTATAATTAGAGAACGCACTGCCCACAAAGAATACGATGATCAGCGCGCCAAAAAATCCAAGTAATAATATTTTTTGGAGTTCGGCTATTTCGCTCAGGCCGTATGCATTAAGCGCCGTTGCGATAACTATAAAACTGTCGTTGTTTATCTTAAATACTTTACCTGCATAAAACTTGTTGTCTTTGCGGTAAGTACTGCTGTTAAGATTAATAATATCCTTAAAAAAAGCGTCGGGCATGCCCGGGTTTTTATAGTTCCCTTTTTTGTCGGCCTTTATAATGTATTCCCTTTCGCCGTCAAGCCGCTCCAGGTACCGGTTGCGCACTTCCTGATAGGCAATTTTGTTGCCACCAGGCAGCAAATTTATTTCGGCGGTTAAATTTGTACGTGCCTCCAGTCGTTTAAAAAAGTCGCGGTAGTTAAACTGGTACTCAAAATATAAAATGAAGACGTTAAGAAGCACCAATATCCCTGTAGACAGGATAAGAAAAAGCAGGGTAATTTTGCTCGTTATTCGCAATTATTCCGCCTCCTTTAGTATGTAGCCCATACCAAAAACTGTTTGTATATAACGTGTTTGGTTGTCTTTATCCAGTTTTTTGCGCAGATAGTTTATGTATACATCTACAACGTTAGTACCAAGGTTAAAATTGATATCCCAAACACTTTCAAGTATCTGTATGCGCGAGAGTACTTTTTTTGGGTTTTTCATAAAATATTCCATCAGGCGGTATTCTGTTGGCGATAGATTAAGTTGTTTACCACCACGCGATAGTATTTTAGCATCAATATCCAGTTCCAGATCTTCCCAAGTAAATAAGGTTAACTCTTGCTTTACGTCGGCTCCGCGTCGTCTTAGTAAAGTTTTTAGGCGGGCGGCAAGTTCGGCCATTTTAAAGGGCTTTGCAAGGTAATCGTCGGCTCCGCTTTCCAATCCCATTACAATGTTCTCGGTAGAATCAAGCGCGGTAAGCATCAAAATAGGGGTGTGGGTATCGTTAGCTCTTATGCGCTTGCACAACTGTATGCCATCCAAATTAGGCAGCATAACATCCAGTATTATCAAGTCAAACGGGTAGCCGGTGGCCATTTGCAGGCCGGTAAGGCCGTCGGTTGCTACGCTTATATTGTTAAAGCCATATTCTGCAAGCCCCCGCTTAACTACTGATACCACGTTGGGTTCATCTTCTACCAATAATACTGACATCTATCCGATAAATTCATTTGCCTGATTCTTAAAAAGTGGTTTACACTTTAAATCTAAGGCTTTGTAAATAATTGTAAAAGTAGTAAAATCCTTGCTTTAGTGTAAACATGTGCAGGATAGCGTTTAAGCTGATATTTATTCCGGTATAACAAACGCCTGCAACTCGGCCATTTTTCCTTCTCTGAAACGCCATACGTCGCAAAAGCTGTAGCTTATCATTTTTCCTTCGTCATTCTTTAGCGCTATTTTACCTATAGCTGTAACAAAATCACCTTCAGAAACTATCTCAGATGATTTAAACACGGGTGGTTCCTGATAAGCTTTAGCCATATATTGCCGTATTGCTTGTTTTCCCAGTAAAGTATACTCGCCTACAAACTCCCATTTTGTATCTTCCGTGCAAAACGCCAAAAATCCTTCATTATCGCCGGCGGCTACCGCTGCGTTTGCTTTTTCAAGTATGGCTTTGTTATTTAAATTCATCATCTTAACACATTAAACCACCTTATAAGCATATTGTTTAACCAAATAATATCCTGCCTTTACTTAAATCTATTTTTTTGGGTGCCATCAAATTTTAATTTTATTGCTTAATTTTCGATATCAAACCAATTGAAAAATGTCAGCATTAAAGGGTTTTTTTTTGAGTAAAAAAGGCATCATCATCACCGGCGTGTCTCTTATTTTAGTTGCGGTAGTGGCCTACGCGGTAAGCCATTTTGCAAGCAAGAGCAAAGTAGACCGTTCCTTTAGCAAATACATAGAATCTTATACCGCGGGCATTATTTCGCGCGAAAGTAGTATCCGTATCCGGCTTGTATCACGGGTAGAGGGCAGCCATGCGCAGAATGAGCAACTGCCTGATGGTGTTTTTAGTTTTTCGCCATCGGTAAAGGGTAAGGCCTATTGGGTTGATGCGTTAACAATTGAATTTAAGCCGGAAAAGCCACTTGATCCCGATAAAAAATATGATGCAACTTTTAAGCTTGGTAAGGTTACTGATGTTGATGATAAGCACCGGGAGTTTGAGTTTTGCTTTCAAACCATAGCGCCCGATTTTACTATCAAGTTTAACGGTTTGCAAACATCGCCGCGCACTTCATTAGATAAAATGAAACTGGAAGGCGTGGTGCAAACAGCTGATGCCGAGAAGAATGAAGATGTAGAAAAGCTCGTTTCTGTTGATTACCCATCAGATGTACAGATAAGCTGGCAGCATAATACTTATACCCGCACCCATAATTTCACTATTGATAAACTGGTACGCGCCGCCGACAAAACTACGTCGTTACTGGTAAAGTGGAACGGAGACGCGCTGAACGTTGATAAAAAAGGCGCCCAAAAATTTGAGGTGCCTGCCGTTGGAGATTTCCGTGTGCTGGATATTAAAGCCGTGCAAGATCAGGAACAATATGTGCTGGTGCAATTTTCTGATGCTATTATGGTAGGGCAGGAGCTTAACGGGCTGATAGGAATAGGCAATACTACGGAACCATCATACACTATAGAAGGTAGTATCGTCAAAGTTTACTCTGCTGAGCGGCTGGAAGGTAATTACAGCGTTTTTGTAAATCCGGGTATTCAGAATATATCGCGCAAAAAAATAACAAAAACCTATAGTGCAAATGTGTTTTTTGAGAATAAGCTGCCCGCCGTTACCATCCCCGGCAAGGGTGTTATTTTACCAAGCGCCGGTAAGCTGATGATGCCTTTTGAAGCGGTTAATCTTAACGCCGTTGATGTAAGCATCATTAAAATTTACGAAGACAACATTCCGCAATATTTTCAACTGAATGATTTTGACGGCGGCAGCGAACTGCGTCGTGTTGGCCGCCCGGTAGTTGAAAAAACTATAAGACTTGATGCTGATAAGGGCGTAAACCTAAGCAAGAAGAACCGTTTTATGCTTGATCTGGATAAGCTGATCCGTACCGAACCTGGTGCCATTTACCGCGTTGTTATAGGTTTCCGTAAAGAGTATTCCCTGTATAACTGTAATGCCGGCGGGCCGTTAAAGAAAGAGGGTGATGAGGACGACTATGGTTACGATGGTGAGGACGGTTATGGCGGAGGACAAATAAGTGATGAAGATGATGATTTTTGGAGCCGGTATGACAACTACTACCCCGAAGATTACAACTGGGCCGATAAGGATAACCCCTGCACTAAATCCTACTTTACCAAACGCAGGTGGGCTACCCGCAATATAATTGCATCTAACATTGGCTTAATAGCTAAACGTGGTACTGATAATAGCATGGTGGTTATTGCTACCGATATTTTGAGCGCTAAGCCGCTATCTGGCATAGAGCTTAATTTGCAGGATTACCAAAAGCAGATAATTACCAAAGTTACAACCGATGGTTACGGTATGGCCAAGTTTGATATTAAACGCAAGCCTTACCTGCTGGTTGCCAAACGCGGCGAGGAGCGGG
>Ga0247817_10001984_pt1 | contig 10569 bp, 13 predicted proteins | sample UWRJL212509R1_FD_178010 | JGI IMG/M metagenome (GOLD analysis project Ga0247817, IMG submission 178010) | Plant litter microbial communities from Arlington Agricultural Research Station in Wisconsin, United States - UWRJ-L212-509R-1 | ecosystem: Environmental > Terrestrial > Plant litter >... | reverse complement strand
CGCAGGCGGCCAACGTCGCGCAAGCGGAGTCGGAGGCCTTGCAAGAGGTCTTCGCCGCCGCGATCAGCGCACGTGACTACAGCACCGCCGCAGGTGGAGTTGACGAAGGGGCACTGTTCTCGGCAATCGTCGAGGCTTACCCCAATGTCGACGGGCTGCAGGACACGTTCCAGCAGGTGATCTCGGTCATCGTGGGCTGCCGTGCAGACTACGCCAAGGCCCAGACGCGAGTCCAGGTTGCCGTCGCCGAGTTCAACAACTGGCGCACGGGAAGCTGGACAGTCCGTACCTTCGGCGGGGAAGACTTCCCCAACGAGAACCTGTACGTCTCCATCGGTGACACGCAGGCAACCGGGCAGGAGGCGCTGGACATCATCAACACGCCGATCGTCGACAACTCGACCATCACCGCGTACGAGGATGGTGTCATCGAGATCGAGGATCCCTTCGACACCGACGACAACTAGTAGACAATCCCTTCAAAGGGAGTGTGAGCATGCAGCCACAGATCCAGAGTTTCTCTGGTCCCTGTGGCGACATGCGTCCAGGAATTATAGTCCTGCTGATGAGTCGTATACGACGAAACGCGCACTATTTACTTATCCCCAATTTCCCTCTTCGTCCGCTTTTGGTGTCCACACATTTCGCATATCTCGAATTGATAAAGCTGTTCGCTGCGCAGCTGGTCGACCTACCCAATGATATGGTCGTTTCTCTGGATCGCCAGTAAACCCGCGCAGCATCGTCAAGGTACCTGGCTTCATGGTTACTTTCGTTGCCTCTTCATCACCATCCAAGATAACGAAGAAATCTTGAAGGCCATCTAAGGTTAGTACTGCCACTAGTCCATAAGCTTCGGTATAATCCCGATGTTTTCCAATAAAGTCGTTCGCTTCATATCGATGCGTAATAATTTCATTCGGCGTCCAGGTAAAGTCACCTCTATTTACATAGCCACTCACGCCCGCTGTTAATTCCGAAAGAACGGCAGGCGTATTCTCATCTCCAACCGCAAACGCGCCCATACGTTGCAACCGTGGCACTCGACCCGTTAAATCTTTATCAATAATCATTCGTTGCGATCGTAATAATTCAGCCGCTTCCTGCAACTCCTCAACTTTTGCGAAATTATGAATAGCGCATGCCCCACGCAACTTTACCGCCTCCATCGCCAGACGAGGCGTTACTTCACTTTTCTCAAATTCAACAGTACTTATTTTTTCAATCATGATTCATCTCCAATATTTAATAATGTGGAGTGACGCTATAAAAAAGAAACGCCACTAGCTAGTAAAAAGCGAGTGACGTTGGACGAAACCAGACCATGTACAAAGATGTTTGTTGTGGACCATATTGATTTCCTCCTTTATGCGCTCAGTATGGCAAATCTTTACAAAAGGCGCAAGCTTAAAGCTCGACGCCAGAAATCAACACTTGTACTGCCATATATACAAAATAAGCACCAAATACCGTAACAAATGCACCGAGGAAAATTCCAATCACAGACAAGATAAGTCCCACCCTGTGTTGTGTATCTACACGCGCCCAAGGAACATGAACAACGATAAGATTACCCTCGGGTGTCTTTTCGTATTTGCGAACACCTCGAATGCCAAGCGCGGTGCCTGCAACTGCCAGCGTAAGTCCCACAAAAGGAATAATACCAAGTACGATCGAGAGAATACCAAGCGTAAATGTCGCTTTACTATGTGTTGTTTTTTGAGTAAGAGATGTATTGTTTTTCATATTTCTATTTATACCACACAACCTCATTAGCTACAGGTGTTTATTAATACCTGTTTTTACCGTAAAATGAATTCTAATGAAACAATTCTATAACGTCCTTGTCAACACGCTGATCGCAAATGTCACGACAAGTTTCTTGTGGTTTGCGCTTACCTTCTGGGTGTACCTAGAGACACGCTCTGTCATGGCAACGGCTATCATCGGTGGATCGTACATGTTATTCATCGCCATATTCAGCATGATATTTGGAACGATCGTTGATCATAACAAGAAAAAGAATGTCATGTTGGCCTCGAGTATTGTCACATTCGTTATGTACCTTCTGGCTGGTCTCTTCTTTATTATCTTTTCACAAAGTGAGCTGACGGATTGGGGAACGATCGGTTTCTGGCTATTTGCTGGAGTTATTTTGTTTGGTGGAGTCGTTGAAAATATGCGTAATATCGCCCTTTCTACAACTGTGACACTTCTCGTTCCGAAAGATGACCGCGCCAAAGCAAATGGTATGGTTGGTGCAGTCCAAGGCATCGCCTTTCTGGTGACGTCTGTTTTCAGTGGGCTTTCAATTGGATTCCTTGGTATGGGCTGGACACTCGTCATCGCCATCGTCTTAACAGGCGTTGCTTTGTTCCATCTATTATTCGTCTCGATTCCAGAGGAAAAGATCGTTCACGACCCAGAATTAGGTAGCAAGAAGGTAGATATTAAAGGCAGTATTGCAGCGATCCGCGCAATCCCAGGCCTGATGCCACTTATTATCTTCAGTACCTTCAACAACCTTATTGGTGGTGTATTTATGGCATTGATGGATCCATATGGACTAACCATCTTCTCGGTTCAAATCTGGGGAATCGTCCTAGGTATTACAAGCACAGGCTTTATTATCGGTGGCGCAATTATCGCAAAGAAGGGCCTTGGGAAAAATCCGTTAAAGACGCTTCTTATCGTAAACATCGCGATTGGCGCATTAGGAATGTCATTTACACTTCGTGAATGGTGGTGGTTATATGCACTAGGCATGTGGCTTTTTATGGCATTAATGCCTTTTGCCGAAGCCGCAGAACAAACTATTATTCAGCGTGTCGTGCCTTTCAAACGACAAGGTCGCGTCTTTGGATTTGCTCAAAGCATCGAAGCTGCCGCAGCACCAATTACTGCCTTCATGATTGGCCCTATCGCACAGTTTGGTTTAATCCCCTACATGAATAGTGACGCAGGAAAAAGTCAACTAGGTTGGCTACTTGGTGCTGGTGAAGCCCGTGGTATTTCCCTCGTTTTCTTTATAGCGGGTATTATAGGTATCGCCGTGGCAATCTTTGCCTTCAAGACTAAATCTTACAAGCTACTCAGTAAGTCGTATAGCGAGTCGTAACTTATCGCAAAGTATCCGAGACGCTGAAAAGCTGTTGCCAACTGTCCTTGTCGCTAGCATCAGCATCCAGTTTTCCCGAGATGTCCATAATTTCATAAAGAGTTGGCTCACTCTGGTTGTTTAGCCAGTTATCGTGCGTGACACCTTCATCGGCGCTATTCCACGCAATCGCACCACATATATCTGCGGCGATGACACTACCTTCACCGTGTAGTAATTCATCTTCAGAGAGGGTTTTAGCATCGGCGACTCGAAGCTTGATGAGATCAATAATATACGGACGATTCGCATCCGTTGATGGTTCAACATACACTTTACTTTTAAGATTTTGTAATTCGCTCATAAAATATACTATATCATAAAAAACATTATTCGCTACATAGTGCTAAAATTGAAGTATATGGATAAGCACCGAATCTACACAACAAGTTTCGCCAGCGTCTACCCTCACTACGTCGCGAAGGTGGAGCGCAAGCAACAAACAGTCGCCGATTTAAATAAGATTATTTGTTGGCTAACGGGCTATAGCGCAAATGAACTAAGCGAAAAATTACAAACATCAATTGATTTTGAGACCTTCTTTGCAACCGCACCAAAAATGAACCCTTCAAGACGGTTAATAACAGGTGTTATTTGTGGCGTTCGTGTTGAAGATATCCAACAACCGATAATGCAAGAGATCCGCTACCTCGATAAGTTAGTTGATGAGTTAGCTAGAGGAAAAGCGATGGAAAAGATTCTTCGAACAACTTAATATAGTATGCTTTGTTAGCGTCGCTGACACATTCAGACGAGTATGCCAGAAAAAAGCCTTACAATAGAATGTAATAGAAAAGGATAACAAGAATTTATGACACGACAGCCTCAACCAGATCAGCCTAGTCCAAAAACAGACGTGACCGAGACTAATGCCAATGGAATAAAGAAATTTATCTCCTTCATGAGGCGATCAATTCCAAAAGACCAAGCGCGGCTCCTTGCCGAGCAACTGCTAGCACATATCCAGTTCCATACTTCATACCTCCCCTACGAACCAACGCCTGCGCGTATCCAATTCATCTTGCCTAGTGGCGCGATGTTTATTATGCAGGATTCGCTTGATAATGGACGTCGTCGTCTCGACCTCATCTACGCACAAGGGTTCGCACAGTTCCAATCGATAAATACATTCCGAAGGTCGAACGAAGACGATCAGCGATCAGCATGGTTTAGCTGGCCAATGTCGGACCGCGAGGTTAAAAAGGTACTACTGCAGCTACAGGGAATCATCGATACAACTCACAACTCGGGCAAAGCCAAGCGCGATCCTGAACTTCCCTTGGTCGACCTCACTATGGAACCGACTCGGCTCATTAGTCGTATCTAATCCGCACCGAGTCCTTATTTTCTTAGCTAGGGTCAGTTGTCGTGTTCCAGGAAGATTACAATTCTGGTGAAAGCTTTATATTCTGCCACTCAAGCCCATTTTCATCAACATAACTTTTTCCATCAGGAACAAATCCAAGCGAACGGGTCAAACCAGTAACCGCTTCATTACTCACCAGATGACGTGAATAGACGGTATCATTACCATTATTTTTCAGATATGTAATCATTGTATTCATCGCCGCCTTTCCAACACCTTTTCCACGAAACGCAGGGTCACCAATCATAAGATGTACACTCGGCGCTTCTACACCACGATTTTCTACAAGATCAATCCAGGCTGCCCCAATAGTTGTCTCACCGTAGCGAAGCATCCAGGTTTTTTGCTTACCCTCATTTTCAAGAGTTAGAAACTCTTCAATAGTAGCTATTTCGCCTTCAAGACTTGGCTCTGTAATCTCATCAGGAGCATTACCCATTTTTAAAAGTGTATCTTTTCCACTCTCGGCTTCAAACCAACTCAATGCAAAACTGGCGTCACGATTCGGTACGGGATTTGTTAAGACTAATTCTGGAATAGACGTAGGTAAATCAGACATATCTTTATCATAGCAAACAAAAGAACCCCCGAAGAAACTCTACAGTAATAAACTTTGCTTGAGGATATGGGTCCAAAATCAAGAATGAGACAAATGAGATATGGCACAACACTATCAGTTGATTATTCATAATATTTATGCTATAATATATTCATTCCCGACTGAAAGGAAGTACTTGCGATGGATATCGCACGAATCGATGCCATTCTCGTCGACTCACTCGGCGAAGTGGACAAAGACCAGCAGCCCGTCGAAGGCAGCGAGGTGTTCAACTTCTTCGTCATAGCACTCGCCCTGAAGACCGCCAAGGTCCACGAGCACGCCGCGGAGATGATTGAGCTACTCAAGGAGTGGCCCAGCGAGAGCTGGGGTCAGCCCGTTCCGCCGCTCGGCGAAGAGATTAACTACCTCGTCGCCGGAGGCGCCCTGGAGGACCAGCGTCGCGCCTTCATGCTGTTCGCCTTCGGCAAGATCGCCGATTGGTGGGACATCATGGACCCGCACACCATGCTCGGCATGGAGTATGACGATCCGCAGGGTCGCCAACTCGCTGGCATGGGCATGGTCTCCATCATGGGCTACAAGCCCAAGGTGACCGTGTAGGTCTAACTAGCAGTTCGGGAACGGGCGCACTTCGGTGCGTCTTTTCTCTTTTCAAAGCTTAATAAGAATAGAATCACTCTCGTGATTCTATTTAACGTCGGTGCGAAGGTATAATTAGCGATATTGGTCTAAAATTATGCTGCAACATTTGGCTAGGGATAGTGGATGTATTCCAGGAAGAAACAGTTTATTCAACATTTACTTTTGCTTAAGTGTGTCTCCAAAGAATTTTTTTTGCGCCTGCGAAAAAGATTCCCATGCTTTTTGGTATCTTTTAAATACATCTTCATTCATACCCTCGATCACTACTTGGTGCTTTTGGATTTCAATTGAGGAAGCATATAGTTCTTCAATTGCATCGTGGTAGGCTTGTTCATATTCGTAATTCATAATACCACTATACTTCATGCATACTCATATGCATAAGCAGTAAGCTGCATTATTGACTTTTAAGCAAATATTCAGTACAATTCACAAAAAGCCCTTGGAGGGGAAAATGATTATACTAATTAGCTATGATTTGAACGAACATGAAAATATTGAAGATTACGAGAAACTAATCGACGTAATAAGGAGTACTGCTGGTGAAGGAAACTATGCCAAGCCACTTTATTCACAATGGTTCGTCGACACGAATTTAAGTATTCATCAATGGAATAACATTTTAAAAGACGCGACAGATAACAATGACAGTAGAATGATCATCGAAATCGTACGCCGTCCAGTTGGTAAATATAATAAACCGGCTATTACTTGGATAAACGAGAGGCTAACCGAGTACTACTAATGGATGATGCAACTCAAAAGGAGATCAAACAAAAACTTCGCCAACTTCGGTCGGAGTCGACGCGTGCACAAAAACTTGTAGCTGAATTAGATAAGTATTATCACGATTTCGAAAATACTCGTGCAAAACTAGATGATGAAAATGACGGCCTTGAGGCTAATCTTAATTGGTCGCGCACGAAAAAAGACGACATAGATGCCGTAGTCGCCGATGTCAATGAAAAAACCTCCACACTCGATGCAACTCTCCAGTCCATAGATGATAAAACGGCCGATATCAATGCTTCATTTGCTAGCTTCAATACAGCAGTTGGTCCGGCGCTTGACCCGAATGAAGGGGCTGAAGCTCTTCATAATGAAATTCGATCTCTTCGCGATAGCGCGACTGCGTTAAATCAATCCATTCAAGAACTTGCTAGCACCGCATCTACAAATAGTGATCGGAGTGATGCAATTCGATCTAACATAGAAGACCAGTTCAAAGAATTTAAAAATCTCATGAAAAAGGTCAATGCCCCTAAAAATGGTATCGATGCAAGCCTTGATCGTATCCAAAGAGCTCTTGATATTATTACCGAGGCACGAACCCAAGCTCAGTCAGAATTAGGTGTTGTTACGTCGTTAAAAGACCAAGGAGCAAGCCTTGTTGAAGAGATCACTAACGACCGCGCAACTGTAAAGGGTTTGCAGAAGGAAAGTCAAAATTTAACCGAAGACATTCGCAATACCCTAGGTTTAACGTCTTCAAAAAGTCTTTCCGCATCATTTGGTGCTAAATCCGCAGATCTTGATAAATCCCTAAATTCGTGGGGCAAAGCGGTCACAGCTTCAATAGCATTACTCATCTTGGCTATTGGTGCAATTTTTTATATCGTGTATTTAAAAAACGACACATCACCCTCATTGACATCAGTTGTCGCAAAAATCCTTTTCTCATCACCTTTTGTTTTTGCAGTTTACTTTACAGTCACAAACTATAATCATGCTCGCAATTTAAGAGATAAATACTCCTTCAAAGAAACAATTGCCAAGAGCCTACAAGCATATATTAAACTTCTAAGAACAGAGTTCGAAGATACCGCAAACGGAAACAAAGAATACTACCGTCAAAGACGTCTCAATTTTTCACTCGATAACATGGAAACCATTTACAAGGAACCTATGGTAGATCCGGTCAAACGTAAATATGCATTCGGCTTAAATAAATTCTTTAATGTGAGCGTTGAGGAAGAAGATGCACGCACACTTGAGAAGCGTGTTGCTGATACCGTTACAGAATTCGTGGAAGAACAGTCTATACAGGCCGAAGAAAAAGTAGAAGCTGAAAAGGAAAATGATGGGTAAAAATAGACCGACTCAAGATACCTACCAACTAAGATCTAACGATTACATAGTTAGAGGGCCCTATGTGCTTATCGGTTATATCGTAAAATGGGCTGTTCTTAGTGCTATATTATCTTTCTTAGCAATGTTTTGCTGGAACATTCTATCTAGAAACGTTTTTCATTCCGTAGAGCTAAATTACATTGAAGTATTATCGATATGGATTCTATTATCCCTTGTACCAGTTGCAATAAATGGTCTTAAGTATCTTGTAGTCCATCCTCGATAGCCTTATAATAATTTCTAGTTCACGGAGATATTACTTAAACGCAGTGAACTGAAGCGGCACAATTCCGCACGACCTGTTTAGATAGCTAAGCTTGTAATGTTTTACAAACAGATTCATTGTTAGAGCAAACTCGCAATTGGCACTCGTAACAAAATAATCACCATTTAGGTGTTGCTCGTATGAGCGGATTATTTGTTATGCCACTCGCATTCTAATTCAGTACGATCACCACCCTTTATGGGTGGTCTTTTTATCTTAATATTAAATGAGTGGTCGACTTTGAAAGGAAAATAATGAACTCTCGTACAAAAAGTATTTTGTTGTTAGGAAATATCCTATATACATTGCTTCGCCTTAGCATAGCATTCATGCGGGCTCTCCTTACAATCGGTGGATGAGGGATATCGCAGCAAGCTGCTCCGTCGTTTGCTCGTGCTGGTAAAAGTAAACTTTTCCAACCCTTCGCTGCACTATGCCGAACCGCCCGTCTTTTGCTTTGCAAAAGCGGGGGTTAGAATCGCAACACCAGCCAAGAAAATAGACCCGCAGAAGCGAGTCTATTTTCTTGGCTGGGGATGAGGGATTCGAACCCCCGAATGCTGGTACCAGAAACCAGTGCCTTACCACTTGGCGAATCCCCATTACCTATTGGCACAACGCCAAAGCTTCATTATTTTAACATATTTACAGAGTAATGACTAAGGTAATTATTGAACTTCTGTGTGTTTGACGTCGGCCGACTCTTTGCGTCGATTCGCCAGAAAAAGAAATGGTAATGCTAGTAACTGCACGGCGCCTGCAATTGCATAAGAAGTTCCATAACTCCATACATCGGCTGCTTTCCCGAGTGCAGGTTGCGACACAATTCCCCCACTCGATCCAAGTAGTGAATCGAAGGATAATACTGTTGCGCGCTGCTTGCTAGGAATCAGGTCGTTTAAATATGCCTGACGTATTGGACCAACCGAAGCACCAATAAGCCCCCAGACGACCACAGCAACAATGACCAAATAGAAGTTTGGCATGAACGCCATCGCAAGCAGCACGACCGCGCTTATCGCCGTACCGAATAGCAACCAAGTAGTTCGACGCTTGAAGAGTCGCCTAAAGACAGGCACCATTAACCCACCAACAATCTGCGCACCCGCCACAATAGCAGCCGCCAGACCTGCCACCCAATAGGCCTTTTCATCACCATATAGTTGCAGTAGGTACGGCTGAAGTGCGTAAAAGACATACACGCTAACACCTGTAATAAATGGTGCAGCCAGCATTACCCAGCGAATTGCAGGTTTTCCAAAGCCAAAAGTAATTGATGAGGTTAAAATCGACTTTACTGCTCGCCCGTATGACGCAGCCTTTACAGGTTCGAACCCAATATCCCGCATAAATACGAACGCAATAATAAACGTCACTAGCAGCAACCCTGCACGAACCGCATACGGCACACCAAGGTCGGTAAATTGCGCTATCACCCCACCCGCGACCGATCCAACCAGCATTGATATGCCGCCAACAACTTGCGCCTTACCAAATACTCCATCAAGTTGCCCTTTGTACTTCGTAAACTTTAACGCATCTACCAGCCATGCATCAGTTGCGCCCGAGAAGAATGTAAATCCAAGTCCTAAGAACAGTGAAACGACAGCCCATGCAATAAATGGTGCCTGTGCCCATGCAAGCACCAAGTAAAGAAGTGTCGTGATCGCAAGCGTCAAAGTTCCTAGCAGGTAGGATACCCTTCGGCCTTTTGAATCAGCAATAACTCCTGTTGGGATCTCAAATAAGACCATTCCAAGTGTAAAGAATGCATTTGCCGCAAAGGCTTCAACAATAGATAGACCTGCATCAAGCAAGAAAAGTGTATTCACTCCCCAAATAAGTGACGCTGCCAATGTATTAAACAAAGCCAGCGTCAGATACGTACGGATAACTGTTTTTGAAGTTAACTTTGGTGAGTTCATCCCACCAGTATACTCCTAGTAAACTAAGCTTTTTTGATAGTTGCTTTTGGTGTGTGTCCGAATTGTCCGTGAATCTCAAAGATGAAGTATGCACCAATCGCAAGGCCGATTGCGCCAAACAATAGCGACATAATAAATCCAAGTACGCTAAAGCTAAGGACTGCGTTTACTACAACCGACAATGCCTCAAGAAGAAGCGTCATGAATAATAATACCCAACCCTTCTTTTCTAAAGCCTTCAATGGCTTCACCGCAAGCGCTAGCAAAATACCAGTCGCTACCAAGAATACAAGACTAACAACAGATTGAAGAATGACAATGTTATTGTAGCCCGCATAGACATAGTAAGCATTACTTGGCGCACTGAGTAGTGTAGTAACGGCATACAAGCTATTGAGTGCAACCAGCGCAGCAATACCACTTAAAATCGCACCAATTAATACAATCCACCATACATTCACTGCAAGCCATTTCTTCGCAAAAATTGGAAGATGAGGCACATCTTTTGCCCAGCCAAGAACC
>Ga0247817_10001983_pt1 | contig 10569 bp, 6 predicted proteins | sample UWRJL212509R1_FD_178010 | JGI IMG/M metagenome (GOLD analysis project Ga0247817, IMG submission 178010) | Plant litter microbial communities from Arlington Agricultural Research Station in Wisconsin, United States - UWRJ-L212-509R-1 | ecosystem: Environmental > Terrestrial > Plant litter >... | reverse complement strand
TTTTAATTTGAACGGTAACATTTTTAACGTGTTTTTCCATTGCAAAAACGGTAACCGGAATTGTTACTTTTTCGGATGGTGAAATTTTTCTTGGTAACGAAGCCAACACCATCAAAGGACTTCTAACCGGAGTAGCTTTTTCTACACTTCCGTAAGCGCTTGTAGCAGCATCTCCTGCCACAACCATAGTACGAACTGAACCAATATATTTTGGTAATTTAAGCTGATGTGCTTTTGTTTCTCCTTTGTCTAATTTATACGGTCCGTAATACAACACAACTGGTTTGAAACGGTTGGCTTTTTTGGCTTTTCCGCCACCCAAATCCTGATCTCCACCAATACTGAAAATCTGATTAATCTTCCCTCCGTAAGCTCCAATAACATCGTCGTATATATCCCAGGTTTTTACCCCCAAAGCTTCACGTACATAAAAACTACCCCATGCATTTGGTGTTTTAAAACGTGTTAAGTCTAATAGCCCTTCATCGACTACAGCAATGGTATACGTCATTGCTTTGCCTGTTTTCTCTCCTACTTTTACAGTAAAAGATTGCTCTGGTTTAAGCACATCAGGCATTACAATTGTAGGCGCCAAAATGGTATTTTTATCAACAACTTCTATAGGTACGATACCGTACATACGAATTGGAGAATCATTTTTGGTTGATGCATGAGGCTGCAAAAGTGTAATATTAAAGTATACGTTTGGTGCCATTGCAGCAGTAATTGGGATACTAACTTTCGTTTCTCCTTCTTTGGTTTCTGCCCAAAGTGTTTCTACAACCTGAGAACCATTTTCTATTGAAATTAAAGCACGTCCTCCCACACTTGAAGGAAAAGAAATCTGAGCTGTTTCACCCACTGCATAATTTTTCTTATCTGTAGAAAAAACCAGCATATTCGCTGATGAAGCATCTCTATTTCTCGTTTTTCCTGACCAGATTGGCCAATCGATATTTACGGTTAATGAAGTTGCATGTCCGTCATTTTCATCTGAAACACGAATTAAATAACGCCCCCATTCTTCATCTTGTAATGAGAATTGAATACTTCCTTTCCCGCTTGAATTGGTATCAATACGATAGGTTTTATAAGAAGTCGTAGCACTTGATGAATTATAGTTGGATAGATTATCACTAGAAGCATCCCACCACCATCTCCAGTCGACCTTATATACTTTTACCTCCAGATTTCTAACCGCTTTTGGTCTTCCGTTTTCATCTAACGTCACGATATCAAATCTATTCATGGTTCTGGTCTCCAGCATGCCATATTTATTTGGCTCAGGTGATTTTATCCCCAAATAAGTTTTATAAGGAGAATACGTTGTTGAAATCACATCGGTACTAAAATCTCCACCTTCTTCATATACTTTTGTGATAAAAGAAGCACGGAGCATTCCCGGCGCCTGACCTTGTAATTTAGGTTCAATGTTAACAGTTGCTTTTCCACTTTCATTTAGTTTACCGGAGAAAATATTAATCTCTTCACTGCTAAATTGTCGCGCTAAATCATCAAAAGCATATTTTTCATAACCTTTAAAAGTTGTGGCTTGCTGAGTAAACTTTCCTTGCATCTCAACTTTAAGATTCTTTGCTATTGCACCATGAAGCCATGTAACTTCAAGACTGCTTGTATTTGGATAAGACGAAGAAAGTATCGCTCTTTTAAAATTATTTTTAACTTTTAAACGATTTGGCTTTATGGTTTCAATTTTAATACTCTTATAAAATTTAGCTCCTCCTACACTTACCAGTGCTTCCCAATTTCCAGTTGGAGCATCAGCATCTGTTGGAACAACGAAAGAATAATGATTCAGGTCGTTTGTTCTCTGAACCGTCTGATAAGTCGTTTTACCATTCGGGTCATTCAATCTAAACTTTATAGGATGTGCTTTTGGCAATTTGTTGGCAACATCATTCAGGATAAAAGACAAATACAAATTATCTCCCGGACGCCAAACACCACGTTCTCCGTAAATATATCCTTTAAGTCCTTTTTGAAGCGTTTCACCCGATACATCAAAGTTACTTACTGACAATGAAGTTCCGTCGTCTAACTTTACATACGTAGCCTGATCTTTTAAGGTAACGATAGCAAAATAAGCAAATTTATCTAACTTAAACGATGCAATACCGTCGCTGTCTGTAGATTCTGTTGCTATTTTTTGTTGCTGAAAAGTATACAATTCGACTTTTGCCTTTGAGACTGGTTCTGTCGTAACAATATTATTTACTGCAAACAGATATGACTTATTTTCGCCTCTTTTAGCAATTACACCTAAATCAGATGCCAGAATATTGGTTGCTATTTTTGCACTATAATAATACGAGTTGGAACACGGATTTTCGCTTTCTCTCCAATCATAATCATAATAATCACCATAGTCGTCATAAGAGTTTCCGCTGTAATTAACATCGTTTTCATCAACTTCTTCCTCTTCTTCCGGTGCTGTCTCCTCTTCTGAACTATCACATCTGTAAAGTGAATAGGCTTTTTTATAGATAAATTCTACTCTGTAAATCGCCCCTGGTTCAGGAGTAATTATTTTAGATAAATCTAAAGCAAAAGTGTTCCATTTACTAAGATTTGAAAGCGAGTTTTCTTTTAAATTAAGTGTTGTTTTTGCTATTGGCTGTCCTACTTTTTTAAGATTCTGACTGCCGTTTAATTCATTATACTGAAGAAATTGCAGAATGTTATTTTTATAGATTTTATAGACCTTAACATCTACTGCTTTTAGGTTTACTGCTTCAAAATTTAGTTTTAAATTATTTGAACTTGGTAATATGGTTCCGTTTTTGACAAAACGAACGCTTGGTTTAAGCTGGTCAAAAGTAATTTTCTGCGAATAATTCTCAGCCATTTTTTTACCATATTGACTTTCTATTCCCTGAAATATTTCCAGTAACAATTCGCCACTCAGTGTTTTCGCTGGCTCAGCTTCTGCTACAGCTTCCACTTGTACTTCTTCTACCTGAACTGCTACCGCAGCACTGTCAATACCAATATTTGCTTCGTCTGTAACCACACTTGCCGAATCTACTGCAACTGCTTCTACTTCAGATTTAACTTCTACTTCATGAACAACTTCCTGAGCTGGCTTTTCATTATTAAAATAAACTTTCAGAACATTTCCTTGTGTCGAAAACTTTAGATTATTTGTATTCTCAATGGCAACCAATCCTTTAAAATCCTGCCCTTTTTCTAAAGGTTCAGAGAAATTAATCTGAACGGATTGATTTGTACCTTCCTGAACTTCTACATTTACAACTTTGAATTCATTGATACTCGTAATTGGAAAATCAATCTGCCCTTTTTGATCGATATCAAAATCATCTCCATCATATATAATTTCAACATTAGATGCTGCCGAAAATCGTTGAATACTATCTACAATAAATCGGAATTCTTTACCGGAATTTGAGGTTTTCTCAAACTTAATTTTTAGTCCGTTTCCGTTTTGTTTTGCCTGAACCAGCTTTGTTGCGGTTTCCAGATCTATGTTATCTGCTGTTTTTAGTACACAATTAAGATATTGATATTCTTTACTGTACGATTGAATATCCTGAGTTTCTACAATAAAATCCTGCTTGATTGTTTTTACTGTAAAATTGAAATCAGAGAGTTCTTTTTCTTTCTCTTTTGGTAATGTAATTAACTTATCTAAGTGTAAAGTCACCTGATAATCTGTTCCTGATTTTAGTTTCTTTTCAGGTATAAAAGCCACTGTATTACTGGACAAAGCAACTACTTTTCCATCTACACTTGGTGAAATATCAAACAAATCATTATCTAAAACCTGATTAACTTTCCATTCTTTTTTATCAAAAGCCAAAACTACCCGAATGTCTGATTCCGAAGAAACAATTCCTCCTGTAAAACTGACAATGTATTCTCTGAATAATGCGAAATCAGAATTGAAATCTGATTTTTTGCTACAGGCCTGAAAAATAAAAAACGTAATTAACGCGTAAACTAATCCTTTTGTCTTCACTTTGATATGGAGTTAATTGTTACAAATACGACTGTATATAAAGAACATGGCATTTGAGAACTCAAAAAGCTGATCTGTAAAATGCCCAATATATACTGGTAAAAATATGTTTTTTTTATGAATGTTTTAGCAGGAAATTCGTTAATAATTACTATTAATGTTTTGTCTTATTTTTACAAAAACCAAGCGTTTTTTATGTTATATTTCGTTCATTTTAACAGTCCAAGACATGTCAAATAACTTGAATAAATATTCTACTGAAAATGAATTTATTATACAAAACAAGTCAACAATTATATACCTTTTTGCTGTAATAACATTTTGTATTTCGATAGGTTTTCTAGATTATTACGTCTTACCAAGTTCAAAAACGACAGATATAATAACCCATTATACTGTGAGAACCTCAGGAGGAAAAAATGGTGCTAAACCCCAGACAGTATCTTATCATTATTATACAGAAAAAGGTTTTACTTTTTCAGCAGCAAAGAATTACATCGAGGAGAGCGATGTAGAACTCGAATATTCTTTATTATTTAAATCTGTGACAAAAGTTAAATCAAAGAATACTGATTACACCAACAATCTTTCTAGCAGTTTAAGTAGTAACGGAATGTTATTTTACTGTTGCTGTACACTTCTTCTTTCAATAGCTATAAGTTTAAAAATACTTCTTTCAAAAAAAGGTTTCACTGAAAATACTTTTTACAATATAGTATGTTTCAATTCCTTCATGGTGATCGTCTGCTTGTATATGACTTATCTCTTTTAAAATTATTTACGTCTTTCTATAAAAAAACGTTTCATCAGATCGGCAGCTTCATTTGCCATTATTCCGGATAAGACAGTCGTTTTAGGATGCAATTGTGTTCCCATTGTCATAAATCCACGTTGTTCATCACGGGCTCCAAAAACAATTTTTGAAATCTGACTCCAATAAAGCGCTCCTGCGCACATCTGACAAGGTTCTAAGGTAACATACAAGGTACAATCTTTTAAATATTTGCCACCCAGATAATTTGCTGCAGCAGTTATCGATTGCATTTCAGCGTGTGCTGTAACATCATTTAGTAATTCAGTTAAATTATGACTGCTTGCAATTATTCTGTTCGCAACAACAATAACAGCGCCTACAGGAATCTCTCCTTTATCAAAGGCCATCTCTGCTTGCTGCAAAGCTTTTTTCATAAAATACTCGTCGGTAAAGGGATTTATCATAATTGCAAAAATAAGATTTTACAAGCTAATTTTTATTACATTTATTTTTTCATCTGAAACCTATGAACAATCATTACAAAATAACAATTCCAGAACCCTGTCATGAAGATTGGAATGAAATGACTCCTAATAAAGAGGGACGTTTTTGCATGAATTGTTCTAAAACTGTTACTGATTTTTCTGCAATGTCAGCAGATGAAATACAGCATTTTTTTATTGAAAATCAGAATAAAAAAATCTGTGGAAGTTTTAAAAATGAGCAATTAGAGCGTTTAATTATTCAAATTCCGAATCACGTTTTATATACTCAAACAAGTTATCATAAGATGTTTTTATTAGCCTTGTTCGTTGCAATGGGTACTACTCTATTTAGTTGTCAGGACAAAGAAGGTAAGAAACAAAAAATTGACAAAATAGAAGTTATAAAAGATAGCATAGCACTGAAAATCATTCCAAATAAAGATACCGCAAAAATAAAAGAACCTGTTGTAAAACCTCCTGTTCCATCTATGCCTGAAACTGTAATTTACAGAACTACAGGTGAAATAATTGTAGAAGACTATCCGGAGCAACCAGAAAAACATATTGATTACGAAGCTATTTTTAAATCTCATGATTTAGAGGTTTTACCTACTCCTGAATACGGATTCGAAAAATTCTACGCTTATTTCCACAACAATTATATTGACGCTGCTAAAACAGAAGATCACGAAGGACGAGTATTCATTTCGTTTGTTGTAGAAAAAGATGGAAGTCTGAGCAATTTTGAAGTCGTTAGAAATACATTCAATGCAAATGAAGAGGAAGTAATTAGAGTTTTAAAAACAGGTCCAAAATGGATTCCGGGAAAAGCAAATAATCAAATTGTGCGGGCAACTTATAATTTACCAATTACCTTTAAAAAATAAAATCAACCCAATCACATCTAGTCTTTAACTAGTAATAAATTTAAATTTAAAACCGTAAATTCGCTTTTTACTTTACAATGAAAAGCAACTTACTTTCCAACATACAAAATCCAGCTGATTTACGCTTGTTAACAGAAGCGCAATTACCTCAGGTTGCGCAGGAATTACGTCAGTTTATTATTGATGTTGTTTCTGTAAAAGAAGGTCATTTGGGTGCCAGTTTGGGTGTAATTGAACTTACAATTGCTTTGCATTATGTTTTTAATACTCCCGACGATTTATTGGTTTGGGACGTTGGCCATCAGGCTTACGGACATAAAATATTGACGGAAAGAAAAGAAATTTTTCATACCAACAGACAAATTGGTGGTATTTCGGGTTTTCCTAAAAGAACAGAAAGTATTTACGATACTTTTGGTGTTGGTCACTCCTCTACTTCAATTTCTGCTGCACTCGGAATGGCTATTGCTTCTAAACTAAAGGGTGATACTAACAAGCAACACATTGCTGTTATTGGTGACGCTTCGATTGCATCGGGAATGGCTTTTGAAGGCTTGAATCATGCCGGTGTTACTGATGCTAACATTTTAGTTGTTTTAAATGATAACGCGATTGGAATTGATCCAAGCGTTGGTGCTTTGAAACAATATTTAACTTCGGTTAAAAACGGAAAAAATCCGAAGCAGAATAACATGATTAAGTCTTTAAACTTTGATTATACCGGCCCGATTGACGGTCACGACTTTCCTGCTTTAATAAAAGAGTTAAACCGATTAAAGAAAATAAAAGGACCAAAATTTCTTCACATTGTAACTACAAAAGGAAAAGGACTTCAGCAGGCAGAAGAAAATCAGGTGAAATATCATGCTCCCGGAAAATTTGATGCTGCTACTGGAGAAATCCATTTGAAATCAGAAGAAAACTTACCTCCAAAATATCAGGATGTTTTTGGCTTAACCATTTTGGATCTGGCGAAAAAAAACAAAAGAATCATTGGTATAACACCAGCAATGCCTTCAGGAAGTTCGTTAAAATTCATGATGGATGAAATTCCGGAACGTGCCTTTGATGTTGGAATTGCTGAACAGCATGCTGTAACGCTTGCTGCGGGAATGGCAACTCAGGGTATGATTGTGTATTGCAATATTTACTCAACTTTTCTACAAAGAGCTTATGATCAGGTAATACACGACGTTGCGTTACAAAATTTACCTGTGATTTTTTGCTTAGATCGTGCTGGTCTGGTTGGCGAAGATGGCGCAACGCATCATGGTGTTTTTGATATTGCTTATTTACGCGCTATCCCGAACCTAATTATTTATGCACCAATAAATGAAATTGCGCTTCAAAACATTCTTTACACTGCTCAATTGGGCCTAAAAAATCCGATTGCTATTCGATATCCGAGAGGCAGAGGCGTTCTGCCAAATTGGGAAGTAGAAAATTTCAGACAATATGACGATATTGAAATTGGAGCAGCAACATGCTTAAAAAATGGTACAAAAACTGCAATTTTAACTACCGGTACAATTGGCAATAATGTGACTTTAGCATTAGCAGAATGCAATAATCCGGAAGCAATTGCACACTACGACTTCCCTTTTATTAAACCTTTAGATTTCAAATTATTAAAAAAAATACTGACCGATTTTAACACTATTATTACAGTAGAAGACGGCACAATAAATGGTGGATTTGGAAGTGCTGTTTTAGAATTTTCTGCAGCGAATAACTTCAATAAATCAATCCAAATTTTAGGCATTCCTGACACCTTTATTGAACACGGAACCGTTGATCAATTGCAACAATTCTGTAAAATTGACGTTAAAAGTTTAGCAAATCTTTTTTCTTATCAGGGAAAATAATTATTTTGCAAGGTCAAAAAAGAAACAAATTGTCACACTAATGAAATTATTTAGATCTACCTTATTAATTTTACTTTTCGTTTTTTCAGCTACTATATCTGCTCAAAGTATCATTAGAACCACCTTAGATCCAGGTGAACTACCTGTAATACCATCAAATTGGACTAAAAAAAATGTGGTTGGCTTAGACATTACCCAAATTGCTTTTGTCAACTGGAATGCGGGGGGTACAAGTTCTATTTCCGGATTGTTTAAAGGTGAATTTTCAAGAACTTACATCAAAAAAAACAATAAATGGAGTAATGAGCTTTTTGCGAAATATGGTTTGAATAAACAAGAAGAAACGGAATTGAGAAAAACGGATGATGAAGTCAAATTCATCTCTACGTATGGTTTTAGAAAAGATTCACTTTCCAATTGGTTCTATTCTGCCAAATTCAATTTTAATACACAGTTTACAAATGGATACAATTATCCAAATGTAGACAAACCAATCTCCAGATTATTTGCACCAGCTTATTTATTTTTAGGAGCCGGGGTGGAAAATGAAGTCAAAGAGAAAAACCGTAAATTTTACTTCTCTCCTATAACTTTGAGAACTACGTTGGTTCTTGACCAAGATCTTGCTAACCAAGGAGCTTTTGGTGTTCGAAAAGGAGAATTTATACCAGACCCTGTAAATCCTGACAATAAAATATGGATTACTCCAGGTCAGAAAGTAAAAACCGAATTTGGTATTTTCTTCGAGGGACACATGAAAAATGAGGTCTATAAAAATGTCTTCTTTGAAAACCGATTACAATTATATACCGATTATCTTCACAAGTTTGGAAATGTTGATATTGACTACGATACCCGTTTAGATCTTGTAGTGAATGCGTATGTAAAAGCAAATATTGGTATCCGCATCATCTATGACGACGATATTCAATCGAAAAAAGATGTTGTAGATCCGGTAACAGGCACAGAATCTCAAGTAGATAATGGCCCAAGAGCCCAATTAAGACAAGTATTGGGCGTTGGACTTGTTTATGCTTTCAAATAGTTAATTGCTTTTTCTACCGTTAATTGTTTCGAATAGCTCTAAAGCGTTTCCGTCTGTTAACAGTGATACATAATGACAAATATGAAGCAAACGTTCGTATAAATTAGTTTTTTCTAAATGATGTTTTTCCGGCAACATTTTCAAAATTAAATTATCATAATTCGATGCTTTTCCTTCATATTTGTTATTAAATGCCGTAATAAATTTATCCAATAAGGTCTGAATAATTTCATATCCTACAATTTCCTTCTCAATAACTTCGCGGCTTTGGTATATTTTATCAATACTTAATTTGATGATATCATTCATCTGCGCTTTGTATTTGCTTTTATCTGTTAATGCAAAAGGAAACTGACCTGCCAAAATAGCTTCTTCGTTTTCAATAAAAACATCTACAGCATCATTGATCAAACTATTTATAGCCAGGGCACGCAAATAACTTATTCTGTCTTCTTTTGTTTGAAGGTTATTGTATTTTGTTCCTCCAATATTATTTTGCACTAGTTTAATTAGATATTCTAAAGCATAATCTTCAGATACCAAACCTAGGTTTATACCATCTTCAAAATCAATTATGGTATAACAAATATCATCAGCAGCTTCTACTAAATAGGCTAACGGATGTCTTTCAAAACCAATATCTTCTCCCGTTTTATTGGCAATCATTCCCATATCTTCGGCTACTTCTTCAAAAAAGGCTTTATCAGTCTGAAAGAAACCATATTTTTTATCGGCAATATTATTTGTTGGTTTTTTAGGAAGGCTTTCTTTTGGATATTTCATAAAAGCCCCTAAAGTAGCATACGAAATTCTAAGGCCTCCTTCGATTCCCGGACGGCTTGCGGTAAGAACTGAAAAACCATTGGCATTTCCTTCAAAATCAATTAAATCCTGCCATTGTTTTGCCTTAAGATGATCTTTATACTTTTGCCCTTTTCCTATTGAAAAATACTCACCAATTGCTTTTTCACCAGAATGTCCAAATGGTGGATTTCCAATATCATGTGCCAGCGATGCAGCAGCCACAATTGCACCAAAATCATTCATGTGGTAACCATGAACTTCTTTTAAATACGGATATTTTTCAATGATTTTTTTTCCAACCAAACGTCCTAATGAACGTCCTACAACCGACACCTCTAAACTATGCGTTAATCTGGTGTGTACGAAATCTGTTTTTGAAAGTGGGATTACCTGAGTTTTGTCCTGTAATGATCTAAAAGCCGCAGAAAATATAATTCGGTCATAATCAACCTCAAATCCTAATCGGGTATCATCTTGTTCTACACGTAATCTTTTAGAAGTATCGCCTTGGCGTTTAAGTGACAAAAGTTGTTCCCAGTTCATTTTTCAATTTTAGATATTAGATCGATGATTTAAGAGTATCATCCAGACTTCAAAAATACATTTTATTTTAGATTTTCTCTGCTTTAAAACTCTAAAGCAGTGCTGTGTTTGATTTCTCCCATTACAAAAATACTGTTTGTATTACCAATGTTTTCAATCGTTGACAATTTATTCATTACAAAATCCTGA
>Ga0247817_10001982_pt1 | contig 10573 bp, 10 predicted proteins | sample UWRJL212509R1_FD_178010 | JGI IMG/M metagenome (GOLD analysis project Ga0247817, IMG submission 178010) | Plant litter microbial communities from Arlington Agricultural Research Station in Wisconsin, United States - UWRJ-L212-509R-1 | ecosystem: Environmental > Terrestrial > Plant litter >... | reverse complement strand
CCCGGAAAAAGTGTTTCTAACATTCTGAAATTCTCCGCTACCTTTAACGCACTGTGATTCGGCAGCATAATGCCGCCTGACCCGATACGAATGTGATTGGTTACTTCTGCCAGCTTCACCATCAACAGCTCTGGTGTTGAGCCCGCAATGAACGTAGAGTTGTGATGTTCTGATACCCAAAACCGTGTATATCCAAGCTTTTCTGCCAGCTTTACTGTTTCAACAGTTTCATCAATAGCTTGCCTGGGTGTTTTATTTTTTTGCACAACAGATTGATCAAGAATGCTAATCGTAAGTTTTTTCATTCGGGTCAGGATATCAAGTAATAGTGCTTATAAGATAATTGCACCCAAGAAAGTTCCATTACGCTGCGTGCGGCTTCTCCTTATCAGGCTACTAACTCAGACACAGGCACAAAATTTCCAACAACTTTTAGTGAGTCTTTTCGTAAAATGAATCTGAGACAATCTAATTTTCAAAAACAGTTTGTGTTCCCAACATAAATCAAGCATTGAAATTAGCTTATACCAAGAATCTTTTAGGAAAAATAAAGAAATCGTTAAAAACGATTCATTTCCTAACTTCTCACTTAATCTGTTCCATTGATATAATACAGGTATTGAAAGATTCTGCAAGATCTCATTCTTCGGTTTCCAATCAACTTATTCTGTATTCTTACATATAACGTGCTTACTCAATAAATAACGATAATTTAATACAGCAATAGCAACTCATTCCCCACGGAAGGACAAAGGTCTACCCAAATGATTCAGCATTCAGATTATAATGAGGCAGCCCGTCTCAATGCATTACAAGAATATTTACTTGAAAACGATGAAGGTCAGGAAAAATTTAAAGACCTTACTCAAATTGCAGCAAACGTTTTTCAAACAAAGTTTGCCTATATCACCTTATTGGATAAGGACCAACTGATATTTATCTCTTCTGCCTATCCTGTACTCACTGGAATTGAGAGAAAATCTTCATTTTGTGACACAACGATTCAATCCAACGAAGTATACGAAGTAATTGACACACACCAACACGACAGATTCAAACACAATGCATTTGTAGTTGGCGAACCCTATGTCCGTTATTATTGTGGAGCACCTCTAATCGATGAAAACGGATATAAGCTGGGAACATTATGTGTTGTAGATACAGAAACACGTAACATTAGTGAGCATCAAAAAAACACACTTGCGCTGCTAGCCAAACAAGTGATGAATGATTTTAAAATTAACCGTAGAGAAAAAGAATTAGAGCGCCAGCATGGCGAGCTTGAAGGAATTATTCGTCAGCGTACGGCAAGCCTTATCGATACCAACCATTGGTTAAATCAAATTATAGATCTTGTACCACACCCGATCTTCTTAAAAGATGCTGCAGGAAAATATTTACTAGCCAATATTGCACAAGCAAAATTATTTGGCAAAAATGCGGAAGAGCTCATTGGCAAAGCAGATATTGATTTTGTATTCAATATAGAGGAATATAAGATCATTCAAGAAAGCGATGCGCAGGTAGTAGCAACAAAAAAAACAGTTATTCTTCCCGAACAAATTGTTACATTAAAAGAAACCAAACATTACCTCTACACATCTAAAGTTCCGCTTATAAGCCCTGTCGATGGTGAACTTCGAATTTTAGGTGTTTCCATTGACCTTACGGAAGTTCGTGCATTAAAGATCGAATACGATCAAAGCATGGAGGCATATCAAAAATTAGTTGAAATTTCTCCGGATGCAATTTTCATCCAAAGCAACGATGGGAAAATATTATTTTCAAACCCCGCAGGCATTAAATTATTAGGTGCGAAAAATCTTAACGAGCTACTGGGCGTTTCAGTTATGTCGTTCATACACCCCGACTCCATTCAGGAAGTAAATACACGTATTGGAAAATCTGAGTATTTGAATGGTGTGGTTTCAGAGCAAAAAGCGATTACACTTACCGGTGAAATTCTTGATATTGAAGTGGTATCTGTTTCTTTCATTTATGATGGAGCGCCGGCGGAACAGGTAATCGTTCGAAATGTATCTGAAAAAATTCAGGCACGCGAAGCATTATATCAGAGCAGAGAAGAGTTCCGTACACTAACAGACAATTCTACGGATATTATTGCACGTATTACAAAGGACTCAACGTTTGTATACATCAACAAAGCAATTTCAACCATTACAGGAAAATCATTGGATTTTTATTCCGGAAAAACTCCTGAACAAGCTGGCTTCCCCAGCAAATTATGCAAAGGCATTGACTTCATTATTCATAAAACAATTTCTTACCGCAAAGCAACATCCTATTATTTTGAGAATCCTCAATTAGAACAGATGTTCCGGTATGCGCATGTAATCAGTGTACCTGAGTTTAATAGTGCCGGAGAGATCTCATCCATATTATGTACCGTTCAGGATGTTACTCAACTGAAACGTAATGAACAGCAGCTTATTCAAACAGGAAAAGATCTGGATCGATTTGTATATAGCGCCTCCCATGAATTAAGAGCGCCTCTCAAATCGATCTTAGGGTTAACACGATTAATTTCTCAAGACATTAAAGCCAATAATTTTGGTGATATGATGGAATACATTTCCAGAATTGAACGCTCTGTGCTGAGATTAGATGAAACGGTGAAAGATGTAATTGAATACTCAAGAAACAATCGATTAAGCATTGAACGCAAACCAATTTCATTCCCTAAAATCATATATCAGATAACAGAAAATTTAAGTTCGCTGGCAAACTTTTCTAAAATTGAAATTGAAAGTAAAATCGGCGAAAGTATTTCCTTTTATTCCGATAGCCGACGTATACAAATTGTTTTAAATAACATCATTTCAAATTCAATAAAGTATGCTGATCTTTCAAAAGAGAAAAGCTTTATTCATATTTCCATCCATTCTACACAAGAGGAATGTCAAATACACATTCAGGATAATGGAATTGGTATTGATCAAAAATATTTAGCACATATTTTTGACATGTTCTTCAGAGCTACTACTACAAATGAAGGAGATGGCCTTGGCTTGTACATCGTAAAAGAAACATTACAAAAGCTTGAAGGATCTATTGAAGTTGAATCAACTCTAGGAGAAGGAACAATCTTTTCTATACGCTTAATGAATTTGCAGAATTAAATCCCCCCTTCATATCCCAACATAAATCTAAATTCCTGCTTTGATTTTTTGATGAATCAAAATTATTTCATTAAGTACATTCAATAGTCAATACTTTTCACTAACTTCTATAAGGCACTTTTAGTAGGCCTATTTCACCTATACAATAAGTACAATAAGCTATGAAAATCAATCGAAGCAGTGGTATTCTATTACACATATCTTCTTTATATAATAAATTTGGCATTGGAGATTTTGGCCCTTCAGCCTATCAGTTTGCAGACTATCTATCAAGCGCCGGCATCCGCTATTGGCAAACATTACCGCTAAATTACACAGATGGCGGACGCGGTTTTTCTCCATATAGTTGCTTATCTGCATTTGCAGGAAACCCTTTATTCGTAAGCCCTGAACTACTGCTTAAAGAGGGACTATTAAAAACGGAAGACTTTTTAGATCATACATTTGAAGAAAATAGTGTAGAGTTTGATAAAGCATATGCATATAAAATGAGTTTGCTCACAAAAGCATTCGAACGATTTGAAAAAACAGATCAATCTGATTTTATTAAATTCTGTAAAAAAGAATCTTATTGGCTGGATGATTTTGCATTATTTCTTTCTTTAAAAAATCATCACGAAGGTGCATGGTGGCTGGATTGGCCAGCAGAGCTTAAAAACAGAGAGCCGTATGCAATTCGAAAAATGAAAAAAACACTTGAACATGCTATTATAAAAGAAAAATTCATTCAGTTTCTATTCATTACGCAACTTAAAGCATTACGGGAATACTGCAATAAAAAAAATGTATCATTTATCGGTGATATGCCATTTTATGTAAGTCATGACAGCTGTGATGTATGGAAACATCCTGAATATTTTAAATTAGATAAAGCCGGAAGGCCGGCAAAAGTTGCAGGTGTTCCGCCGGATATGTTCAGTGAAACAGGACAGCTTTGGGGGATGCCTATATATAATTGGAGTGCTTTAAAAAAATCAGGATATGATTGGTGGGTAAAACGCATTAACCATACATTACTTATGTGTGATATTATTCGACTGGATCATTTCCGTGCTTTTTCAGCATATTACGAAATAGAAGCATCTGAACATACTGCCGCTAATGGCAAATGGATAAAAGCTCCGGGAAATGATTTCTTTAAAATCCTTCAAAAGAAAATCAGCGATCTACCTTTTATTGCTGAAGATCTCGGCGAGATAGATCAGCCGGTTTGGGATATTATGAAAAAATTTGATCTGCCTGGGATGAAAATTTTGCAATTTGCATTTATTGAGCAAACACCTAAAAGTATTCACAGTCCGCACAATTATGTTCCCCATTGCGTTTCATACACAGGCACACACGACAATAACACATTGCTGGGATGGTATAAGGACGAAATTTCTGATGAAACAAGAAATAATATTTCACACTACTTCAATAAAACAATTGATTACGAAAATGTGAATAAAGCATTTATTCATAAAGCAATTGCATCTGTCGCAGTACTTGCTATATGGCCCATGCAGGACATGCTTGCATTAGGGTCAGAAGCAAAAATGAACCGCCCGGGAACTCTGTACGACAACTGGAAATGGAGACTGCATTCACAGGCACCATTAACAACAGAGATGGCAAAAGAGATTTACGATCAGCTTGAATTATTTAATAGATTATAAAATTAATAAAACAGCCAGCAGAAGATATCTTCTGCTGGCTGTTTTATTTAATTGCTGATTGATAGATCCAATATAATTATTTATTGTTCAAGAATGGATGTCAACACTTGTTCTGTAGGTGTCAGCAAAAGAGTTGAATCACACTCCGTTTCAATCTCTTGAATTTTTACAATGTATTTTGTCAGCTTACCGTTTTCATAATCTGCTAAAATGCCCGGATGGATATAATGCTTTTTACAAACACTTCGTGTATTTCCTAATTGATGAGCAACGATATCCATCGCTTCGTTTATCAATCGTTTCGCCTGTGTATTATTTTCAGCAAAACCTAAATTTCTAAAAGCTTGCAAACATTTTACTGTACCTGTCCATGTGCGGAAATCTTTGCTTGTAAAATCACCGCCGGATATTTCACGGATATACGCATTCACATCTCCAGAATCAATGCCATGACGATTTCCTTCCGGATCAAAATATTGGAACAATTCTTTACCTGGAATATCTCTGCATTGAGAAATAATATGCGCCAGCTTTTTACTTTTCATGCTGATCCGATGATAAACGCCTTTTTTACCTTTAAAAGAAAAGCACATTTCACTACCTTGAATTTTCACATGCCGATCCTTCATCGTAGATAAACCATAAGAACCATATAGCTTTTCATACATGCTATTCCCTACCCGAATGCTTGTCGACTCCATAATGCTGACAACAGCAGCAAGAACTTTTGTTTTAGAAATTCCTTTTTGACATAGATCTTCTTTTATACGGGAACGTATTGCAGGAAGAGCGCGTGCAAAATCACGTAATCGATAATACTTTGTTTGGTCACGCAAAGAAGACCATGCTGCATGGTAGCGGTATTGCTTGCGTTCTTTAGCATCCATTCCAGTAACCTGGATATGTCCGTTTTCAAACGGACATATCCATACATTTGTCCAGGCCGGAGGAATGACCAATTGCTTAATCCGCTTTAATATTTTTTTATCTGTAATTTTTTCTCCTTTGAAATAAAAGACAAATCTGCTATTAAGTTTTTTTCTTGTATAACCCTCTTCTGAATCGTTTACATAAATCAGATTGGCTAATTTTGCACTCGCACGATAGTCCCTCACTGCTGTTCGGATTTTTCTTTTAGGTACAAAAAGTTCAGAAATTGATATTTGTGCAGTTGTCATAGTATTATTTTTTGATGTAGGATCTTTTGCATTATCCATTTATAATTTCACCACCATTTGGATGAATAAATTGTCCTGTCATATAGGATGCATCTTCGCTCGCAAGAAACAGATAGGAAGGAGCCACTTCTGAAGGCTCGCCCGCTCTGTGCATAGGAGCTCCTAAGCCATGCTTAGCTGTTTTTTCTTCATCAAAAGACGAAGGGATCAAAGGAGTCCAAATAGGCCCTGGTGCCACACCATTTACCCGAATACCTTTTTCTATTAAGTTTGTAGATAGACTTCGTGTGAAGGAAACAATTGCTCCTTTTGTTGCTGCGTAATCAAGTAAATGTTTACTACCGCGGTATGCTGTTACAGAAGAACTGTTGATGATTGAACTTCCAGGTTTCATGTGAGGGAGTGCATACTTCGTTAGCCAAAACATTGCAAACACATTCGTTTCAAAAGTTCTGATCATTTTTACTGTTACTAATTCTTCCAGATTATCGCATTCATAATGAATTGCTGCATTGTTGATTAATATATCAATACGCCCGAATTCCTGAATTACATTATCTACGATTTCGCTGCAAAACGACTCATTGCTGATATCTCCCGGAAGAAGCAGGCAATTCCTATTGTATTTTGTATTGATGGTCTGTTGCGTTTCCTGCGCATCTGCATGCTCATTCAAATATGCAATTGCTATGTCCGCACCTTCTTTTGCAAAAAGCAACGCCACTGCCTTACCGATACCACTATCACCGCCAGTAATTAAAGCGATTTTATTTTTCAATTTATTGCTACCGGGAGTTTCTCGCTCCGATTCAGGCCGGGGATGCATTTTTACTTCTTCACCAGGTCTTGCTTGATGCTGAGGTTCACGCAGAATTTCTTCGGAAGATTGTTGTGATGTTTCCATAGCTATATTCGATCTGAGCGTAACTGATGATTAGATAAACAAGAAATCTACTTCGTAGATATCTTCAATGCTTTGTTCTTTGTACATATTATTTTAATTTATTTTTACATTCCAGACTTCTTTGAAGCGGTTTTCTTGGTCGCTTTTTTAGCAGTCGTTTTTTTCGTTGTTGCTTTTTTAATAGCTGGCTTCTTAGATGCTGTTTTCTTAGCAGCAGATTTTTTAGCTGTGCTTTTTTTCGCAGGTGATTTTTTAGCTGAAGCTTTTTTTGCTGCGCTTTTTTTCATAGCTGGTTTCTTCATTGCAGACTTTTTAGAACTGCTTTTTTTAGCTGCAGATTTTTTAGAAGGCACTTTCGCTCCTTTTTCTCTGGCTTCAGATAAACCAATTGCAATTGCCTGTTTAGGATCTGTAACTTTTTTCCCGCTATTACCACTCTTCAATTTACCTTCATGCATGCGATGCATTGCACTTTTAACTACTTTTTGAGATTTTTTAGAATACTTCGCCATACTTCTGATTATAACTTTATTTGTTTAACCAGTCATAAATTTCCATAGCAGTTGAAAGATATAGCTGGTTGAAAGATTAATTCTTACTTTCTAATACATGAATTTCTGTTTTCTCTTTTACAATTGCTTGCCGAAGCAGCAAATGCAAACTCATATATAAATTAGCGATCCACACCAAAGCAAAGCCTCCTATCAAATATCCACGCCAATCATCATACAATAATTTATAATCTGTAATAATTAATAAGAATAGCGTTACATAATGACTGAAACAATATTCGCAGGTAAACAGATAAAAGAATTTGCGTTGAATTAAATGTTTGCATTCTTTACTTTTAGCGATGCAGAATTCTCTTGGCTCCTTAAATACTTCTTCATGTGTTACTGTCCATGCAATACAAGCAATTGGAATAGCAAGAATAAAAAGCCATAAAACCTGTTCGTATATTCCTTCCATCAAGTCGATCAGTCAAATTATTCGATGAATCAAAAATCCGAAATTCTATACAGGAACGTTTTACAGAAATTTTAAAACAAATTGTATGATTCACATGTCAATGATTTCATTTCACATAAATTAGAGGTAAAAATTATATGCAAACTGGCGAGGTATTGTACAATATCTCCTTCTGTATTATTTCTTTAGCTTCTGTGCCTGACCATTTTTCACATAAATACAATCCAAGTTCAATTGCGGCAAGCCCGGTACCGCTGCTTATGACATTACCATCTTCTACAATGCCCTGCTCCAGTACCTCAACATCCATTTCTCTTAATGTATCATATTCTGCAAAATGTGTAGTTGCTTTTTTCTCTGTCAGAAATCCTGCTTTTCCTAAAAGCAGACTTCCGGTGCAGGTAGATATTTTAAGAGGAACAGAGGCTGCGGTTTTCAGCCACTCAATAAATAATGTATGACCCAGTAACGCTTCAACACCCACACCTCCGGGAATAATAATGGCATCATACCCTTCAAGCAACTGTTTAACTCTATCGGCTTTCATGGCCAATCCGAATTTATCCTGTGTACTTTCTGTGAACGCACAGAAGTCCCAGGTCAATTCTGTATTGTAGCCCATAGACTTAAGGCGGCTTACAGGCTCATACACACCAATTAGATTCAGCCAATTCATTCCTTCATACACTATATATGCGATTCTCATAATTTACTTGTTTAAATTATCGACATGCTTATGTATATCTTCAACTTGTTTGATAAAATCTGTTATGAGCGGGTCGTTGTTGGAGCCGTATGAATCAATAAGGCTTCCACGTTCGCCTGAGCTTGTTGAGATCGCATATAAAATAGCATTATCACCCGGATCAGACTCACCTTCGAATCTATAAAAGTTAACAATGTGAACTTGTTTGGGTGTGTATACTTGCTTAGTGGTCAACGACTCTAATCCATTTTCTACTGCCTTAAATTGAACATGAAACCCAAGGCTATTCAACCGTTGCAGGCATTCTGTCAACGTATTCATTTCATCCGGATTATTTATTGAGTGTGTCATATGCATAAATTTTATATGACAAATGTTGATTATTCAATACAAAAATATCTTACATAAAAATGAAAAAGTATTGCAAAACTATACAGTAAAAATCAGTGATAGAATTGAACCATCTTTAAGGAGGTGCTTTTGATATAAGCAAATACTATTTTTCCTTATAAAGCTCTGTTAAAAAATAAAATAATATAGCCGCTTCTATTAACTAGAAAGCGGCTATGTTAAGCTGTTTGAATGATTTATAAATATATTATAAATGCTCAATAATTAATTATTGGATTTAAAATCAAGAACTCTAAATCCTATACCCATGTCTGAAACAACCATGCGTTTTAAGTCTGTTTTTTCGCTGCTTGAAACATTTTTTTGATTATTTTTCTTTACGTTTTTTTTCATAGCTGTAGTTTTCATAGGTTAATCCTGGTTAGTATGGTTATTTATATTATTGTAAAAAATCCCTCTTATAATGTTAATTATTGATGTGATCTGTATGTTCTTTCTTGTGAATATTCTCTACCTGCACAATAAAATTAGTAGTATTAATATCACCTTCTGAGCCATATGCATCGATCAGTTGTCCTTTTTCACCGCTAACAGTATCAATTGCATATAAAATTGCATTATCTTCCGGATTAGAATCTCCTTCAAAACGATAAAAGTTTACAATTTCAACCTGATTGGGTTTATATAAACGATCTGATGCCAATGATTTTATTCCTTCTTTTAACACTAGAAATTGAGTGTTAAAGCCCGTTTGTTCTAACATTTTTGATAAAGCCGACAATGTCTTCATTTCGGTTTTATCAAGCATTGAGTGTACCATAATTTTAAGTGTTTATGTGCAGAACATCTCTTACACGGATTCTACTTACGATTTGATACTCAAATTTCGGGCTTTAAAACAACGGAAGTATTACATAAAATCACAAAATGATTACATAATATACATAAAGACAGAGTGACTAACTAATAAAAAGCGACTTCCTTGTAAAGAAGCCGCTTTTTTAACGTTTGTTAAAGCTTTATTTAATAATGTAACTGAATCCAGCCATATCTCCACATAAGATACAAGGCAGCGCCGGCAATTAGAGAAATTAAAAATACAAACTGCCATAGCGGACGTCCTTTAGGACTAAATGGATCATTTGTATTGATTTTTGCTCCTTTAGGCAAATCAGCGATCTGGGTAAGCGTATTCCCAAATGGAATATTGATAATCACTTTGGCGTTGATAGCCCAGCCATTTGCATCTAAAATAAGCGCCAGATTGCGCTGACGCAATTTGAAATATGCCATAATCATCGCAGGACCTGAAACAATAAGAATCAGCCCTAATATAGCGAGCGGCATCTTCCACCAAACCAATCCTATGAAACCTGCCAGAACAGATGCTAATGCCGTACCAATAGCACCCAAAGCAAGGCCAATAGCTGCAAAGATCCCAACAAATTTACCTACATCAAACGGTACAGGTGCTACAGCGGGTGTTGCGGCAGGTGTTTCAATTTTGACCGGAGCTGTTTCAATTTCACTGGTTACGTCACTTACCACTTTATTATCCTGCTCGGATGCAAACTTATTTATCTGCTTTTCTATAAAACGAGAAACTTTACGATACGGTGACCAAAATGCCTGGCGGATACTAATCGGATTTTCAATGATCTTAATAA
>Ga0247817_10001981_pt1 | contig 10576 bp, 8 predicted proteins | sample UWRJL212509R1_FD_178010 | JGI IMG/M metagenome (GOLD analysis project Ga0247817, IMG submission 178010) | Plant litter microbial communities from Arlington Agricultural Research Station in Wisconsin, United States - UWRJ-L212-509R-1 | ecosystem: Environmental > Terrestrial > Plant litter >... | reverse complement strand
CGAATTTACCGGAACTTCTGTAACCGGACCGCCGAAAGTATTATCGTTGATCACATGGTTGATCGCATCCAGGGAATTTGAAAAAATCAGCGTTTCCTCCTTATCACCGACACCCAGATTATAAAGCTCCGAACGGTCTTGTAAATTATTGTAATTGATATTGCGTTTCAGGTTCGCAAACGTTGAAGGAATCGGCTCAAACGATAAAGATTTTGCGCCGGTAATGCCGGATGCCAAAACGGAATAAACGCCGATATTAGCGCCTACATCCACAAATGTATCCTCCGGACGCAGGTAATGCATCACAAAAAGCATCTCATTTGTATCGTATAAGCCGGTATAGATTTGCAGTTCTGCGCTCGACATGCCTTTATCCACAACCAGCGAAACATGCTCAACAAACGGGTAGACCATCGGATGTTTGTGTAAGCGAATGACCAGGCCCCTTTTGAAGAGCGTCATCAATGCTTTTACCTTTCTGTCTTTGTTTAAAGGGTGTCCCAGAACCGTCTTTATCGTTTTTAATTTCATTCTAAAACTGAGGGATTTTGAAATTATTCCCGCTATCAATACAAATATTAAAATTGAGTGCTAATGTAGTATATTTGCACCCCCTATGCAAAATTGGAGTTTCGGAGCAATACTGGAAATCGGAATATTTCAGGGTCAAATTTGTCACAAATATCTTTCGGAATAAGCGGATAAAATGGTTAAGTTTTTTAAAAAGCAGGGGTGGGGAATTCTAAATTCAGTTGGTTTCGGCGGCGCGGTTCAACTTTATTTGAAGAGTGCCCTGAAAGAATACGGTTGGTTCAGGAGTTTCCATTCCAAACAATCGGTTGACGCTGCCGGCAATCCGCTTCCCTGGTACACTTATTCCTTTATCTTTTTTCTTGAACCAAGAATCAAGCCGCATTTCGAAGTTTTTGAATATGGATCAGGAAATTCTACGCGTTGGTACGGTGCCCGTGTAAAACACATCGCAGCAGTGGAACACGACGCGCAATGGATTGAAATCATCAAACCGAAACTTCCCGCAAACTCAACGGTTTTCTCTCGTCCGCAAGGAGATTCTTACGTAGAAGCTGTTAAAAACGAAGGCAAAAAATATAACATCATTGTAGTAGATGGCCGCAACCGTGTAAAATGTACTGCATTTGCTGCTGACTACCTGACGGAAGATGGTGTTTTAATTCTTGACAATTCGGAACGTGAATGGTATCAGCCAGCGAAAGATTTTATGACAAGTAAAGGGTATAGGAGCATTGATTTTCGTGGGATGTTACCGATTGTCGGGCATGAAAGTTGTTCTACCGTTTTTTACAAAGACGGGAATTGCCTTGGAATTTAAATTCTACAACTGTTTTTGGTAGGTAATTTTAAAAGATTCCTTGCCCCCCATATTTTTTTTGAAGCGGATAAGATTTGGTTTTTCAACCCCGTTGTGGTCAATAGAAATTCCCTGATCAAGAATTTCTATTCCTTCTGATTGACAATACGAATATAGCTTTTCATAAAGCATCACACTTGGACTAAAACTGCGGTAAGATAACAAATCTGCTATTAAAAAGTTGTATAGCACCTTTTTGTTCACCCTCACAGCGACGCTTACTGCGACTAATTGACCATTATTTCTGACTGTAAACAACAAAAAATCGTCCAGGAATTGAAAGAATAAATTCTCTAGCTGGCTTTCAGTGATGGAAAGTAAATAATTCTTTTCATGAAACGAATCTTTGATGAAAGTATAAACGGTATTAACCGATAAAATCCCCTCACGTTTTGCTTCAAAACCGGCTTTTTTGCATTTTCTGTACCTTCTGACCTCCTGTGGTGAAATCGTTTGGATGAAAGGTCTTGCATCAATTTCAATATGCAGATTGAGATATTTCTCGATGTGCACATAACCATTCCCGATGTAGGCTTCGTCAAGTAAATTATGGAGTCTGTTGTTGTAACACGATGGTGGTGTGGTAATAATTATTCGTATTAATTTTTCATTTCCTGCCGTTTTTGCTACACAGGATAAAAGAAAATCCAGTTCCTCAATAGAGCAGTCCGCCGTACAGCTGATCCCTCCAAAAGGAGCATGCGGGGGTGACTGAAAATCCGGTTCTTCTGTTTTTTTGCTAAAATGAACAGACGCTAAAATTTGAGAAGATGGATGCCTGTATAGCAAAAATGATATAATTGGTCTGTGTCCTTGTGTTCTCAGATGTTTTATTCTGTCGAAGAGGTTGCCTTTAAAGCTACTGTGTTCATCAGGAAGTAAATCGAGCGAAAATTGTTTTACTTCAAGCGATCTGCTTGGCCATGTGAAGTTAAGGTATTCCAAATTTTTCTAAAATTGTGTGTAACTAGTTGTTTAAATCTCAGGGATATATCACAAACTTTTTATATACCGTTTGATAATATTTGCCTGGACTGACAAACTTCGCCTTCGTATAATTCGCTGAAAATATTAAATATTTCTTATTTTAAATAGTTGGATTACTATTAATATTTCGTGTTAAATGCTTGTAATATAGTTGTTTAAAACAAGTTCACGTTTTTGTGATGATTCTTTCTACCTATTTGTAGATTGAACTTCAAATTTTTGTAGGAGTTGGAAGATTTTTTTTATCGAATTATCTTTGTAATTTGATAGTTGAAAATAATATTTTTAGGCAAAAAACGAATAACAGTGGATTTAATAAGCTGTTTTTTAACTAAAATATCTAACTTGTACCTCTAATATAAAATGACGCGGGTTTATTCATTGGATAAGGAAATATTTTGCCAGATTACGGCACGCAAAATCTAAAATTCAAGGTTATTTTATTACAATTTAATTATCTTTTCACCATCTATTAGGGAAGTTATTACATCTATTTACCAAGTAATTAGAATTATGATGACAATTTCGTGTTTTGGTTCGTAATTAATTCTAACTTTGGAGTAATACTATTTCTAGTGTCATCTAGTATATAAACTTTTCATGAAGCACATACTTATTGCCGAGGATCACGCAGTTGTAAGAATCGGAACAAAACACCTCCTAAAATCTCTGATACCGGAATCACAAATTACGGGTGTCGACACATTTCAGAAAGTGCTTCTGGAATTAAGTAGTCAAAATTTCGATCTGCTTATTTTAGATATCAATATTCCCGGCGGGAATAACACGAAAATGATTGAGACAATCCGGATCAAACGTCCTGATATTCGAATACTTATGTTTTCTAGTTACGACGAACAATTATACGGATTGTTATATCTTCAGGCTGGTGCAGATGGCTATCTATCGAAAGATGCAGCAGAGGATGAATTTAAAACTGCAGTCTTGAGTGTGCTCGATAACAAGAAATATATGAGTGCTGATATGCAGCAGATTAATATCAACAGACTCATTAATCCCAAAGAGTTTCTTCCGGATCCGATCGTAAGTCTTTCTCCAAGGGAAAAGGATGTTATGAATCTTTTGAAGGAAGGGTTTGGAACTGCGAAAATTGCAGAAAAACTTAGTTTACAATTATCAACGGTCAGCACATATAAAGCACGTATTTTTGAAAAAATGGGCGTTAAAAATATTGTAGAGTTGATTACCAAAATAAAGCTTATCGATAGCTAATATTTCATTATTGGAATCTAAAAAACAGATGTCGGGTTTACCGACATCTGTTTTTTTTTAATCATATTTTTAGCCGCAAAAATTTTTGTAGATTTAGTTCTAAAAGATTGTAGAAATTTTTTTAGATAAACCTTACTTATTATTCTGTAATTTTGGCCTCCTTCCGGTTTTTATCACCACGAAAATGAAAAAAATTTTAGTTGTTGAAGATCATGCGATTGTTCGAATGGGCATTGAGTTCCTGATAACAGATATGTTTACCACAGTTGATGTTCAACAGGCCTCTACCTTCAAAGAAACTCTTGATATTCTTTCAAAATCCATATTTGATATGGTATTACTGGATATTAACATTCCTGGTGGTGAAAATAACCGGATGATTTCAATCATTCGAAAAATACAGCCTGCTGTTAAGGTTTTAATTTTTTCAGGACTTGAAGAGGAAATTTATGCCCTGCATTATCTCAACGCCGGTGCAAATGGTTATTTGTCCAAAGGAGCTTCCGAGGATGACTATAAAAGTGCAATTATGTCTGTTTTGAATGAAGGAAAATATGTCAGTCCCAAGGTGCAGAGGCTGATGGTCCGGAATATTCTTGACAGTAAGAACATGAGCCATAATCCGCTTGAAGACCTTTCTAAACGTGAGCTTGAAGTGATGTACCTATTAGCTCAGGGTAAATGGACCAAGGAAATTGCGACATTTCTTAATTTGAAGGAGACAACCGTGAGTACTTACAAATCCAGGATTTTTGAAAAAATGGAGGTGAGTAACGTCATTGAAATGTTCAGAAAACTTGAATTATATAAAACGGAAGAGTTGGAGCAATGATTATTTGTCATCCTTGAAAATAAGATGAATGTGGGTTCCATCGACCTTTTCAACAAAAATACGTATTCTCAGCATCAGCGAAATTTCCTTGACAATCGTTAAGCCAAGTCCGCTGTAAGACTTCGACAGTATCTTGGATTTTTCAAAAGAATCCAGTTTTGACTCATTATTAAGCCATTGGATAATGTCAGTAGGCATGCCGGGCCCGGAATCGGTAATAATCAAATGCTTGCTTTTTCCTCTGACTTCGGTTAGCATTTTTATTACACCGCCGTGGCAAACTTTATTAGCGTTGTCTACTAAATTATGTACTATTATTCCTAACAATTGCGGGTTGGTATTCACAGTCAGCCCGTTGCTCACTTCATTATGAAATTGATTGGACTGTTCCTGTAAAACTCCCTTAAATATTTCCAGATTTTCGCTTAGCGATTGTTTAAGGTTCGTTTCTTCAAATAAAATATTACTTCCGTATACCTGGGTTTTGACATAACCGATGAGATTATCCAGCAAATGATGCATATGGTCGGCCGTGAATTCTATCGTCTTTCCCAATTCTGAAACGGAATCGAATCGTTCATTCTTCACCATGGAATCTATGCGCCCGGCTGATTTTGATACAAATTTCAACGGCGTTTTTATATCATGAGACATGGATGCAATCAGCCTTGTCTGGATATGCATTTGCCGCTGCAATTCTTGCTCCGATTTTTCGAGAGCTCCCAGCGTATGCTCTAATTTTCTTGTCCTTCTGGCAATTTTTATTTCCAACAACCGGTTTTCCTTTTGAATGATCCGAAGCCTTATTTTTAGAAATAAGTACACTCCCAAAATGGCGAGTATCAGGCAGATCAATCGAAACCACAGGGTCTCGTACCAGGACGGCGGAACAATAATCGAAATTTTCCTGATTGTGTAATTTCCTGCTCCAAAACCATTGGTCTTTTTTACGAACAAGGTGTAACTTCCATACCCAAGAGCCCCGATGGAAATAGTTGTTTTATTACCGTCAAGATTTATCCAGTCTGCATCTGTTGGGCCTTTCTCCGTATTTTTCAGAATAGCATATGAAATGTCAAGATTGGAAAGGTCTCCGAAATAGGCAATTGCCAGTTGTATTTTAATTTGCTGAGGATCAAGCGGAAATTCAATTGTGTCTTTTGCTATTAAGGTACTTCTGCCGCGGACTTCGTATCGGTCAAACAGAACTCGTCCTGATGGTAATTCCTGACTTGCTTCCTCGGGAACATACCAAACTAATCCATCCAGCGATGGAAGCGAAACATACCTATTTGCCAATCTAACCGCACATGGCTGACAGCCTCCATTAAATTCATTGGTATAAAATCCTTGCTCTTTGGTGTATCTTAAATAAAAAATATCTGATTTTTTTCCCAATTTTGCTTGCTGTGCGTAATTGAGAAGGTCTTTTTTGGCTACTTTAAACAAGCCTTTATTGGTTGTGATCCAGAAGAAATCTTTGTCGTCCGCAAAAATGCAGTGTGCCCCGCTCAGATAATTATTATTGTCGGAAGGGAAATGCGTCAAATCGTTTTTTCTGTACAGAAATAAACCATCTTCATACGTCGACATCCAAATATTTGTTTCAGGTTGATCGGGCGTTGGCTGATCTATATGAACACTGCGCACATAAAGCTTATCCGTCCCTTTTATAATAGTTGTCTTTCTGGAATACAAATCGAGCAGAAAGGCTCCATGGCTTGTTCCGACAACAAGAGCGTTTTCATTTTTTTCCAAAATAAAAGTAATCCTGCTCAAAGCACCTTTGGCAAACAATTTCGGTTCCGGTTTTAAATCTTTTGGGTCAATTTTATAAAGACCTGCTTCCCGGGTTCCGATCCAGATAACGCCGTCATGACCTTCGTACAAATGATTGATTTCAACCCCGATGTTCCAGCGGTCAATCAATTTATTCTCTTTTATCCAGTAACAATAGAGGTTACCTTCGGATTTTCTCCAGACATTTCCATTCTTATCTGTTAATATTCCATAGCTGTCAGAAGAATTTTTCTCTGCGCTAATTACGGAAACCTTCTCACTTGTGATTTCAGTGTCAAGCCGGTTTCTGCCCAGAACAAAACCCCGAGGAGTTAGAATTTTATTTGAATCATAAGGCGTTTGCCCATAAAAAACATTGTCCAGATTAGTGCCTTTGGTTCGCAACGTGACAAAATCTTTTCGTTTTAAAACGAACAATCCATTCGTTATGCTTCCTAAAAAAATACGTTGATTTTGCGCTTCGTAATGAATAGAGGATATATTATTCTTTGTGAAATCAAAGTTCTCCAGAAGCAAGGATGTATTAAGCTGGTTGCCAGATGTTTTATTTAATTGATAAAGATTTTTATTCAAATAAATAAAAGCCTGATCAGAAATGTTATTCCAGTAAATTTCAAATTCTTTTTTGCCGGAGACATATCCTTTGTCTTTCAGAATATCGCCGATAAGTAGAAAATTTGATAGGCCGGTTTCTCTGATCTCAACGAAACTGCCTTCAAGCGAAACATGAAAAAGATCTTTTCCAATTGTAAAGCAGTCCCAAAACTTAAAATTTGGAAAAGGTAATTCGTATTTTTTTTTCCAGTTATTGTAGTACTCCACTGACTGGCTATGGCATATATAGAAATTGCCTTGTCCAGAAGAAGTAGCGATGATGAAATTTTCGGGATCTCCCAGGTCTTTTAGATAATTAGGTGCCCCGTTAGAAAGGATTTTTGACGCATCAGTATCCCGCATAAACGGAATCTTCGAAATGTTCTTTTTGAAGTAAACAGAATCCGGTTCAGCTTTGCCGGATTCAATTTTTACAAACTCGTAGTTCTCTGCAATGGCGTAGATTTTTCTTCTTCCTCCGGTTCCCGAAATGTCCGGTTGAAGCATGGAAAAACGATTGTTCGAAACAGGAAGATTGGATTTATTGAAAACGAAAAAGTTATGGCCGTCAAAACGGACAAGCCCAGTTTCCGTCACAATCCATAGGAAGCCTTCTGAGTCTGAACTGATGTTCTTTACAGTATTTTGGGGAAGTCCGTTATCCTCTGTGTAATGCGAAATAGAAAATTTCTGTTCACCGTCGCCTTGCTGCTGTCCGGAGGCCGTAATAACACACGAAAAAAGCAAATAACTAATGACAAGATATATCAGATTTTTCACGGCGTATGGCTAAGAGACTTTTTCCACTGCTAAGTATCATAACCTGGACATGGGAATAATAAACAGATAACAGGATAACTAAAAAATTCTATTTGAATGCTTTAAATTCTATTATAAATGTAGTAATAATTATAGTTATTATTAAAACTAATTCGCATTTTAGAAAAGCCGTAATCTAATTAATTCCTTAAGGCACTGTTTAGGACTTTCTAATAAAGAAAAATAGTTGACAAGTTTTATTAATTCATCGTAGGTTTGTCAATAGATACTAACAGGAAATAATACAAATATCAATGCGTAAACTTATTATAGAAGAAATGAACCGGTTGTCGGTAGACGAGTTCAAAGAGTCGGAAAAATTTCCGTTTGTGATTGTGCTGGACAATATAAGAAGTCTCAATAACATAGGGTCTTTTTTCAGGACAGCAGATGCATTTCGCGCCAGGAAGTTGATCCTATGTGGTTATACGCAAAACCCGCCGCATCGCGAAATTACAAAAAGTGCCCTTGGTGCTGAAAATTCGGTCATCTGGGAAAAAGAGGAGAATACACTGGCTGCTGTTGAAAAATTGAAACGCGAAGGGTATAAAATTTTGTCTGTAGAACAGGCGGAGGGAAGCACGTTACTGCAAAATTTCGAGCCTGAAAAAAATGTACCTTATGCCTTCATTTTTGGTAATGAGGTAGAAGGTGTTGCAGACGATGTTATTGCTGCATCGGACGGATGTCTGGAAATTCCCCAATTTGGCACGAAGCATTCCTTCAATGTATCGGTTTCGGCGGGAATTGTATTGTGGGAATTTGTAAGTAAAAATTTAACATAAAAATAACACAATTTATTTGTTCTTGTGAAATTAATAGACGGTATTTGCAGGTTGATAGATAAGAACGTATTTTGTTCAATAAAGAGCTGGAATCAAGAAAATTAGCTGTTAGATTCTTCTTATCTTAATTATTTAAATAATTTTCATCTTATGAAATCCGCAACAAAAAAACTTAGTTCTGAAATCGCAGAAACATTAGTTGTAAAGCTTGACTCAGTATCAGCTGATTCAAAAAAAATAAAAAAATCGATTGAGAAAGCTGCTGCCAAACTGGCAAAAAAAGTTTCTAAATTCGTAAAGGACGAAGAGAAAAGAAAAGTAAAAGAGGCTAAGAATGCGGAGAAAAAAGTAAAGTCACCTAAAAAGGAATCAAAAAAGGAAAAAAAACAAGCTGACAAAAATGCTAAACTGGCAACGCTTGTGGCATCAGCAGCTTCAAAACCGGCAGCGACTCCTCCCGTAAAAACAGCAGCACCAAAATCAGCTCCGGCACCAAAAACTCCTGCTAAACCAGCGGCAGCAGCACCGAAAGCGATTGTTGAGAATCCTGAAAAAACGGAAGAAAGCAAATAATGCCGTAATCCGGATTTAATAAGTCAAGATATGAATTCAACTCTGATAAGGGTTGAATTTTTTTGTTTATTACCTCCTCAGATACCTAATTGGCTGGTTACCGAAAGCAGCTTTTTCCGTATTACAGTTGATAATCCGGTAAAGTATTATGGTCGCCAAATTTTTCTTGCTGTGTATATTTTTCGTTTTTCTATTATTAGGAAAACAATGTTTTGGGCAAAATTACAACGACATAGTAATCAGCGAAATTATGGCTGACCCGACTCCGGTTGTTGGCTTGCCGGACGCAGAATATATTGAATTATTTAACCGATCTATGGAGCCGGTCAATCTGAAAAGCTGGACTTTTGTTGCAGGCACCAGATCTTCGACATTTCCGGACTCTGTCATCGCTCCCGGCGGATATGCTATCATTTGCGGTCAGGCAAGTTATAATAGCTTAAAATTTTTCGGCAATGTTATTCCTCTGAATACTTTTCAATTGCCAAATGAGACAAGTACACTGTCGCTTTTCAGTCGGAGTAAAAAGTTAGTTTTTTCTATTACTTATAACTTGAAATGGTGGAATTCTGATAAACGAAATGGAGGTTATGCTGTTGAAATGATAGACCTTCAGAATCCTTGTGAAGAAAATCGTAACTGGGCAACTTCGATTGACGAACGTGGTGGAACTCCGGGAAATAAAAATAGTATATCAGGTAAAAATGTTGACAATATCCCACCCGAAATTGAACGGGTCGATATACTTTCCGGACGCGAGCTTCGAATAATTTCCAACGAAAAATTGGACAGTCTGAATGCTGTCTCGGGAGCACAGATTGATGTGAAAGGAAAAACTATTATCAACAAAAAACTGGAATCTCCGGGCTTCAAAAATATAGTCCTATCACTGGACTCGCCTTTATTGCAAGGTGAAGTTTATTTGATTTCAATTAAAAACATGGCTGATTGCTCCGGTAATCTTCTGAGAGAAAGCGATTTTAAAATTGCACTTCCAAGTAAAGCTGACTCAGGCGAGGTTGTGTTGAATGAAATATTATTTAATCCTCCTGAAAATGGAGTTGATTTTGTTGAGATTTATAACACCTCGAATAAATTTATAAGTTTGAGAAACTGGTCTGTTGGAAATATAAAAAATGGACTTCCAGATGTTTTCAGAACATTGACCACCGAAAATTTAATTCTTGCTCCATTTACTTATCTCGCGCTTACTACCGATACGGACGTCACGAAACAAAATTATCCTTCGGATAGGCCAGTATTTTTATTCCAGGTTGAGGCTATGCCGTCTTTTCCAAATACGTCGGGCGGGGTAATTTTGAAAGACGAATCGGGTAAAATTCTGGACAGGTTTGACTACTCGGAAACTATGCATGATCCTCTTATCAGTAATCCCAAAGGCGTATCTTTAGAAAAATCAGATTTTCTTATATCTTTTCAGCTTTCCGATAACTGGCATTCCGCTTCCCCGACAACAGGAAATGCGTCACCGGGTTACGCAAATTCTCAGATCAAACCTCAAACGGACGAGGATATTTTCACGGTTAAACCCGAAGCATTTAG
>Ga0247817_10001978_pt1 | contig 10579 bp, 10 predicted proteins | sample UWRJL212509R1_FD_178010 | JGI IMG/M metagenome (GOLD analysis project Ga0247817, IMG submission 178010) | Plant litter microbial communities from Arlington Agricultural Research Station in Wisconsin, United States - UWRJ-L212-509R-1 | ecosystem: Environmental > Terrestrial > Plant litter >... | reverse complement strand
CTGTCCCTTTTGCGCGTTACGTGGTGCAGCACCAGAATGAGATAACATTCCCTTTCAAACGTTTCCAGGTGCAGCCTGTTTGGCGTGCCGACAGGCCGCAGAAGGGCCGCTACCGCGAGTTTTTTCAGTGTGATGCCGATGTAGTAGGCTCTGATTCTTTGCTAAATGAAGCGGAATTTGTGCTGATATACGACGAAGCTTTAACCCGATTGGGATTGAAAGATTTTACAGTAAAAATTAATAATAGAAAAATTCTATCTGGAATTGCCGAGATTATAGATAAATCTGATAGCATAGTTGATCTAACTGTAGCCATTGATAAGTTGGATAAAATTGGTTTAGATGGCGTAAAAAAGGAGCTGCTTGAACGCGGTTTTACTGAGGCTGATCTTACTAAAATTGAACCCATTATTTTATTGCAAGGCAGCAACGAAGAGAAACTAGCCAGTCTGCGCCAGGTGCTTGCTGCATCAACCACCGGTATAAAAGGGTGCGACGAAATAGAAGCGGTTTTTAACTACCTAAAAATCTGCAAACTGCAAACCGCAAATTGCGAGCTGGATATAACCCTTGCCCGCGGATTGAACTACTACACCGGCGCAATATTCGAGGTAAAAACCAACGAGGTGCAAATGGGCAGCATTGGCGGCGGCGGCAGGTATGATGACCTTACCGGCATGTTTGGCTTAAAGGGCTTAACAGGTGCAGGGATCTCATTCGGCGCAGATAGGATCTATGATGTAATGGAAGAGCTTAACCTGTTCCCTGAAGATGCCGGCCAGGTATCGCAGGTTTTGATTTGCTGTTTTGATAAGGACGGTGAGCTATATGCTTTGCCTTTGCTACAACAACTTCGTTCTGAGAACATCAGCGCAGAACTTTACCCGGCAGGTGCCAAGATCAAAAAACAGTTAGACTATGCCAATAGCAAAAATATACCGCACGTTGTTTTAATAGGCAGCGACGAAATGCAAAGTGGCCAGCTTACTGTAAAAGACATGATAGCAGGTACGCAAGAGAAGCTGTCGGCTCAACAAATTGTAGCTAAATTTTCCTGAAATTTGCCCTGATGATTTTCAGGTTGAATGAAGACTTAATATTTCCGCCCGTAGAGCTGGCAGAGCCTGACGGCTTACTGGCTATTGAGGGCGACCTGTCAGTGGCTCGCCTTAAACTGGCCTATCAAAGCGGCATTTTCCCCTGGTATAGCGATGATACACCCATATTATGGTATGCCCCGCATGAACGCTTTGTGCTTTATCCAGACGAGCTGCGTGTAAGCAAATCCATGCAGAAAATCCTGAATCAAGGTGTTTTTAAAGTTACAATCAATGCCGCTTTTGCTGATGTTATTAATGCTTGCTCGCAAATAGATCGCCCGGATCAGGACGGTACCTGGATAACGGATGATATGAAAGCTGCTTATATAGATTTGCATAGTGCAGGTATTGCACAGTCGGTAGAGGTTTGGCAGAACGACGAACTGGTTGGCGGCGCTTATGGCGTTGAGGTTGGCAATATTTTTTGCGGCGAGAGCATGTTCAGCAAGGTAAGCAACGTTTCAAAAGTTGCTTTGATTACTTTGTGTAAAAGCGAAAAGTACAAGTTAATTGATTGCCAGGTTTATACCGAACACCTGCAATCAATGGGTGCCCGGATGATTAGCCGTGAAGAATATATGGAGATATTGAACGGATAGTACTTACCTTAGCAATATAAAAGGGTGTCATGGTGAGCTTGTCGAACCATAGTGTGATGGGCCTAACGCGCGCCCTTCGACGGGCTCAGGATGACCCATCCCGCACTGAGTTAAAAATATGCAGTCAATCAGTAATAATAAAGAGCGTATAATTTTAGGCATTGACCCCGGTACGGCAGTGATGGGTTACGGATTGGTTAAGCAAACCGGCTCAAAAATCGAGCTGATAAGTTTGGGCGTGGTTAAGATGGATAAAATTGACGACCACATGCTGAAGCTGCAACGCATTTTTGAAAAAACCGTAGCGCTGATTGATAACTATAAACCCGATTGCCTTGCCATTGAAGCACCCTTTTTTGGGAAAAACATACAAGTTATGTTAAAGTTGGGCCGTGCACAGGGCGTGGCAATGGCTGCTGCTTTATCCAGAAATATTGATGTAACAGAGTATTCCCCGCGTAAGATCAAGCAATCCATTACCGGTAATGGTAACGCCACTAAAGAACAGGTTGCCGGCATGTTGCAGCGCTTGTTAAGCTTTACCGAAACGCCTGATTTTTTAGACGCTACCGATGGCCTTGCTGTAGCAGTTTGCCACTCCTTTCAAAACGTAGCTACAGGTAAAGGTGGTGCTATAAAAAACTATTCGGGCTGGGAAAACTTTGTTAAGGATAACGCGAAGCGGATTGTGAAATGATCAAATTGTCATTGCGAGGTACGAAGCAATCGCAAGTAGAAAAGCCGCCATGCAAAGTTCGCGATTGCTTCGTTCCTCGCAATGACACAAAATTATAATGCTTGTCTGATCTTATCAGCTATAGCCTGAAACTCTTCTTGAGTGAATTTTAATTTTGGCCGGGTAAAATCCATATCGTGCATGCCATTCAGCGGTACAAGATGCACGTGAGCGTGGGGTACTTCAAGGCCCATAACGGTAACGCCAATGCGATCGCACACAAAAACCTTTTTCATGGCGGTAGCCACAATTTTAGCAAAGATCATTAAGCCCGTGTAGGTTTCATCATCAAGATCAAACAGACGGTCAACCTCTTTTTTGGGTATCACCAGCAAATGCCCTTCAACCAGCGGATTGATATCCAGAAAAGCCAGAAAGTCGTTGCTCTCGGCTACTTTATAAGCCGGTATATCGCCTGCTATTATTTTTGAAAAGATGCTACTCATGATGGTGAATGGTTGATTTAGTTGATTAGGTGAGTAGTTGAACCAATCAACTATTCACCTAATCAACTACTCACTAACGACTTATCTCCAGTACCTCAAACTCCATTTTACCGGCAGGTACGGTTATCTCGGCTATCTCGCCTACTTTTTTACCTAACAGGCCTTTGGCTATTGGTGATGCTACCGAAATTTTTCCGGCTTTCATGTCCGCTTCGCTTTCTGCAACTAACTGGTAGGTCATGGTTGCTCCGCTTTTAACATTCTTTATTTTAACAACTGATAAAGCCAGCACTTTTGATCCGTCTAATTTCGACTCATCAAGAATACGTGCCGAAGCCAATGTCTCTTGCATATGGGCTATTTTAGCCTCATGTAATCCCTGCGCCTCTTTTGCGGCATCGTATTCCGCGTTTTCAGACAGGTCTCCTTTATCGCGTGCCTCAGCAATGGCATTTGATATGGCTGAGCGACCGGTTGTTTTAAGTTCCTGTAATTCTTGCTTTAATTTTTCTAAACCTTCTTTGGTAAAATATGCTACCTCTGCCATAACTCACTTTATATTTGTTACTAAAAATTGCCAAAAAAAACCGCCCTCCCCGCTTAAAGAAAGGACGCATCGATATAAAAAACAAACAAGACTATGCAGGTATGCCTGTATAGTCTTGCTTTTGTATTAAACGAAGATAAGTGATTTAAATTTTAATCTCCAAATTTTTTGTGCCAGCACAAAAAATAGTGATTGGTTGAATAGTGATTGGTTGAATAGTGATTGGTTGAATAGTGATTGGTTGAATAGTGATTGGTTGAATAGTGATTGGTTGAATAGTGATTAGAGATTAGGTTACAATAGCGTAACTAATCTCTAATCTCTGCAAGCTTCAGCTTGCCCGCCATTACCTCACTTATACGGCGATACGAGTCAAACGTCCATCCTGCAACGTGTGGCGTAAGTATAACCTTGCCGCTTTGTTTCAACTCATTAAACCAGGTTTGCTCTGCCAGTGCAGGGAATTTTTCTGTTTCCAATACATCCAGGCCAGCGCCTAAAATTTTGCCGCTTTTTATGGCATTTAAAACTGCCTGCACTTTAGCTACGCCACCGCGAGAGGTATTGATAAAGAAGATAGGCTTTTTAAAATGGAACAGGTATTCGTCATCTATCAAACCCTTTGTTTCGCTGGTAAGTGGTATATGCAGACTTAAAACATCGCTGTGTTTAACAATCTCTTCCATGCTTACCTCGCGGGCATATTTATCGCTGAAGCCGGTTTTATATTTATCGTAAGCAATAACATTCACATCAAAGCCAGAGAGTTTTTTGGCAAAGCTGCGGCCCATAAAACCATAGCCTACAATGCCCACTGTTTTGCCTTTTAACTCATAACCACGGTTGCCTTCGCGGTCCCATTTGCCATTGCGGATCTGCGCGTCGGCCTGGTTAAAGTTATTCATTAAGGAAAGTAACAGGCCTACGGCATGCTCACCTACCGCGTCCATATTGCCTTCGGATGCGTTGATCAGCAAAATGTTTTTTTCTTTAGCGTAAGGCTCATCAATATTATCCATCCCGGCACCGGCCCGGCAAACAAACTTAAGGTTGCTTGCCGCGTCAAAAACGCGCTTGTCTACATTAAATTTAGACCGGATCAGCAAGCCCGTGTAATTTGCTATTATTTCAAGCGCTTCATCCAGTTTTATGGTAGGGCGATAATCGCAGGTATAACCCATCGCTTCGGCCTGTTCAATAAAAATTGGGTGGATATCGTCAACTATAAGTATGGTTTTGTTATTGTCCATGGTCGCCTTAAAAATTAAATAACAAAACCATTCTCGTTCAACCCAACTTTACTCACCGGTTTTGATTTTGCATGATAAAACAAGCAGGTCCAGCCCTCTTGTGCAGCTTTGGTGCCATAAATTTCGCGCAGCTCCATGGCTTTGCGGCCATCATAATCATACTTGGCAATAAATTTACGAATCAGTTGTTCAGGCTCGGGCAGTTCGTCGCCGCCAAAAAATGCTTTGTCCTCGCCATCTTTTATCCAGAATACCTGGTGATATGGGCAATGACCGCCCGATAACTCATACTTTATACCTGGCTTAAACTCGCCATCGCCCTCAACAAAGGTTATGGTGGCCGAGCGTTGCAAAACATCAAAGATCTGGGTATGGTACGAATCGGATTTTTTAGTGTAAGCTGTTTCCCACTCTTGCCGGCTTATAACATGCTCAGCACCGGGAAAGCTGGGTTCAAACTTGCCATCGCGTTCAATTACCAGGCCGCCGGAGTGGTCATAATGTAAATGCGACATCAACACCAGCGTAACATCCTCCGGATCAAAGCCGGCTTTACGTATTTGCTGATGTATCACCAGTTCGCCACTTTCGTCTTTATAACCAAGCCCGGCATCCAGTACTATCAGGTCAGTTTCGGTTTTTATCAAAAATGGGTTAACATGGATGAATAACGACCCGGGCCGGTCGCGGTAATTATCTTTTTGAGGATCAAACGGAATAAATTTTTTAGTTGCATCTACCGAGTAGGAGCCCTCACTTAATGCGAATATCTTCATTTGTTGTAAATGTGTGCCGAGTGTGCAGATGTGCAAATATCCTCAACACTTTAGTTTTTTTTAAAGCGTTATTTGTAAACAGCATTTAGAGAGTAATGATTTAAAAATCTGCACATTGGCACATTTGCCTATCTGCACATCTAAAAAATCTGCACATTTCAATTATATTTACTGTTTTAAGCAACAAAGATATGAATAAACGGTGGTCGATTAAGGGTGTTCCGGCGGTTGATGAAGTAAATCGTCTGGCGGCCGAATTGAACATCGATCCGGTTTTAAGCACTTTGTTGTTACAGCGGGGCGTAAGCACTTTTGAGGAAGCTAAGTTTTTCTTCCGCCCGGATATCCGCCACCTGCACGATCCTTTTTTAATGAAGGATATGGAGCAAGCCATAGAGCGGATAGAAAAGGCCATTATCAGCAAAGAAAAAATATTAATTTATGGCGATTATGATGTGGATGGCACCACATCTGTGGCTGTAGTATATAGTTTTCTTAAACAGTATCACAGTTATATTGAGTATTACATACCAGACCGTTACAAAGAAGGATATGGCATATCAACACAAGGGATTGACTATGCTGCCGAAAACGAATTCAGCTTGATTATTGCGTTAGATTGCGGCATCAAGTCGGTAGATAAAATTGCTTACGCGAATAGTCTGGGCGTTGATTTTGTCATATGCGATCACCATACGCCGGGCGCTGAGCTACCTAATGCAGTGGCAGTACTGGACCCCAAACGCGCCGACTGCAACTATCCCTATAAAGAACTTTCAGGCTGCGGTATTGGGTTTAAACTGATCCAGGCCTTTGCCGAAAAAAACGATATCGATTTTGAAAAAGTAGCCCGCTACGCTGACTTGGTTGCTGTTAGTATTGCCTGTGACATTGTCCCCATTACCGGCGAGAATCGCACCCTTGCTTACTTTGGTTTGCAAAAGCTGAATAGTGAGCCCTGCATCGGACTTAAAACCTTAATGGGTGTAGCCGGTAAAAGCACAGGCTATACCATATCAGACATTGTGTTTTCGTTAGGGCCGCGCATAAATGCTGCCGGGCGTATTGACGATGCCAAACATGCGGTAGAGCTGTTGATTGCCTGCAACGAGGCCGATGCCCAATTAAAAGGCGACCTGATCAACATAAAAAATACAGAACGCAAGGAGCATGATCTAAACATTACCGACCAGGCGCTGGAAATGATAGGTAGTGATGATGTGCTGATCAGCCGTAAATCTACCGTTGTGTTTAATGAGAATTGGCATAAGGGGGTAATCGGTATTGTGGCATCTCGGTTGACGGAGAAATATTACCGGCCTACAGTAGTTTTAACACAGTCTAACGGCCATGTGGCGGGCTCTGCACGCTCTGTTTTGGGATATGATCTGTATGAGGCACTATGCGGATGCAGCGATTTGCTGATACAATTTGGCGGGCATAAATACGCGGCAGGCTTAACCATGGAGCCGGAAAACGTACCCGCGTTTATAGATAAGTTTGAAGAGGTTGTGAGCGCCAGCATTACCAGCGAGCAATTGATACAACAAATAACAATTGATGCCGAATTGCGTTTGGAGCAGATAGAAGCTAAGTTTTTCAGAATAATGAATCAGTTTTCGCCCTTTGGGCCGGAGAATATGGCGCCGGTGTTCATCAGTAAAAATGTGTATGTTAGCGGTAACCCGGCAATTGTGGGCACCAATCACATAAAAATGACGGTGATGCAACCCGGATCGGCACATTTTGATTGCATAGCTTTTAACCACGGCGAGTACGCATCAAAAATAAAAAAAGATGTGCCTTTTGATATTTGCTACTGCATTGAAGAGAACGTTTGGCGCGAGAGACGTACCATACAGTTAAATATAAAGGGGATTAGAATGTAAATTCAAAAGTCAAAATTCAAAAGTAAAAAAGTGCTTTTTTGAATTTTGACTTTTAACTTTTGAATTACAAATGATACTAAGAGCAGAACATTTAATAAAAAAATATAAGCAGCGTACAGTTGTTAACGATGTTTCGTTCAACGTAGAGCAGGGCGAAATTGTTGGTTTGCTTGGGCCGAATGGTGCGGGTAAAACTACGTCGTTCTATATGATTGTAGGACTGATAAAACCTAACGAAGGCAACATCTTTTTAGATGATCAGAATATCACTACCGACCCTATGTACCGCCGTGCGCAAAAGGGGATAGGCTATCTTGCTCAGGAAGCTTCTGTGTTTAGAAAACTGACTGTAGAGGATAATATCAAAGCCGTGCTGGAAATGGGCGACCTGCCTAAAGATGTACAGCAAGAGAAACTGGAAACGCTGATAGATGAGTTTAGCTTACATAAAGTACGCCGTAACCGTGGTGATCTCCTGTCGGGTGGTGAACGCCGTCGTACGGAAATTGCACGGGCATTGGCTGCCGAGCCTAACTTTATTTTGCTGGATGAGCCTTTCGCGGGGGTGGACCCGATTGCCGTAGAAGAAATTCAATCTATGGTGGCTAAGCTAAAATATCGTAATATTGGTATATTGATAACTGACCACAATGTGCAGGAAACGCTGTCGATTACCGACAGGGCTTACTTGCTGTTTGAGGGTAAGATACTGGAAAGCGGCGTGCCCGAGGTTTTGGCGGAGAATGAAATGGTGCGGAAGGTATACCTGGGTGCCAATTTTGTTTTAAAGCGTAAAAACTTTTTGCCCGACGGACAGAAGGCACAATAACCATAAAACCAATTTATGACCATTTTTAACTCTGTTTTTACCTGGTTCATGAAAAAGCGCATTCACCAGATTGAGCTTTTTATGAAATACCCGAACGAGGTACAGGAGGAATGGTTTGAGCATTTAATAAACCGCGCCGAAAACACCGAGTGGGGCAAAAAGCACCATTATAAAAGCATTACTAACTTAACAGAGTTTAAGCAGCGTGTCCCTATCCAAACGTATGACACGCTGAAGCCTTACATAGAGCGCATGCTTAAGGGTGAGCAGAATGTGTTGTGGCCATCAGAGATCAGGTGGTTTGCCAAATCATCAGGCACTACCAACGACAGAAGCAAATTTATCCCTGTTAGCGAGGAAGCGCTGGAAGAATGCCATTTTAAAGGTGGCAGAGATCTGCTTACTATTTACTTCAATAATCGCCCGGATGCCAAGATGTTTACGGGAAAGATCCTTACCCTTGGTGGCAGCCACCAGATCAGTCAGCTAAGTCCCGATACCTCTTTTGGCGATCTATCTGCCGTGCTGATGAAGAATCTGCCCTTATGGGCCGAGTTTCATCGCACACCTGATCTGGATATTGCCCTGCTTGAAAATTTTGAAGAAAAAATTGAGCGCATGGCCCATGCCACTAAAGATGTTAACGTTACCAGCATAAGCGGCGTACCTACCTGGAATCTGCTGCTGTTTAAGCGCATTTTAGAGATAACCGGCAAAAAAAACCTGCTGGAAGTTTGGCCTAACCTGGAGATGTATTTCCATGGCGCGGTTAACTTTACCCCTTACCGCGAGCAGTTTAAAAAACTCATCCCTGATGAGAATATGTATTACCTGGAGAATTACAACGCCTCTGAAGGATTTTTTGGCATACAGGATACCAAAGAGCCCGGCGAAATGCTGCTGATGCTTGATTATGGCGTTTTCTACGAGTTTTTACCTTTAGAAAACCTGCACGATGAGCATCCGCACACGCTGACGTTAGACGAGGTGGAGCTGGATAAAAACTACGCGCTCATTATCAGTACCAACGCGGGCCTTTGGCGGTATATGATTGGGGATACCATTAAATTCACGTCGTTGGCACCCTTCCGTATACAGATAACCGGGCGCACCAAGCATTTTATTAATGCCTTTGGCGAGGAATTAATAATTGATAATGCCGAACGTGCTTTAGAAGAAGCATGTAACCAAACCGGCGCCATAATACGCGATTACACCGCCGCCCCGGTTTACTTTAACGGCGACGAGTGCGGGGCGCATGAATGGCTGATAGAATTTGAAAAACCCCCATCAGAGTTTGAACGTTTTATTGATATAATGGACGAAACCCTGCGCCGCATCAACTCTGATTATGATGCCAAGCGTTTTAAGGATATGGCCCTGCGCCGCCCCATAGTACACAACATGCCACGCGATACCTTTTTTAACTGGATGCGCGACAGGGGCAAACTAGGCGGTCAACATAAAGTGCCCCGTCTGGCTAATAATCGCGAGTATGTGGATGCTATTTTGAAGGTGGTGGAGTTGGTGGGGTAATTTTATGTCAGATTTCGGAATTTCGATTTCGGAATTATAGATGCAATCAATGAAAAAATATGAGCGCAAAGGCCTGTCAGGGTGCGCGGCCGGGAGTATGGCCTGTGAGGTGGCGGCGATCAGCCTGACTTGATTTATTCGTTTAGTAATTGCTTTTAAAAGGTACTCATGAGGTCGCTGCGCTTAGTTTTTGGTTACTTTTGTATCAATACAAAAGTAACAGCCTCCGCGGCAATTGAGCGGGGCAAGCCATGAGTGCAATGGCCTGAACGAGCGATAGTATTTACCTGTATTAAATAAATGAACATTCAACCCTTCAACCGCCCCATACGTGTACTTGTAGCCAAGGTAGGCCTTGATGGGCACGACCGTGGCGCACGCATCATCGCTACATCACTGCGCGATGCGGGGATGGAAGTGATCTATACCGGCTTGCGCCAAACCGCCGAAATGGTGGTAAATACTGCCTTGCAAGAGGATGTGGATGCTATTGGTATTTCTATCCTTTCAGGCGCGCATATGACGGTTTTCCCCAAGATCATTAAGCTGGTAAAAGAAAAAGGCATGGACGATGTGCTGATTACCGGCGGAGGAATTATTCCCGAAGAAGATAGGATCACATTAAAAGAAATGGGCGTTGGCGAACTTTTTCCACCCGGAACCCATACGCATGATATAGTTGAATACATTACCCAATGGGTGCACCAGCATCGTAATTTTTAAATTAAGATGAGCTACAATAACCTGCTTGCCGAACAAAAGGACCGTATATTTTACATCACCATAAACCGCGAAAGCAAAATGAACGCGCTTAACGCGGAAACGTTGCTTGAGCTTAATGCCGTTTTTACTTCGGCGTTTGCTGATAGCG
>Ga0247817_10001977_pt1 | contig 10581 bp, 8 predicted proteins | sample UWRJL212509R1_FD_178010 | JGI IMG/M metagenome (GOLD analysis project Ga0247817, IMG submission 178010) | Plant litter microbial communities from Arlington Agricultural Research Station in Wisconsin, United States - UWRJ-L212-509R-1 | ecosystem: Environmental > Terrestrial > Plant litter >... | reverse complement strand
GGGCGTTCTTTTGTCGGCACTATGCCTGCTGCATTGCGTGGCCGGGATAGTCGTGGTTGCGGGCCTTGGTCTTGGCGGCGGTTTGTTGCTCGATCCGGCGATTCATCGTTGGGGCTTGGCAATCGCGACAGTGATTGCAGCAGTGGCCATCGGCATCGGCGCAATCAGGCACCGCCGTGCTGCGCCGTTCGTGGTCGCCATGACCGGGCTGAGCTTTATGGGCGGCGCCTTGGCGGTTGGGCACGGCGCAGAAGAAGCCGTGTTGACCGTTATTGGCGTGTTGCTGGTCGCAACCGGCCATGTGCTGAACTTGCGCCACGCCTGAGAGACGCTATCTGGCGGGGATGACCGCCACCATCTCGCTCACCGTCAACGGCGAACTTCGCCGCACCTCCGCTGCCAGCATCGCCGAACTGGTGATCGAACTCGGCCTCAAACCGGAAAAGGTCGCCGTTGAACGCAACGCGCTGATCGTGCCGCGCTCGACCTTGGCCGATGTGGCGGTGGCCGAAGGCGACACACTCGAAATCGTGCATTTCGTCGGCGGCGGTTCGGGCCATGACGATAGTGGGGACGATAGCTGGGAAGTGGCCGGGCACCGCTTCAACTCGCGGCTGATTGTCGGCACCGGCAAATATAAGGACTTCGCCCAGAACGCGGCTTGCGTCGAAGCTGCGGGGGCCGAGATCGTCACCGTGGCCGTGCGGCGGGTGAACATTTCCGATCCCTCCCAGCCCGTGCTGATGGACTATATCGACCCGGCAAAAATCACCTACCTGCCCAATACCGCCGGTTGCTTCACAGCCGAGGACGCCATTCGCACGCTGCGGCTGGCGCGCGAGGCGGGCGGTTGGGATCTGGTCAAACTCGAAGTACTCGGCGAAGCGCGCACGCTTTACCCGGACATGCGCGAGACGCTGAAAGCGTGTGAAGTGCTGGCGGGCGAAGGCTTCAAGCCGATGGTGTACTGCGTGGACGATCCCATCGGCGCCAAGCAGTTGGAAGAAGCGGGCGCAGTGGCGATCATGCCGCTCGGCGCGCCCATCGGCAGCGGATTGGGCATCCAGAACCGCGTGACGATCCGGCTGATTGTCGAAGGCGCAAAGGTTCCGGTGCTGGTCGATGCGGGCGTGGGCACTGCGTCCGATGCCGCAATAGCGATGGAACTCGGCTGCGACGGGGTGCTGATGAACACCGCCATCGCCGAAGCAAAAGACGCACTGCGTATGGCCCGCGCGATGAAGTTGGCGGTGGAAGCGGGGCGGCTGGCCTACCTGTCAGGCCGCATGGGCACGCGCAAATATGCCGATCCATCCAGCCCGCTGGCCGGCCTTATCTGAGTTCTCACCGGGCCACAGCTTTACCTGATGCTAACCAAGCGAGCGCACATTGTTGGCCTTACTCCGCAAGGAACAGGCCGATGTCGCGCAAGCCGATGCCAGATTCGCCGCCGCACACGCTGAGCAGCTCCCCCGTGATTGCCGAACTGCGCGAATTCGCGGGTTTTGACGTGGAGGAACGGTCCTTCATTGAACGCAGCCTCGATATCGCATTGGGCCGAGGTGATGCGTTCAAGCTGTGGAGCCGTAAACCGGCAGACCACAGCGCCATCCGCCAGCAATATCTCGCCTACCGTGAACTGCGCGGCCTGCGCGACGCTATGCCGAATGAAACCTCGTTCGAAGGGGTTGCGGTATTTGTCGGCACGTTGGTGCGGATCAGCGCGCAGGATTTGGCGCAACATCAGCTCAGCAGCTTTTCCGCCTATCGTTTCCTGTACGAACGCCTGCTCGGCGCCGCCGCGCGCCCGTTCCTGCCCGCCGCGTTCTGCGCCGCCGCTGCGCTGCCGCAACTGCGCCCCGAACGCCGCCGCATTCTGCTACAATCGCTGAGCGAAGCCGCCGCCACCGCCCCGGGCTGGAGCGAACGGGAGCCGAGCTTCTTCCCCGAATGCGTGGCGAATATGGCGACGTAAACCGCGCCTAATACAGCCGATCCAGCCGTTCCTGATACATTCCACGGATCCACGGACGGCGGATTTTCAGCGTTGGCGTCATCTGGTTGTTGTCCACGCTGAACGGGGCATCGGCCAGTTCGAACTTCCGAATCTTCTCGATCACCGAAAGCCCGGCATTGGTCCGGTCGACCGCCGCCTTGATCGCACCGCGGAAGGCGGGGAGCGCGTGCAGATCGTGCAGATCGAACTTCTCGCCGTTTTCTTGCGCCCAATTCAGCGCCCATTCCGCGTCGGGCACGATCAGCGCGACAATGAACGGCCGCTTGTCGCCTGAAACCATCGCCTGCGCGATTTCGGGCTGGAGCGTGAGCATCCCTTCGAGCTTTTGCGGCGCGATATTATCGCCCTTGTCGTTGACGATGATATCCTTCTTGCGGTCGGTGATCTTGATCCGGCCTGCTTTGTCCAGATGGCCGATATCGCCGGTATGCAGCCAGCCATCCACCAGCGTGCGCGCGGTATCTTCGGGGTTCTGCCAATAGCCCTTCATCACCAGTTCGCCGCGCACCAGAATCTCGCCATCCTCGGCAATACGCACTTCCACGCCGCGCATCGGCGGGCCGACGGTGTCCATCCTGATCCCGGCGGAAGGGTAATTGCAACTGACGACCGGTGCGCTTTCGGTCTGGCCGTAGCCTTGCAGCATGGTCAGCCCCATCGCCTGAAAGAACCCGCCCACCTCGGGGTTGAGCGGCGCGCCGCCCGATACCAGCGCCTTGATCCGCCCGCCGAACTTCGCACGGATTTTCGGGCGCAAGGTGGCCGCCAGCAGCAGATCGTCGGGCCGGTCGAGCAGGCCGAATTGACCCGACACCTGCCGTTCGCCCAGCCGTATCGCACGGCCGAGCAGGAAGTTGGCGAGTTTGCCCTGTTTCTCGATCTGGCGGATGATCTTCTCGCGCAGCACTTCGAACAGGCGCGGTACCACGATCATGAAGGTGGGCTGCGCTTCTTCCAGATTGCTGGAGAGTTTGTCCAACCCTTCCGAAAACCAGATGTCCGCGCCCAGCGCGATCGGCAGATGCAGCCCGGCAGTGTGCTCCATCGCATGGCTCAGCGGCAGGAACGACAGGAACCGTTCCTCGCCCCAACCGAAATCGTGGCACAGGATTTCTCCCGCGCCGATCACATTGTGCAAAATCGCGCCGTGATGCAGCATCACCCCGCGCGGGGCACCGCTCGTGCCGCTGGTGTAGATGATGCAGGCGAGATCATCGCGCGTAACCGGTGCAAGCCGCGCATCCACCGCGAGCCGCGCGGCATCGGCATCTCCGCTGGTCATCCCGGCCCATTGGTGCACCACAAACGTGCCCGATTGCGATGACGGCATCGGATCGAACGCAATCAACTGCCGCGCGCGGCCCGTTTTCAGCACCGCCGGGATCAGCGGCTTGGCCAGTTTCGCGTTCGAGACGAACACCGCGCGCGCCTGCGAATCGTCGAGGATATGGCAGTGATCGGCTTCGGTGTTGGTGATGTAGGCTGGCGTTGTGATGCAACCGGCGGCCATGATAGCCAGATCGGCAATCGCCCATTCGGGGCGGTTTTCGGATACGATCACGACCCGGTCGCCGTCATTCAGGCCCATCCGCCTGAGGCTTTCGGCCAGCAGGCACACCTGCCGCGCAGCTTCGGCATAGGTGATCGAGGTCCAGATGCCCTTGATCCTGGCGGTGAGGAACGGCTTGTCGCCGCGTTCATCCGCCCGCTGCAAGAACAGCGAGACGAGATTGCGGGCATTGGAAATGTCTTCGAGCTGCACCTGCGGGCGATCCTCCACGAAACCAAATTGCCGCCGGCTATTCCGGGCTTGCGCGCCAGACGTAGGCGGGCCTCGCGTTACGGGCAAGAGGATGCAGCCGGGCTTATTGCCCCAGCGCTACGCCTTCGCTGCGCGGATCGGCTGCGCCCAGCCAGTGCCCATCGCGAAACTCCACCGCATTGGCCTTGAACGGCAACCCGCGGGAGGTGACGGCATGGCCGAGTGCTTCCAGCGCAGGTTGCATCGCCAATAGCGGGGAATCGGTTTCCACCGTGATCGCATCACCGGGAGAAAACAGGCCAGGCAAGGCAATCGCATCCTGCGCGGTCAGGTTCCAATCAAGCACCCCGATCAGCGCCTTGGCCACTTGCACCGGTATGGTCGCCCCGCCCGCCGCGCCAATGGCGATGCGCAGGTTGCCTTCCGGTCCGAATACCAGCGTCGGAGCCATCGAACTGCGCGGACGCTTGCCGCCCTCCACCCGGTTGGCCACTGCCATGCCTGCCAATTCGGGCGTCATGCTGAAATCGGTCAGCTCGTTATTCAGGTAGAACCCGCCATACATATAGCCGGAGCCGAACGAGCCTTCGATGGTGGAAGTATAGGTGACGCTGTTGCCTGCGCTGTCCACCACCACGAAATGGCTGGTGCCGTTCTCCACTGGCTCATCACCGTCCGGCTGGATCGCGGCGACACCGGCGGGAAGGCCCGCTGCCACTGCCGCCATCCGGTGATCGGATGCGATCATGGTAGCGCGCGCCGCCAGATACGCAGGGTCGGTCAGCCCGGCCACCGGCACCGGCACGAAATCGGCATCGGCCAGATATGCCTCGCGGTCGGCATAGGCGAGGCGCTGCGATTCGGCGAACAGGTGCCACGAGGTGGGGCTGTCAGGGCCGAGCGCGGCCATGTCGAACGGCTGAAGCTGTGCGAGAATTGCCAGCACGGTAGTCGCGCCGGACGATGGCGGGCCCATGCCGCACACCAGATACACGCGGTAAGCACCGCAAACCGGCTCGCGCCACTTGGCTTGGTATTCCGCCACATCCTGCACGGTAATCCCGCTATGCGGCGTGGCGGCGGCGATTTCCGCCGTCATCTCTTCGGCCTGTGGGCCGCGATAGAAGCTGGCGGGACCATCGCGTGCTATGCGTTCCAAAGTGGCCGCAAGTTCTGGATTGGTGATGCGAGTGCCGAAAGTTTTGGGCTCTCCCGCAGCAGTATAGAACAGCGCCAAACCTTCCGGCTGGAGCGCGGCCCGGTTGCGCGCAGACGTGAGGAACTGCGCTCCGCGCGGGGTCAATTCCCACCCGTCACGCGCCAGCGCAATCGCGGGGGCGAACAGGTCCGCCCACGGCAAGCGGCCATGCCGTTCATGCGCCTGAGCAGCTAGCGCGACATTGCCGGGAACGCCGATAGACAACCCGCTCATCACAGCTTGCATGAATGGGAGCGGGGCATTTGCCTCGTCCAGAAACCACGCAGGCGTGGCCGCAGCCGGCGCAGATTCGCGCCCGTCGAGCGTTTCGACCAGACCTGCGGCATCGGCGTGAAGATAGAACCCGCCGCCGCCGATACCCGAACTTTGCGGTTCCACCACGGTCAGTGCCAGCATCACGGCAATCGCCGCATCGGTGGCGCTGCCGCCCTGCCGCAAGATCGCCATGCCCGCTTCGGCAGCGCGCGGATCGGCAGCGCTGACCATTCCCGTTTGCGGGAGAACAGCTTCTCGAACACTAGGTGTTTCTCGAAGATTGGGGGTACTCGCAATCGGCGGCGCTGCGGAACAGGCGCCGAGTGCAACAGTAGCGAAGACTAGCAGGAAGCTGCGTTTATTGTGCATCTGCGAAGGGCTAGCCCGTTCCAACCGCCTCGGCAATGGACTCAAAACCGTATTGACGTAAGCGCGTTTCCAGTCCTGTAGTGATACTGCGCGCGATGCCGGGGCCGTGATAGGTCATCGCGCTGTATAGCTGCACCAGGCTGGCTCCAGCGCGAATCCGCTCCCACGCATCCTCCGCACTCGCGATCCCGCCTACGCCGATCAGCGGCAGCGCATCGCCTGCCACCGCGCGAAACGCGCGCAATTGAGCGCACGCGAGCGTCTTCAGCGGAGCGCCCGACAGCCCGCCTGCCTCGCCTGCATGCGCCGAAGCGAGCGGCGGGCGCGAGATGGTGGTGTTGGCCACGATCAGCGCGGCGATGCCATTATCCAGCGCGGCGCGCACAATCCGTTCGTGATCGCCAGTTTCCAGATCAGGCGCTACTTTCAGGAATACCGGCGGGGTGGCGCTGGTCCTTTGCCCGGCAATGGCTTCGAGCAGCGCTTCCAATTCCCCCTTGGCCTGAAGTCCGCGCAGGCCGGGGGTGTTGGGCGAGCTGATGTTGACCGTGAGGTAATCTGCTACCGTTGAAAACGCTGCGATCCCCGCCAGATAGTCGCCTACCCGGTCCGCCGAATCCTTGTTCGCGCCGACGTTTACGCCGAGCACGCCCTTCCTCGCACGCGACGCCAACAACGCCTTAGCTTCAGCCATGCCGCGATTGTTGAACCCCATGCGGTTGATCACCGCCGCATCCTCCACCAACCGGAACAGGCGCGGGCGCGGGTTGCCGGGTTGTGGGAGCGGTGTGATCGATCCGACCTCCACCGCGCCAAAGCCCAGCCCGAGTATCGCATCGGGCACCTCGCCATCCTTGTCGAACCCCGCCGCCATGCCCAGCGGATTGGCAAAGTCGATTCCCGCGACTCGGGTTTTCAGCGGGCCCGGCTTGGGCGGATTACCTACTGGGCCGAGCTTCAGCCCGGCGATGGCCAGCCCATGTGCGGTTTCAGCGTCGAGACAGAACAGTGCGGGACGGATCATGCGGTAAATCATGTTTTACGCCTTGGCAGCAGCAGGCCCGGCAAATCAATGTTTTGCCGAAAAAAATTGTCAATCTTCGCCGAAAACTTGATCAAATGCCTTCAAAATGGCGTTTTCTTACAATTGCTGAAGGTCTTACTGGTCTAGAGCGCAATTGCGACCCGAAGGGCTCGGAGCAATTGCAACGAGTTCTCCACTTTAGAGGGCAGCCCTTCTTTATTGCAGGGCTGCCCTTTTTTTGCGTTCCGAATCAGGTATTACTGCTAAGTAATTGGCGAAGATACTTCGGGGCAGCGGGCAGATGCACCAACAGTTCGGCGAGTCGCGTACAGACGAAGGGATGCCAGCAGGTATTCTTACTGAAACATCGCGCTTCCGACTCGTATATCTACCAGTTCCGCCGGAATTAGCGGATCACGTCACTACATTTTACCATTTCACTTGTGACGAGCAGGAATTCCGCGACATTCAGCCCGCCGCTATCGGCCAGTTGGCGTTATGCCCATACGGCAAAGGCGCGATCCACTTCCGCGACGGGCGCAGCGATCCGCTATGCGAGGTCAGCCTGCTCACTCCATTTTCGGTCGCTGCACCATTCGCTGTTACCGGTCCGTTTCACGCCATCGGCGCAGCGTTGACCCCGCTCGGCTGGGCCGAACTTACCGGATTATGCGCCACCACCCACGCCAACCGCTTCTACCGTGCTGGCGATTGGCTGGGCGAAGAAATCGCCGATCTGGGCGAGCAGTGGTGCGAGGAATACCGCGCGGGACGGAAGAGCGGCGCCGAATGCGCTCAAGCGCTGGGGGCATTCATGGCCTCCCGGATGACGCCGATACCGCCGCAATATCGTCAGTTGATCGGCCTGACCACGCAATGGCTGATGAGCGCGCTAGATCCCGATATCGAAAAGCTTTACGCCGCCCTACCCTATTCACGGCGGCAGGTGCAACGCTTGGTCGAACGGTATTTCGGCCTGCCGCCCACCGCATTGCGGCGCAAATACCGGGCCTTGCGCGCAGCGGCGTTGCTGTCGCAGCCAGAGATCGAACCTGAAGCCGAAGATGCGATCCGCGATTGCTTCTACGATCAGCCGCACCTGATTCGCGAAATACGCCTGTTCGTCGGGCGGACCCCGGCACGCCTTAGCAATGAACCGGATAGCTTCCTCACCGAGATGCTCGATCTGAAGAACCTGCGCGAACTGGCGCTTAAGCGCTAACGACTCGCAACAAGGGGTTTTGGCTTGAAGCGGGGGCTCCGGCTGCATAAGTGCCAATCGGAACAAATTGGTCTGATTAGATAATGCGCCTGTCCAACCTAGCCGACTACGCGGTAGTCACCATGTGCGCCGCCGCGCGCCACTGCGGGTTTGCGCGTATTTCGGCGACGGAACTGGCAGCGGAAACCGGTCTGCCGCTGCCAACTGTGCAGAAACTGGTGAGTCACTTGTCCAAGGCGGGCTTGCTCCGCTCCGCTCGCGGCACTGGTGGCGGCATCCAACTGGCGCGGCCCCCGGCGGCCATTTCGCTGGTGGAGATTATCGAGGCGGTCGAAGGGCCAATCGCGCTCACTTCCTGCGTGGAACACGGCAAGTCCGATTGCGCGATGGAGAAAAGCTGCCACGTCCGCCCGCATTGGGCCGTGGTCAACGAAACACTGCGCGGAGCGTTGGCGGATGTCTCGCTAGCGCGGCTGGCGCAGGTGAAAGAACTGGCATGAACGAACAAGTCGCCATCCAAGACGCTCCGTTTAAGGACCAAGCCGCGCATGATGCTGCTGCAAAAGCGGCCGACTACGAACACGGCTGGTCCGCCGACATCGAAACCGATTTCGCGCCCAAGGGCCTGACGGAGGATACCGTCCGCTTCATCAGCGCCAAGAAGAACGAGCCTGAATGGATGCTCGACTGGCGGCTGAAGGCGTTCCGCGTGTGGCAGACGATGCCGATGCCCGACTGGGCCAAGCTGAACGTCCCGCCGATCGATTATCAGGACGCGTTTTACTACGCCGCGCCGAAGAAGAAGATCGAGCTGGATTCGCTCGACGACCTCGATCCCGAAATCAAGGCGGTGTACGACAAGCTCGGCATCCCCTTAGGTGAGCAGGAAATGCTCGCGGGCGTGAAAAATTCGCGCAAGGTTGCGGTGGATGCGGTGTTCGATTCCGTGTCCGTGGCGACTACATTCCGCAAGGAATTGGAAGCGGCGGGCGTTGTTTTCCGCCCGATCAGCGAGGCGATTCGCGAATATCCGGAGCTGGTGAAGAAGTGGCTCGGCCGGATCGTACCGGTGCGCGATAACTTCTTTGCGGCGCTTAATAGCGCGGTGTTTTCGGACGGTACGTTCGTTTATATTCCCGAAGGCGTCCGCTGCCCGATGGAACTCAGCACCTATTTCCGCATCAATGCCGAGAATACCGGGCAGTTCGAACGCACGCTGATCATCGCCGAAAAGGGCAGCTATGTCAGCTACCTGGAAGGCTGCACCGCGCCGATGCGCGATGAAAACCAGCTCCACGCGGCGGTGGTCGAACTGGTCGCGATGGACGATGCCGAGATCAAATATTCGACCGTGCAGAACTGGTATCCGGGCAATGCCGAGGGCCTTGGCGGGATCTACAACTTCGTCACCAAGCGCGCCTTGTGCCAGGGTGCGCGCAGCAAGGTGAGCTGGACGCAGGTCGAAACCGGCTCCGCTATCACATGGAAATACCCAAGCTGCGTGCTCAACGGCGAGGATTCGGTGGGCGAGTTCTACTCGGTCGCCGTCACCAACAATTACCAGCAGGCCGATACCGGCACCAAGATGATCCACAACGGCAAGGGCAGCCGTTCGACGATCATCTCCAAGGGCATTTCGGCGGGCCGTTCCAACAACACCTATCGCGGCCTGGTGCGCGTGGCGGCAAATGCGGACGGGGTGCGCAATTTCACCCAGTGCGATTCGCTGCTGCTGGGGAGCCTAAGCGGCGCGCATACCGTGCCCTATATTGAAGTGAAAAACCCCACCGCACAGATTGAGCACGAGGCGACCACCTCGAAGATCTCCGACGACCAACTGTTCTACGCGATGCAACGCGGGCTGGCACAGGAGGAAGCGGTGGCGCTGATCGTCAACGGCTTCGCCAAGGAAGTGCTGAAAGAGCTGCCGATGGAATTTGCGGTGGAAGCGCAGAAGCTGCTGGCGATTTCGCTTGAGGGGAGTGTGGGGTGAGCACTCTTTTCCGTTTGCTAATTCTGATTCCAGCCGCAGTGTTTTTCTTTGTGATGGCTTGGATAGGGATAGGCTTTGTAGGCACTAGCCTCACATCGCTTGCTCTCAACGGCGCACTTGCGGCCATCCCTGTGGCGCTGATCGTCTGGACAATCCGCGCCCATTATAAGCGACGCTCTGGGTCTAAATTTGAAGGGCTTAAACAATGACTCCCCGCAAAACCCTAGCCCTCCCCACAGCCGGCTCCGTTCCCGCCGAACCCACCGTCAAAAAGCGCGGTCGCGGTTGGGAAATCTCCGGCTCGCGGCTCGACGCGTTGCATGATCGTGCGCGCGATATGAAGCGGCATTCGTCGGACGCGCACAAGGTGCTGGCCGAGCGGTTCGCCAAGGCCGATCTGGGGCAGAATGCCTTCACCCGTTACGCGGTGGTCGGCAGCGCGATCCTCGATTTCAATTGCCACAATCTCGGTATGGCCGTGTGTATCGACGAGGAGGGCGACAACGAGGCACTGGCCACGCGGCGCGACAAGTCACTGGAATCGATCGGCATCCGCGTGATGCGGGTGAAGGCGACCGACGTGCTCGAAAATATCGACGATGTGCTGGCGCGGATCACCGCCGGAATGCGCCTTCGCATGGCCGACCGCAAGGGCGCCCACCGCCGCCACGTCGCCAGCAACCCCAACCAGACCGCGCCCACCAGCGCCTACAAGCCGCG
>Ga0247817_10001976_pt1 | contig 10582 bp, 8 predicted proteins | sample UWRJL212509R1_FD_178010 | JGI IMG/M metagenome (GOLD analysis project Ga0247817, IMG submission 178010) | Plant litter microbial communities from Arlington Agricultural Research Station in Wisconsin, United States - UWRJ-L212-509R-1 | ecosystem: Environmental > Terrestrial > Plant litter >... | reverse complement strand
GCACAGATCTTCCTGTTCGGCCAGAAATACGCCGACCTGTCGCCAGCCCAGAAAGCCGAGCGCCTGACTGTTGAAGTACTGCCGAAGAAACTCGACGAAGAAGTGGCCTTGGAAATGGTCCGCGGCTTCGGCGGCGTCGTGACTCAACTGACCAAGACCCAGGCCGACTACATCGGCGTGACCGTCGAAGGTCCGTTCAAGCCGCACGCTTACCGTTACTGATCGGTCCTGCTGTCCGCCCCGCCCTGCGGGACGGACTCGTGCAGAAACCACGCAAATCTGTAGGAGCAAAGCTTGCTCGCGATAGCATCACCACGGTTTTCCCCGGATACCGCGGCGCGTCCATCGCGAGCAAGCTTTGCTCCTACAAAAGCAAGGCTTACGTGTTTCCAAGGATACGACCATGTCCCAAGACCGTCGCTACAGCTTCGAGTTCTTCCCTACGAAGACCGACGCTGGGCATGAAAAGCTGCTCGCCACTGCCCGTCAGCTGGCTACGTACAACCCCGATTTCTTCTCCTGCACCTATGGCGCTGGCGGTTCGACCCGTGATCGCACCATCAACACCGTGTTGCAGCTGGAAAGTGAAGTCAAAGTCCCTGCCGCGCCGCATCTGTCTTGCGTAGGCGACAGCAAGGATGATCTGCGCAGCCTGTTGACTCAGTACAAGGCTGCCGGCATCACCCGTATCGTCGCCCTGCGCGGTGATTTGCCATCAGGCATGGGCATGGCCAGCGGTGAACTGCGCCACGCCAATGACCTGGTGGAATTCATTCGTGAAGAAACCGGCGATCATTTCCATATCGAAGTCGCCGCGTACCCGGAAATGCACCCGCAAGCGCGCAACTTCGAAGACGATCTCGCCAACTTCGTTCGCAAAGCGAATGCTGGCGCCGACAGCGCGATCACCCAGTACTTCTTCAACGCCGACAGCTACTTCTATTTCGTCGAGCGTGTACGGGCACTGGGCGTGAATATCCCGATCGTGCCGGGCATCATGCCGATCACCAACTACAGCAAGCTGGCGCGCTTCTCCGATGCCTGCGGTGCGGAAATTCCGCGCTGGATCCGCAAGCAGCTGGAAGCCTACGGCGATGACACCAAGAGCATTCAAGGTTTCGGTGAGCAAGTGATCACCGAAATGTGCGAACGCCTGCTGCAAGGTGGCGCGCCAGGGTTGCACTTCTACACCTTGAACCAGGCTGAACCGAGCCTGGCGGTGTGGAACAACCTGAAGTTGCCGCGTTAATACACAGCACAGCAAGACCCAAAGATCGCAGCCTTCGGCAGCTCCTGCACGGTTTGTTTAACCTCTGTAGGACCTGTCAAGGCTGCGATCTTTTGCTTTTAACGCCCTGTTTTTGTGCGCCAATACACGGAGTTAGAGCTTCTGCGGCCAGTTTCTGGCTCTTTCCGGTTTCTCGTCGTAATCTCAAGCCATGCCTTTGATCTCACAGTTGCTGACAGTGATTTTATTCACGTGCCTGAGCTTTACCGCTCGGGCCGAGAAACTGCGCATTGTCACTGAACCCTGGGCCCCTTACGTGTACGAGGAGAATGGCAAAAAGCTGGGGCTGGACTACGAAACCACCGCCATCGTCTTCAAGCGCCTGGGCATCGAAGTGGAATGGCAGTTCCTGCCCTGGAAGCGCTGCCTGTCGATGCTCGAGCAGGGTCAGGCCGATGGGGCACTGGATATTTTTCACAGCGACGAGCGCGATGCGACCCTGCTCTACCCCAGCGAACCCCTCTCGCAAGTGCAATTCGTGATGTTCTACGCCAACGCCCGCCCCCACCCGTTCAGCACCCTGGACGGTTTACGCGGGCGGACCATCGGCACCTCGCCGGGCTATCTCTACAGTACCGATTTCAGCGAATCGACGCTGTTCACGCGGGAGCCCGCGCCGAGCCACGAAGCCAACTTCGGCAAGCTGGTACGAGGAAGGATCGACCTGCTGATCACCGACCGCCGAGTCGGCCAGCACCTGATCGACGAGCTGAACATCCGGGACGAGATCACCGAAAACCCGCTGATCATCAGCGAGCAAAGCCAGTATCTGGCGGTACGGCGCAACGCTGGGATGGACTTATTGGTGCAACGCTTCGGCGCCGAGCTCAAACGCTTCAAGCGGGAGCCCGCCTACGCGGAACTGAGTGCCCGATACGGCGCCGGACCTGCCGCCACTGTGCAGGCTGCCGGAGTCATCAGCGCCAGCAGGAAAACCGTTGAGCAGCAGGAAAGCGGCGCGCAGTGATTGCTCTGTTATACTCCGGCCTTCCCGCCAGGCTCACGCCCGGACGCTCGGACTTGTTCAAGGCATCTCGACCCCGCTACAGCGCAGCTTTTCAGCCCGCGCGAGCGCTCCAGACGAGCTTTCAAGGCCCAGCAGGACCGGACGGGGTTGCGTTCTTCTTAAACGCGATTCGCGCCAGGCAAGACTCCCATTGGGCCAAGCCCTAACTAAAACAGGATTACTCATGTCCTTTGCTTCCCTCGGTCTCTCCGAGGCTTTAGTCCGCGCCATCGAGGCAGCGGGCTATACCGAGCCTACTCCGGTGCAACAGCGGGCTATTCCCGCCGTGTTGCAAGGCCGCGACCTGATGGTTGCGGCTCAGACAGGTACTGGTAAAACCGGTGGCTTCGCCCTTCCGATCCTGGAGCGGTTGTTCCCTAATGGTCATCCGGACAAGTCCCAGCGTCATGGCCCGCGCCAACCGCGCGTATTGGTCCTGACCCCTACCCGTGAACTCGCCGCTCAAGTACACGAAAGCTTCAAGGTCTATGCCCGTGACCTGAAGTTCGTCAGCGCCTGCATCTTCGGCGGCGTCGGCATGAACCCACAGGTTCAGGCCATGTCCCGTGGTGTCGACGTGCTCGTCGCGTGCCCGGGCCGCCTGCTCGACCTCGCCGGCCAAGGCAGCGTCGATTTGTCCCACGTGGAAATCCTCGTGCTGGACGAAGCGGACCGCATGCTCGACATGGGCTTCGTCCATGACGTGAAGAAGGTCCTGGCTCGTCTGCCGGGCAAACGTCAGAACCTGCTGTTCTCGGCGACGTTCTCCAAAGACATCACCGACCTTGCCGGCAAGCTGCTGCATAACCCGGAACGCATCGAAGTCACGCCGCCGAACACCACGGTCGAGCGTATCGAGCAGCGCGTGTTCCGTTTGCCTGCCAACCACAAGCGTTCGTTGCTGGCACACCTGATCACCGCTGGCGCCTGGGAACAGGTCCTGGTGTTCACCCGCACCAAGCATGGCGCAAACCGTCTGGCCGAGTACCTGGACAAGCACGGCCTTTCCGCCGTCGCGATCCACGGCAACAAGAGCCAGAATGCCCGTACCAAAGCATTGGCCGATTTCAAGGCCGGTGAAGTGCGCATCCTGGTTGCCACCGACATCGCCGCTCGCGGCCTCGACATCGATCAGTTGCCACACGTGGTCAACTTCGAACTGCCGAACGTCGACGAAGATTACGTTCACCGTATCGGCCGTACTGGCCGTGCCGGTCGTTCGGGCGAGGCAATCTCGCTGGTTGCCCCGGACGAAGAAAAACTGCTGAAAAGCATCGAGCGCATGACCAAGCAGAAAATCGCCGACGGCGACCTGATGGGCTTTGATTCCAGCGCTGTGGAAGCTGAAAAACCTGAAGTCCGCGAGCGTCCGGATGTGCGTAACCCGCGCAACCCACGTGGCCCGCGCGGCGACGGTCCAAACGGCGGCGGCGGTGGTGGCGGTCGCAAGGACAAAGGCAAGGACAAGGGCGGCAAGGAAAAACCTGCCGCCACTGGCCGTGGCGATCGTCCGGCCCGTGAACACAAACCACGTGAAGGCACACCGGCTCGCGAGCAACAACGCCCGGCTCCACGTGCGGCCTCTGCTGATCGCGCCCCGGACGAGTTCCTGGACGACGACATCGATAACTTCGGTAATCGTGTCGACTACGTTCCACAGGCCAAGCCAGCCCAGGGTCGCGGCCGTCGTCCGAGTGCTCCTGCACAGGGCACGACAGCAGGCGCAGGTGCTCCACGCACCGGCGGCAAGCCGCAAGGTCGCCAAAGCGGTCCGCGCAGCAGCGATGGCGCCACCACCGGCACGCCACCAGCCAAGCGCAGCGGCCCACGCAGCGGTGCTCCACGTGACGGCCAGGCCCGTCGCGAAGAAGGCCGCAACCGTCGTCCCGCTCGTGATGACCAGCCGCGCTCTGAGCCGGCTGTGCAGAACCCGCGCGGTCCAGCGCCGAAGATCATTCACAAGGAGTCGAAAACCGATCGTTTCCCGACACCTGAACAGCTTGATCAATTGCCAGGCCGTCCTCGCGGCGAGAAACCAGCGCTGCTGACCCGCAACCGCTGATTTGACGCTGCAATAAAAAATGCCCCGGATCGTGAGATCCGGGGCATTTTTGTGTGAGCTGACATAAACCTGTAGGAGCAAGGCTTGCCCGCGATGGGCTCACCTCGGTTTCGCAGGTGTCGCCAAAAGTGCTATCGCGAGCAAGCTTTGCTCCTACAGTCTCAGCATTACTTCGCTTTCACACCTTCAAACGAGATGTACAGCTCGACTGCATCGGACGTCGGACCCAGGTCTTTCTGCTTGCCGAAATCGGAGCGCTTGATGCTGGTAGTGCCCTCGAAGCCGGCACGGTAGCCGCCCCATGGATCCTTGCCTTCACCCAGGAAAGTGGCCTTGACCACGATCGGCTTGGTGACGCCAAGAAGGGTCAGGTCGCCGGTCACGTCGGCAGTGTCTTTGCCAGCGGCGTTTTTGCCGGTGGATTTGACGCTGGTCGAAACGAACTTGGCTTTAGAACCGTCCAGAAAGTCTTTGCTGGCGATGTGCTTGTCGCGCTCGGCATGGTTGGTGAATACGCTGGCGGTATTCACATTGAATTCGATCTTGCTGTCTTCAGGCTTGGCAGCATCGAAGCTGAACTTGCCGTCGATATCCTTGAAGGTACCGGTGATGTAGCTGTAACCCAGGTGGCTGATCTTGAAGTCAACGAAGGCGTGCTGGCCTTCTTTGTCGACAGTGTAGTCAGCCGCCATCACGTTAGCGGACAGCAGAGCAGAACCGATTGCCAGAGCGGCGAGAGTCTTTTTCAACATGCTTTCTATTCCTTTGGAGTCGAGGTTGAACTTCAAGCTTTGCGGCCCAGCATTCGCGTCAGGGTCGCATCACGGTCGATAAAGTGGTGTTTCAATGCTGCCAACGCATGGAGGCCGGAAAAAATTACCAGCGCCCATGCCAGGTAGAAGTGAATGACACCGGCGGTATCCGCCTGGTCCGGTAGCCCGGAAATCAGTGCAGGCACTTCGAACAAGCCAAACACCGGAATACCGACACCGTCTGCGGTGGAAATCAGGTAACCGGCAATCATCACAGCGAACAAGGCAAGGTAGAGGAACGAATGCCCGAACTTGGCGCCAAGGCGCGTCATTCGGCTATAGCTTTGCAATGTCGGTGGCGGCGGGCTGATAAAACGCCACACCACCCTCACCAGCATCACGGCAAACAACACCAGGCCAATGCTTTTGTGCAGGTCCGGCGCGTCTTTGCGCCAGGTGCTGTAGTAGTCGAGACCGACCATCCACAAGCCCAACGCGAACAATCCAAAGACTGCCAGCGCCACACCCCAGTGCATGAAAACGCTGAACCAACCGTAGCGTGAGGAAGAATTACGTAGTTGCATTGCCCAAATCCCGTGAGAACTGCGACCAAGACTATCGAGTTATCTATCGAATTAAAGCGGAAAATTTCGCTTTGAAATATCGAGAAATACGATGAAGAGTCTGAAATAGCTTAGTTAAGGAAAGATTAAAGGCCAAAGTGTGGCGGGATGTTTGGTGGCGAGCAGGGAAATGTATGTCGACAGCAGGGCCGGATATCAATGGCAAACGTCCCCTGTAGGAGTGAGCCTGCTCGCGATAGCAATCCACCAGGCAAAAAAAAGCGCGGCCCTTAAGCCGCGCTTTTTTTCACTCCAAAGCCTTACTGCGCTTTGGTATCTGTCGTCGCAGGAGTCGTCGCAGCGGGTTTGGCCGCTGGTTTCTTCGCCGGTTCAGCCTTTTTCACCGGAGCCTTTTTAGTCTCTGTTTTTGCCGCCGGCTTCTTCACCGGGGCTTTCGCAGGCGCCTTTTTAGCAGGCTCGGCTTTCACCGGCGTCGCAGGCTTCGGTGCTTCAACCGGCGCAGGGGGCGGCGCAGGCGTTGGAGCCGGTGCCGGAGCCACTGGAGCGACCGGTGCTGGAGCCTTGGCCGGCTCCGGCTTCTTGTCATCATCCGAACCGCCGAACAGGTTGGTGAAGAAGTTACCCTTCTTCGCCGCCACTGCACCTGCCGCTACAGCGGCCGCTGCCGGGACAACCTTCTGCGGTTCAAACGATTTGCCAGCGGCCAGGTCTTCAACCTGACTCGCCGCGCGCTGACCGGTGCGCAACGCGCCTTCCAGCGTGCCCGGGTACAAGGTGTCGGTGTGCTCGCCAGCGAACGCTACACGCTGCAACGGACGCTCCCACAGGCGCCAGTACTTGCTGATCTGGCCTGGGCCGAAGGCCAGGTAAGCACCGCCCATCGACGGGTCGGTGCTGTAGCGGCGGATTTCATAACCGGTGAACGAACCACGGGCCTGTGGATAAAACGCGTGCAGACGGATCAGCACCTGATCGACCATCTGCTTGTCGCCGAAAGCCTGCATCACACGAGCGTTATCGCCGGACAGGTTGATCACCACATTGGCGCCACCCTTCAGCGCTGGCTCAATCCACAGCATGCCCAGACCGGTATTGCTGTAGATCTCGCCAGACATGCGCGCCTTGGGTTCCCACACCGGCGTCTTGAATTTCAGCATGATCTGGTCGCGCCAGCCGTAGTTGGTGCCCTTGATCGCGCCCGTGTGCTGGGCATCCAGCGACGGGATCATCGAAATCTTGGCCAGTGCGCGCAAGGGCACTGCCACGATCACGTAGTCAGCCTGATAGCCAACGCTGCCGACCCTGACGGTCACGCCGTCCTTGTCCTGGGTAATGGACGAGACCGGGGAACTGGTCTTGATCGTTTTCAGCTGTTTGACGAATGCCTGGGCCAGCACCGGGCTACCGCCGAGCAGGCGCGACGCACGCAGGTCACGGTCAGACACACCCAGGTAAACGCGGCTTTGCTGTGCGAAGTACAGCAGGGACAGACGCGAAGGTTCGTCATAACGAGTGCGAATTTGCTGGTTGATCAGCTGACGGGCCGTGGCAGGCAGCGTCAGGCGGTCGAGCCAGTTGGATACGTTGATCTGATCCAGCGCGTGCAGCGTGTTGTTCGCAGCCGGGTTCTGTGGATCTTCGATCGAGCGGGCCAGATCATCGACTGTTTTTTCGTAGCGCTTGAGCGCTTCGGCGGTGGTCGGATCCTTGGTAGCCAGATCGGCGGCGGAGTAATACACGCCGTCGATCAGATAGCTCGGCGTACGAACGAATTCAGGTGCTGGCGTGGTGCTCAGCTTGAAGTTCGACACGTACTTGTTCAACACCGGCTGAGTCTTGTCGTTACCGATCCACTCGCTGGTGGCCATGCCGGAACGCCCGCCCAGACTCGGCTTGGCTTCCAGCAGGGTCACCTGCCAACCCTTGTTTTGCAGTTCGTAAGCGGCCGTCAGGCCCGACAGGCCGCCGCCGATCACGATCGCCGTTTTATCCTTGGCCAGCGCAGACACGCTGAACAGCCCCAACATCACCAGCGCACAGGCGCGCAGCCAACCAGCAGACATTCAGAGAACTCCGGAAATACACAAGGAAACAGTTTTTTCGAGTCAGACGACTCAAGGAACGGCGAAGAATACGTCAGCCATCAAATGGCCGCCAGCGACGTCTATCGCCCTATACAAAGTAGCTCAATTGACACAATGGGTTGTTCCGATGCCGCGCATTGCATAGGCTTGCGCGATTGTATTTCCGCGCTTGTCGCAGGAAGCCTCGAGGAGACTGAACATGGGCCTGAATAATCAGTGGATGCAGCGCGATCTCGCCGTGTTGTGGCATCCCTGCACCCAGATGAAAGACCACGAACAACTGCCGTTGATCCCGATCAAGCGCGGTGAAGGCGTGTGGCTCGAAGACTTCGAAGGTAAACGCTACCTCGACGCCGTCAGTTCCTGGTGGGTCAACGTGTTCGGCCATGCCAACCCACGGATCAATCAGCGCATCAAGGATCAGGTTGATCAACTGGAGCACGTGATCCTCGCCGGTTTCAGCCATCAGCCAGTGATCGAGCTGTCCGAGCGCCTGGTGAAGATGACGCCGGAAGGCCTGACCCGATGCTTCTACGCCGATAATGGTTCGTCCTGCATCGAAGTTGCGCTGAAAATGAGCTTTCACTACTGGCTCAATCGCGGCCAGCCGAACAAGAAGCGCTTCGTCACCCTGACCAACAGCTACCACGGCGAAACCATGGCGGCGATGTCGGTGGGCGACGTGCCGCTGTTCACCGAAACCTACAAGGCGTTGCTGCTCGACACCATCAAGGTGCCAAGCCCCGATTGCTACCTGCGCCCGGAAGGCATGAGCTGGGAAGAGCATTCGCGCAACATGTTTGCTGCCATGGAACAGACCCTCGCAGACAACCACGACACCGTTGCTGCCGTGATCGTCGAGCCGTTGATCCAGGGCGCTGGCGGCATGCGCATGTACCACCCGGTGTACCTCAAGCTGCTGCGCGAAGCCTGCGACCGCTATGGCGTGCACCTGATCCACGACGAAATCGCCGTCGGCTTTGGCCGCACAGGCACGATGTTCGCGTGTGAACAGGCCGGCATCCGTCCTGATTTCCTGTGCCTGTCCAAAGCCCTGACCGGCGGCTACCTGCCACTGGCCGCGTGCGTGACCACCGAAGACGTCTACAGCGCTTTCTACGACGACTACCCAACCCTGCGCGCGTTCCTGCACTCCCACAGCTACACCGGCAATCCACTGGCATGCGCTGCTGCACTGGCGACGCTGGATATTTTCGAAGAAGACAACGTCATCGAAAACAACAAGGCGCTGGCGCAGCGCATGGCCTCCTCCACCGCGCATCTGGTCGATCACCCCAATGTCTCGGAAGTGCGCCAGACCGGCATGGTGCTGGCCATCGAGATGGTCAAGGACAAGGCCACCAAGGAAGCTTATCCATGGCAGGAACGCCGCGGCTTGAAGGTGTTCCAGCATGCACTGGGGCGTGGCGCCCTGTTGCGTCCGTTGGGCAGCGTGGTGTATTTCCTGCCGCCGTATGTCATTACGCCAGAGCAGATCGACTTTCTGGCAGAAGTGGCCAGCGAAGGCATCGATATCGCAACGCGTGACAGCGTCAGCGTGTCGGTGCCGAAGGACTTTCATCCGGGCTTCCGTGATCCGGGCTAGAAGTCACGCCCCCCCTGTGGCGAGGGAGCTTGCTCCCGCTGGGCTGCGAAGCGGCCCCCCTCTCTATCTGAAAAGAAGGGGACTGCTGCGCAGTCCAGCGGGAGTAAACTCCCTCGCCACAAAAGCCAGCCACATTTGCGACTCGTTGCAACTTACAGAATCAGTAGAGAACCCGCATGAGACTGTCCCGCTTCTTTATCGACGCCCCCCTGAGCATCGGCGAACACGAATTGCCCGAGGCCCAGGCGCACTACATCAGCCGTGTGCTGCGCATGGCCGAAGGCGATGCGTTGCAACTGTTCGACGGCTCGGGCGTTGAGTTTCGCGCTCGGTTGGTCGACGTCGGCAAGAAACGCGTGGTGGTGCAGATCGATGAAAGCTTCGCCGGTCAGATCGAGTCGCCGCTGCAGATCCATCTCGGCCAGGGTTTGTCCCGTGGCGAGCGGATGGACTGGGCGATTCAGAAAGCCACCGAACTGGGCGTGAGCGAAATCACCCCGATTTTCAGTGACCGCTGTGAAGTCCGATTAAAAGATGAACGCGCCGACAAGCGCCTCATGCATTGGCGCCAGGTCGCGATCAGCGCCTGCGAGCAATGTGGGCGTTCGCGGGTGCCGGTGATTCATCCCCCGCTGCTGCTGGCTGATTGGTTGAAGCAGACGCAAGCCGAACTGAAACTGGTGCTGCACCCGGTGGCCGAGCCGCTGGTCAGTCATGCCAAGCCTGCGACACTGGCGTTCCTGATTGGCCCAGAAGGTGGGTTGTCGGATGCCGAGGTTGAACAGGCCAAGGGCGCCGATTTCCATGCTGCCCGACTAGGTCCGCGCGTGTTGCGAACCGAGACCGCGCCGGTTGTGGCGCTGGCGGTGGCGCAGCAGTTGTGGGGTGATTTCTAGATCAAAAGATCGCAGCCTGCGGCAGCTCCTACCTGGGAACGCATTACACCTGTAGGAGCTGCCGCAGGCTGCGATCTTTTGATCTTTCCTTCAAAGGACATAAAAGAATATCGCCACAAAATGCAGCAAACTCCCGGCGATCACGAACAGATGCCAGATCCCGTGAGCATGGCGCAGACGATGATCGAGGGCAAAAAAGACAATGCCCACGGTGTACAGAATCCCCCCCGCTGCCAACCAGGCAAACCCGACGCCACCCAGCGCCGCCATCAGCGGCTTGACCGCCACCAGCACAATCCAGCCC
>Ga0247817_10001975_pt1 | contig 10582 bp, 13 predicted proteins | sample UWRJL212509R1_FD_178010 | JGI IMG/M metagenome (GOLD analysis project Ga0247817, IMG submission 178010) | Plant litter microbial communities from Arlington Agricultural Research Station in Wisconsin, United States - UWRJ-L212-509R-1 | ecosystem: Environmental > Terrestrial > Plant litter >... | reverse complement strand
TCTTAATATAGACAGAGCCTTGGACTATAAAAAGAAAAAGGTATTTGAAGTCCAGCAGATAGATGGAGATATTGTAGATTATAATGTATTCACTTTTAAATACAAAGGAGAACCAATAAGTTTGTTTCTTTCTAATTCAACTTCAGTAATTACTTCCAATCCATTATTATCTACCTATTTCGATATTGAAGATTGCACATGCAGTATTACACTAACTGAAAAAGAGGCAAATACCTGTGAGTTAGAAAACTCAAAACCGACGGTAAGGGTAGTGGCGCAAAACTTTTACCCAAGGGTTCATAATGAACGACAATTAGATTTAGTTTGTCATCCATCCGGAACATCACCGACGGTATTTCTAAAAAAAGATTTGAAGCAAAGGCGAAATTTATTGAATGGATATACATGGCAATTTAGAACTAAAATTGTATATTTTGATAACAATGAAAGCGTGTGGAGTCCCTGGTCTAAATTAATAAACACTGCTGGCGGATGCGAAGAGGAATACAACTATATTCGTGTAGATTATACAGATAAGATTTTTGACTGCTATAATGATGCTGCTCAGTTGTCTGTAATTAAAGAAGTGGTTATAGGATATCGAAACACTAATCAAGGTAATCTTCATAGCTTTGTAACGGTTAAACAATGTGACATACCAAAAGTTATTCAATTCTATGATTTTTACAATGATATCTACGCAAGCTTAGAGCCTGAGTATGATGATAAGGTAAAACAATATGATACTGTTCCTCTACAATGTGGTGCGCTAAGTGCTGCAAATAATCGTTTATTGGTTGGTGATATCACCGAAAACTATGAAGAAGACTGTTTTGAATTTAAGGTTGATGTAGAATATCATCCAAAAGGTGAAAGTGAAAAATATAATGGCAAAGCAAGCTGTTGGATAGATATAAACCTGTTTCAGTCTAATCCTATAAAAGGTGAGCCATATGGTGGAGTTAATTTCCCTGTAACGCAACTTACTGAAAATGCAAATACATATTATTTCGGAGTAGGATTGTTGAGAGCAGCTCCATTTTTTGATGAGGACGTGGCAATATTAGAACAAGACATCTTGGATAATTATGATCAAAGGCTCGGAACGCCAGGATTCGTTGTTTACTTAGCAGGAACCGATAACTTCGTTATTAGTAAACAGGTTATTTCTACACAATCAGGTGTTGATGTAAATGTATCAAATGTGGCAAATGATGCAAATGTAATAAGGGGAATTACAGGAAATGATAAAAACAAGGTATCTGATTCTTTTAAAGCTGACTCTAAAGCCTTCAGACAGTATGCTGAATTTTCCGGTTTGAAAGATGGAAGTTATATCATGAGGATAGCTTCTCATTGGTGCAGTTATGGAGATAAATTAGGCAAGGGTGATGCATATGATTTAGATAACGGATTGGTTTGGCAGAAAACATCTACAAATGTCAGGAAAGTAAATAATCAGGAATATGTTTTTGAGGCTATCGTAACAATATTAGGTGGTGTTATGATAGAGCAGCCACCGGTTTTTGTTGTAGAAGATTCAAGCTATAAAATTTTACATCCTTCGGTGGACCAAGTTTTAGATACAACATTAGTTCAGTGTTATGTTTCTGACAGTGAAAGTATTGCGCAATCTGATGTTTATGAGGGATTGAGAATAGAATATTGTGCTGTAAAGATTGATACATTGTTACCCGGAACCGGACCGGTTGTATATTCTATTGATTATACAAGAACTGACCATAACGGCTATTGGTATAGGCGAGTTATGCAAGGAGTTTTGTTGATTACTATAAGCAAAGGGAAAAAAACTGCAATTGGACCATTTGATTGGATAGACCTGATAGGCAATGATGGAGATATGCAGGTTATAGGACCAGGTGATGATCTTTTTGTAGGTAATCTTACCGAATTAAAAAATGGAACTTGTGATGTAAAACAGAATAATAATAGTATTGATTACCCGGAATACGCATTGACAAACTTAATAGTTCCATATGCAAATGGTGGACACAATATCACGAATAATTTTAGAACCTTGGTTAAGGGCAGATTGGCAAATCTGCAAGGATTTCCAATATCGGGAGCATTAGTTGTTGCAAGTCAAACAGACAGGGTTGATAATACAGATGTAAATGGAAACTTCGGAATAATTGTTTATGCAAACTCAAATACAAGGTCTGATATTAGAACGGTTACATTAATTATCAGCGGAGATAGTTGTAATAATGTACAATTTAAAAATTCTTATACCATCACATTAGGAAAAAATGCTCCGCCAAAATCAAACAATGAAAATCCTTATGACATAGGAGATATTTTATTTGATGTTAGATACGATGATCTATTTCCTATCTATCATCTTAAAAATGGAGATACATATGATATTGCAGCAACAATAATGGATAGAGCGTTACGTAAAACTACAGTTTTGCATAACGATAAAACAAACAGAATTAAATTACCATTTACGACAGAATATATTCAGGATTATTTCCCGAATATTACTAAAGATACAATGGGAAACACTATAACATCCAAAACTAAGGCTGAAGGATTTTTCACACTAAAAATTACACCAATCAGCAAGCCGCCGATATGGGCAGTAAGTGTCTTTTGGTTGAGAACAGAGGGACAGGTTTATGCTGATTATGTTCAGATGGTAGTATCAAATGTGCAATATGTTATTAATTACCGCGAAACATTAAATATTGATACCGGTATTTTAGAACCGGATCCTGTATTGACAAATTTTGCGAATAAAGATGCTAATGAAATCTATTTAGATCTTGTGACCTCTTTTACGGAATACAAAGACAGAAACTCCAGCAGTGTAAAAGGATGGACATTCGAAAAAGGCGATAGAATCAGGTTTGTCTATAATCCGGATGGAGAACTTTATGATTTTATAGAATTAGAAATAAAAGAGCAGCGTGGAAATTATTTTGTGATAGATAATGTTGATACAATAGGAGAGTTAGAGATTGGTTTCGTAGTAGAAATATTTAGGTTTAAAACAAAGGTAACAGACAAAAAATATTACGAGACCGGAGAATATATCAAAGTTATTGATCCATACACAGAACTTAGAAAATGGGAACTTGATTCAATTGTATTAAATACAGGAGACGCATACCGGCGCTTAAGAAAAATGATTGCAAAATTTGAGGATGTGCGGGTTCCTGCAAATAGATTAATTGAAGATCCGACACCTGATGATTCATTGCTGGAAAAGGATAATGATAAAGGAAGAAGTGATTTTATTAACAGGGAATATAAACAATTAAGAAGATTGGCAACCGGCAGATATAGTGATAAATTGGTGCCGGATAGTTCTATAAACAAATTGAGAAGATTCGATGCGGAACAACAGTTTTCTGCAGATGAGAATTATGGTGCTATTACAATAATTGACGACTTCACAAATGTTGTGTTTATCGGCCAAGAAAGCAAATGCCACACTCGATATGTGAGCAAAACCAATCTATATATTGGCAATGGCGACGTTGCTGTATCATCACCTGGTAAGTATCTTTCTGACGAGCCATATTATCTCGCAGATGAATATGGCTGCATAAATCCTGAAAGCTATATTAGGTGTAAGGGTTTTGGAGTGTTTTATGATGCTGTGAACAGTAGCTATGTCGCTTATTTCCAGCAAAATGGATTGAACAGCATCAGTGGTTATGATGATAAATATGGTTCCAGTAAATTACAGGATAGTGTGTTTAAAGCATTTAGCAATGAATTATCGAAGATTCCTAAAGAATATTATCCATTTCTGTCGCAGGTACAGAGTATATTTAACGAAGATGAAAATGAAATTAATGTAAGCATTAAAGATATTGCAATTTCTATTGGCGACGATATTTCTGCATTTTCCGGAACCAAGTTCGGCAGCAATATTGGTGAAAAAGATGTGAAATTCAAGGTGTATGATAAATCTGAATTTGGAATAACACTAAAAGGATTCACATTATGCTATGACAACGAATTGAAGATGTGGCTACTATACCGTGACTATAATCCAACAACCTATGGTATGCTAAATAATTCCTACATTGGGTTTATTGGTTCAGAACTACACAAAATGGAAGGAGGAGATGAAAATAGCTTTAATAATTTCTTTGGCACAAAATATAAGAGCAGAATTGATGCTTTGATGAATATAGAACCAAGCGATTTAAAGTTCTTCACAAATTGGAGTGTCGAAAGTGATTCGAAATGGAGTAATCCATATGTAGAGGTTGCTAATTCTCGTGCGTTTAGAGCTATAGAAAGTTACACACCTGATGGTAAAATAGTGCGAAGACAAGGTGTATATTATGCACCATTCATGTTTGATAAGAATACACCGAATGTTGCGAATCCTATTATCAATGGCAATAAACTTGTTGGTGAAACATTAATTATGAGGTTAGAGAATGATGATACTACACAAGTAATATTATTTGGTATCAATATTTACGCAGGTTACATCGGGAGGACTAACTTTTAATTCAGGAGTTAGCCAAAGCATTCCTTTTTCCATTTCTATTCCTTTGATTACACCTTTACGAATCCATTGATAAATATTAGTTTTAAATTGCTTTAATGTACCATAATAGGATTGACAATCAAACAGTTTATCTACGCTAATTTTACCACTTCTAGAATCTGACAATGTTTCCTTTATGTTTTTCACCATAATTCCAAATGGTGTAATACCAGCATTTTGAGAACCGGCAATTTCCTTTTTATTTTCTTCGTATAATTTAATTGGTTGAGGAGTTCTGAAGAATTTAGGTGTTATAAATTCACGAAGCGTAATTACTTGTCTATATTTTCTAAACTCTGCAGAATTATCAAAATATTGATTAGAATAAAAACTAATTACTCCAATGCCATAATCTTTAAAAAATCTTTCTAATAGATAATTACGTTTTTTAGATTCAGGAATCACGGCATATACAAAATGCGCATACGGTTTACGGTTAATACATTGTTCCAATAATTCAAGACTAAGTCGCATTTTTGCTTCGTAGATAGTAATTATTGCACGTTCTTTGTGAACAATACCTGCACGACCACTGGGAATATATACCTCGTAATATAAATGCTCACTTCTTGGATGAGCAGCTATAAATTTTTCGCAGAGTTCTTTTTCAGAAAGTATTTTCATTTATGTATTTATTATAGACTTCAAGATAATGAGAAAAGTGATCTTTAGTCATAGGAATAAAACTGTCACGAATAAGCTGGTCAAAACCAAACTCTTTTAAAGCACTGATCTGTAATGCGAAATACATATCTTTCGGAACATTGGGTTCTTGTAATTCTAAATATCTATCCAGTGCTGCATCGCCATGAAGATTAACAACAGACTTTACAATTATCATCTTTTCAATAACGAATTCTTCATAAGATTCCTGTCTTTCATATTTAACAATTTCCATCAAACCACGCATTTTAAAATCATTGCGTGTGAAGTCTTTGTTGTAGAATTTAAGGTTCTCAAGTGTTTTTAAGCATTCTTCTTTTGAAAGAGTGCCATTTCCGCCATATATAATTAGGGCCATTAGAGTATTAATTTTTGTTGTACATTATTGTAATGAGTGTGGAAGTTCGTCCATATCGCCTCAGTTGTACTAAATAAACTGCCTCGCTGCATTTTTACCGGTACAAAATCCATCCAATCGGCTTTTGTATTCTCACACACAATTACCTGGCCATTTCTATTTTTGCAATATTCAGCTAAATTCTGAAAACATATTTTTTTGTTACTCATTACGTAAGCATCACCACCAAATTGATAAGGCGGATCTATGAACCAAGAAGCCGTTATATTTTCAATATCATCATAGGAGCCATGGAGAATATTCCAATGTTTTATTTTAAAAAGGTTTGCAGCTATTCTTTTAAGGTTATAATTTACGTGATTAGGTCGTTGAATAGTTATCCGATCAGAAGATTTTATACGTGGTCGCTCGGCACCACAACCAATAATGAAACCCATAAACAAGCGAGCAGCTTCACAATCAAATGTGTAATCTTCAAGTGTTTCATATGGTTTAAACCTTGGCAGCGATAAGATATCATTTGGAGAACATTGCTGCATCCATTTCCAAATATCCACTATCACCGGATATTTATCAATCAATATTACTTCTTTCTCAAAATATTTTAATGCATACCGAGCTGTGCCGGCAAATGGTTCTATAATAGTATCGTATACAGGTTTTGGGTATAAATCAATTACATTAGTTTTTGCACCGTAATAACTCCACATTTAATATCTTGATTAGAAAGGCAAATCATCATCAAATTGTTCTTCTGCAGCAGGACCATTGTGTGCTGCAACAGCTGCACTTACAGTTTCCTGATAAGATTTCGTTTCCTCTTGTCTTTGCTGAGCAGTTGCTTGGCTATCGTTTTTATTGATTCTCCATGCTTTAGCATCTGTATACCATTTGCCATTATATTCACGGCTTTCTACATCAAATTCGAATGAAATATCTGCACCTTCGCTAAAAGGTCCAGCTGTTAGATCAGACCAAACAGTTATAGCAACTTTTTTGGTATATTTTCCATTTTGTTGTTCAATGATAATTTGTTGTTTCTTCCAGGTTCCGTTTTTACCTTCACCACTTTCGAGTGGCATTACCTTAAATACTTTACCGCTAAGTTCCATTTTGTATAATTATTTGTTTAAAATTAAGTTTCTTTTATGTCTATTCCAAAGACATTTTTCATCCATTTCTTTTTACGACGATATGTTGGTGTTTTAAAACCTTTGCAATCTTCTACTATTGTTATTCCGTCCTGCACATAAACAAAATCTGCTATATATGTTTCAATTTTGTGACCATCTATTTCGAGTTTATATGGTACCTGCAGACGCAAATCAGAAATTATATTTTGCGTTGAATAAAAAAACAATTTTATATACCGATTTTTTTCTTTTAATGAGTCGAAAGTTATTCCAAGAAAATCAACCTTTTTATTGCTATATTTTGATTTCTTTGGTTCTTTTTTTCCTGTTGCTTCTGCAATTTGTTTTCTCGCACTTGGTGACAATTGTGCTATTTGCTGTGGCGTTAATCCCATTAGATTATTTCATTTGTTGAGTTTTCAATATCTTTGGTAATTGATTCAACCAATTTTTCTGTATTATTAACAGGTTGATCAGTTGCAATAGCTACTACGTCTTTTACTACTGCAATTGGTGTTAAAGCAGTTTTAATTGCAGCAGATGTTATTTTTGATAAGAATCCCATAATTTATTTAATTTGGAAAATGTTTTTTATGTATTTGTGATGTTCTTTTATCGATAAGCCTTCTAATATCATCTTCATTAAAGCAAAACACAGGCATTTTAGCTAATGAATTTGGATAATTTTTTCTATAAGAATCAGCAGCTTTATTCTGTTTATGAATTGATTGGTTAAGTCTAATTTGTAATTTTTTTATATCATCATCTTCTTCGATTTCTTTCTTACACGCAGCTTCACGAGTATAGAAATAAGTTGTTTTTGCTTTTATTTCCATTACTCTTTGATTTTAGCTTTTAATCCACGATACAATGGCATGCGAGCAATCTTGCTGTTTGCAGCATCTTCGCTATGGAATTCTATTGCTTTGTCTATGTCTGCCGTAAATGCAATATCACTGCCTGTTGACATAAGGAATAATCCTTGTCTATTAATTATATTGTACATATTATATTGGTTCGTAAATTTTATTAAATGATTCGTTTGGCATTACGGAAAAACTACCATCTTGGTTTTTGATTATCCAATCAGATAGACGAACAGGAAGTTTACCTCCATGCACAGGAATTAGCAGTGATGGTCTATCGTGAACAGGATCAATAGCGTTTGGGCAAAACCTTAAGCACTCTTTGTCGTTTCCTGTAAATTGTATCGCCTCTATGAGTGCGATTTTCTTTTTGAACATTCCCATAATTAGTCTAATTTAATTGCTTCATAAGTCTTAAAAACCTTAGCTATCAAGTATTTACCAACGGAGTCCGCACTAAATGCTTCTTCGGCGACATGGTCAGGCACATTAAGATATTTAAACTTATTTCCATTGTGAAAATCAACGAATAATGTTTTTTCAACATCATCGTATCTGATTTCTCTAACAATGCTACTATAGCCGTGATTTGGCTGATCGGAATTGTAGATTTTGTAGTAAGATTTCTTTTTCATTATAGTGATTTTTTGGATTCTCTAATAAATAAATTTAAGAATTGTTTCGCTGCAATGTTTGCAATATCTTTAAGCATTTCTTGACTAATTGAGTTAGAGGGTAAATTGTATTGGTTGAAAGCATCAACAAAAGGCATGGCAATATTGGATTGGTATGCAAAATAAAAATCAGAATCTTTTTCAAATGCTTTACCAAGGCATGTGACAGCATTAGGAATATCGGTTTCAACTTTTTCCATAAGCCTTAATCCAACCTCATTTGCTCTTGTACTTTGGAATTCGCCAGCATCTTTAATTTTTTCCCAACAAGCTGATGCTTCACCCAATGCGATGAATACAGTTTCTTTTAAATCAATTACAGGCGGCTTATTATTATTTTCTAAACATCTTTTATAGGCTTGATGAGTATCTAACAATGATTTTTTCTTTTCTTCAATAGTCCACTCCTTTCTTACCCAATTGTCGTGATGCTCAAACGCCTGCCATCCATTAGCTTGTAAATGTTCAACCATATTTGGTAACTTGCTGCCTTGTTCTCGCATATCATCAAACATGCTTTTTTCTTTGTCTAACATAACTTAAAAATTTATAGCCACAGCATCCCAAAAGGAATTCCACAGCCGTTTAATGAAGGATTGTTTCTTTTCCACAACCGGACGATGCGTTTTCTCCCAACAAGAAATCACATCGCCAACAGTACGCGGTACAGGCGGTTCGCCTGATTGAGTTGACCAGTCGCCTTGTATATATACATCATGAAAACTCACTATGCAATTTCATTTAGTCGGTCAACCAATTGTTTTAGGTATTCATTGGTTTCAGATTGATAATTAAGTTCTTCATTAAACTTACCAAGCAAACTTATATTTTGTGGCTGCTCTTTAATCTCGCCAGAACTACCAGAACTATTAACATTAGCACCTGTAATTCTATCAATAGCATTGCAAAGATTGTGCATCAAATTTCTTGTGTAACTATTGCTATTGCTTAGTCTATCAATAAAGGATTCTAAAACCGGTTTATTGGAAACAGGACTGTTGGTGCTAATCATTTGAGAAGAATCTGTTTTATGCGATAAAACATCAGATTTACTGCATTCTGTGAGTTTATCTTCGCTTTTTATTTTTTGCAGTCTTTCTCTTAATCCGGGAAATGAATCCAAGAATTCATTGAATGCCTCTGCAGAGTTTAATTCTACAATCTTTGGCTCAGTTATTGTTTGTTGAACTGTTTTCTGAGCTGTCTTGCCAACTACTTTTTTAGTCGGTTTAAATGTTGCTTTTGGTGCTGTTTTCTTTGCCATAAAATTATTTTTATTGATTATTAAAATTAAGAAATTATCCTGATTCTTGGTGCCAAGTTTCGCTGAATATCATCATCTTGTACACTATCAAATAAATCATCAGCACTTACAACTTGATTAGAAATATTACCAAGTTCTCCTGATCCAAAAATGTCTATCCATTTTTTTTCAGTTTCATTAAATATCTGAATATGCTTATGATTGCTGTTTATGATGGTTTTATTTTCATCATTATACGGACGTAAAATGATTGACCATCCAAAAATACGATGCCATTTCATCTTTCCGATGTCGCTGTTTATTAATAAAGTTTCAATTGATTTTACCTTGTGGAAAGGCACATTGTGTCTATGTTTCAGTTTTTTATTCATGTCAATTTTTTAATTCATTCACCGGAGTGGTTTGCAAATCTACACATTATTTTGAATATTCAAAATTTATTTTTAATTCTGTGGTTCTTTAGCAGCTTTAATGTTGTCAATAAAATTTTTAGCTATCTGAATGCTTTCATAATCCTGTGGAACATCTTCTTTTGCCATGAGCCATTTGTCAACAGTTAAAAATTGTTTTTTCTTTCTGTTATCTTTCATACGTGCTAATTTGGCTAATATGAGTGCAACTTTCTTTGTGTTCTCATTTCCAACCTTATTCCATGCCAATGCGTGGTTAACTCTTGCTTTATACCTGATAACTAAATACGGATTTCTGTTGAAAAAATCTGCTATTGTCTGTCTTCTTGAATCTCTTGCAAGTTCTTCGTACTCAAACTCTTTTCCTTTATTTTTCTCATCATTCTCATACTTCCACTTTTCCATAGTAAATTCTTCCGGTGTGAGAATCATTGTTTTATCACCATATACCTTAGCACGAATAGTAATAAATGTAACAATAACACGCCGTGTTTCTTTGTAACCGTTATCCATTTTGTATAATTCATAAGCGACTGGATGGCAGCCACCTACTTGGTTCATTAATGTTCTGTAAGCCGTTAGTTCTTTTTCAGAATAAGAGTTAAATGTAGCTTTCTGACCTCTGTCATATGTGACATATTCATACTCATTTCCATTGACATCTTTCCTTTTCTTAA